>ERZ791624.96-NODE-96-length-63987-cov-2.616467_pt1 | contig 63987 bp, 54 predicted proteins | sample MGYA00510058_ERZ791624 | MGnify/ENA primary metagenome ERZ791624 (study PRJEB30046, sample SAMN00715158) | human gut metagenome | study: EMG produced TPA metagenomics assembly of the A metagenome-wide association study of gut microbiota in type 2...
CTTCCTCTTGTCTACGCTTCTGTACTGCAAACTCGTTGCGGAGCTGCTGGAGCTGATAAGGAACGGAGTCTTTCTTCGTTGGGTCTACATCCGACTCCATAGATGTGAAGTTGGTGCGTATCTCGTCGAACATCTTTGTGAGTGGGCTACGCTTGTCGTACATCTTCTTGACAGTCTTGCGTGCCTTCTCGATGAATGATGCAGCCTGTTGGTCGAGTTCGTCATTCATACCCTGCTGCTGAATGGTTGCAAGGAGAGTATTACCTGCTGCAAGGCAACGCTGACGTGACACTTGGTTCTCGCTATATGCTTGTGGAGCTGTAGAAGCAATAAGTTCTACATTCTCTCGCTTGATGATTGCTACTTCGGTACTCATGTGAAATCTGTTTTAAGTTGCGCCACCCGTGCCACAAGGCACAGGCGACGCTTGCGATTATGATTGAAAAAAGAAATTATTAGAACGCTCCATCATCATCGGTGGCACCCCGCTCTGGTACATCTGCCTTTGCAGGGTCGATGGTTACACCCTCGGAAGTGTCGACGGCATTGCCGAAGGCAGGATTATTGTCTACTGGCATTGCAGGAGCAACACCGTAGAAGTCGTCAATCTCCTGCTGCTTGTTGTCGTCCTGCTGGCTTTCAAGCTCTGTGCCCTTGCCGATGCGTATCTTCGGATAAGTGCTGAAGGCGTGCTTGATGAGCTTTGCAGCGAGGAAGCCAGTGTCAATGCCGCCATGATTTGATTGATAGAGTTCGTTGGGCTTCTCTATCCACTGGCGAGCGTTGGCATCCCAACGACGATTATTCTTGCCCGAGTAGTCCATGAGACGCATCCAGTCCTCTTCAAGCATGACCTTGTAGTCAATAGAGCCGTCGGCACGAGTAATGCGAAGGAAGGCAGCAACGATGTGGTTAGACTTGTGTGGGAAGTGGCACATGTATTCGACAATCTTCTGTCCTCCCTTGTCGCCAAATACGAACTCGTCCTCCTCGTACACCAAGACTGGGTTGTCGGCATGCCTTATCTGACCTGCTCTTGTGCGCAATACCAACTCGCCATATCCGCTGACGGTAAGAGTAAGGCGACCTTCGTAGATTTTCTTGCCGCTTGCGTCAGAACCGATGCAGGCATTGCGTCCTTGCAGGTAGCAGAGAGCACGGGTGCCAGGCTCCAAAGAAAGACCACACACGGCAAGGTCGATGAATGAAGTGAAGACAGAGAAACTTGTAGCCTTCTGCAACTTCTCCTCGTCACGGAGCTTGTTGTTGAAATAGAAACTCTCACGTTCGTAGGCAGCTTCACCAGTACCTACACCCCAAAGAGTGTCGTAAATCTGAATGAAACGTGCTTTTACAGTCTCGTTCTCTACCACTTCGAGTGGCTTGAGTTGGTTGATAGTATCAACCGTTAATGCGATATTACTCATATTACAGTGATTAAAGTGTTAAACTTACTTGTTGTGGAAGGGCAGGAGTCGAACCTGTGTCTGCTATTCATTATGGCAAATGGCAACTATAAGTGCTGTTCTACCGTTGAACTATCCTTCCATGTTGTGACTACCATTCGTCTCCCGACGGAGCAGCCACATACTAAACTTAAAACAAAAAAGATTGTATGTAGAATGAAAATTGCCTATCCGTACTTCCAGTTGAGATAGTCGGCTTCGTCTCTGAAGCCGTGAGCCTCATACTCGTCTTCTTCTGGATTTTCCTCCTGCCATTGTTCTGCAATTGCATCCCAGTCGGGAAGGGCTTCTTCAATAGCTTTACATAGCAGAGGGCAGTCGTGCTCATTACCATTGTCATGGACGATTACAATCGAAGTATCGCTATGATGGTCGATTACCAACTCTATAAATCCGTCATTGGTGTCTACCGTTGCGAAGGCATAGCTGGCACAGTCAATACCTTCGCTATTAAGCTCAGACTTGATAGCTTCGACCATTGCGTCATAGCACTCATTTTTGATTTTCGTCAAATTCATTGTCGTATTGTTTTTTGAGTTCAACAATGCCTTCGTATATCAGCTTGCTCCATTCATCGGCAGGGATGCCGAAGAGTATGTCTGCTTTTAGCTTCAACGTGAGCAACGCTTCCGATGCTCCCTCGTTGTAAGAGTGACGGTTAGCCTCGATGTACTCCTTCTCGGTGTAACCTCCGAGGAGGTTTATTAGGAACTTTCTCATTGTAATTCTGCTTTTTCGATTGTTATTTTAATATTCAACTTCTTTGCCTTTAGTAATCCTTCTGCATTTAGAATATACGCATAAAATGCTTTGGCAAGAAGCTGTTTAAACTCATCCGCATGGTAACCATCCACAAGAGGCTTTTGTAACGCTGCTTCTTTTATAGGTTGTTGGTTCTTATTAACATTGAAGAGCAATGTCCAGCCATTGTTGAGCCTTTCGTACTCCATCGTTTGTGTTACCATCTTTAATTCTTCTTCCATAGATTATTCCTCCACGTTTTTAATTGTTATTGTTAGTCGAACCTTGTTTGAGCACAATGTGTTCATGCCGAGGTCAATTACAGCACGCAGGTATTCGCCAAAAACATCATAGATGTTATCAATGGTTTTGCCTGGTTCTTTGCTATAGATAGCTGCACTTTTGCTGCCGTCGTCTATATCATGCAGCAGGTAGCCGTTGTCGAGACATTCTACCTCGCACGTCTGTTTCAGTTTTTCTTCTGTCATTTGGTAGGTAATAAATCGTTGAGATAACACCAGTTGTCGAAGTTGCCGTCTCTTGCCCAAACATTACGGCTCCACTCGTCAATTTCTTCTTGTGAGGTTCCTTTCCTCTTTCCGTATTCAATACATTCCTTCTTCATTTGTAACCAGTTGTAGGCTCTAATGTATTCCTTACCATCACAGGAAAGATGTTGAAGAACTAAACCGTCTTCTGTTGGCTCTTCGTCTCGATCGTGCCAAATGGCGTGCTTGAACCAATCAACACCTTTTTCAAAGGCAATTCGTTCGGTAGTATTAGCCAAACCTCCTACGGTAGGATTAAACTTGCTGGCTGCTGCTTCTTGTATTTCCTTTCTGTCAATCATAATTGAATTGTATTTATTCTTTGAACTTGATGATTATCACGTCTTTATCTATAGGTGCTCCCATCTTCTCGTTTCCTTTGTCAATGTCTATATCAGTTATTTGAAACTCCATAGTTGGTGCATCCTTTTTATAGCCGAGACGAAATTGAACATGTGTATAATCCTTAGGTGTCAATCCTACATCACCGAAGCTATACTTTGCAATCATCGGACTTTGAACATCAAACAATCGCTTCAACCAGTATTCTTTGATTTCACGATATTCTTCTCGCTTGGCACCAATTGCAATGAGATTGTACCATTTTCTTTTGAGGATCAACCTCAATACCTTCTTTTTCATATTATTCATTCTTTATTAAATGTGCACTCTGAATAGAATTAAAAATCTCATACGCCACCTGTGGCACCCACGCATTTCCATAAGCCCTTATTGACTCTTGTCGCCATTTTGCGAAAGAAATGGTAAGACTGTCCACATTGAAGGGTAACCCATCATATCGGCTACATAGAGGGGATTCAGATGGAAAGGTATCCCATCTTTTTTGCGGTCTATCTTTGTTCCCAACATACCATTTATCGCCATTGCAGTAAGGCTTCTTCCCATTTGGCTGTGTTGATTGTAGGTTGTTGTATATTTCGCACCCTCTGACGCATTGGGAGTTGGCAAGAGCTTCATTTTTGCCGCAAGTGCAAGTGTCGGTCTGTCCGATGAGTTTACAGATAGGCTTCTGTTCATTCTTCCTCCTCCTTTGTCTAATGCTGTAGGAGTCGGTAGTAGGCTTAATGGATAGAACTCCGTTCTGCCAGTCTTGTTGTTGCACTTCTTCAGTCCTTGCGTTTGAACGGTAGGCAACAATCCACACCCTGTCTCGTCGATGTGGTGCCCCGACGGCACAAGCTGGTATAATAAGCGGTTGGACTTCATATCCAATGTTTTCGAGGTCTTGACAAATTCGCTCGAGTGTGAAAATACTTTCTTCTCGATATAGGTCACTCTCGTCGAATAAATTGGTTTTACGACCCAAGTAAGTTGTTTTGCTTGACTCCACCATTGTCGTGATTCCAGCAACATTTTCACCAACAATCCAAGTGGGGTTGATTTCTTGGATTGCTCTATACATTTCTTGCCAGAGGTAGCGATTATCTTTCTCTCCCTCTCTTCTACCTGCAACGCTGAAAGGCTGGCAAGGGAATCCTCCTGTAAGAACATCGACTTTACCCCCCCCATTTTTTGAAATTCGTCTTTCTAATGTCTTCATAACTTTCTGCATTTGGAAACCAATAATCTAACACCCTACGAGGGAACTCTTCTATTTCACAATGAAAAAGGTTTTGCCATCCCATCCATACGGCTGCAATTTCAGCACCTCCAATCCCAGAGAAAAGACTGGCATGTGTCATATTATTTGAAATAGTCTTGTTGGTTAGATTGTGCCTTGCGCAGCTCTGCAGTGGTGTATTCCATCATGCCAACACGCTTGCAAGGATGAACTTTGTTTTGGCGTACCCAACGCTGCACATTGGCACGTCCGTATTGTCGGTACGCCATTCGTTGAGAGATAACCTCTGGCTCCTGCTTTATGGCTACTATCCTTTCGGCTATGCGATTGGATAGGTCAGCCATAAAGGTATCGTAGGAAACCATGCGGTCGGGAAATTGTATCTGCATCATGGGCTAAAAGATGAAGTCGGTATATACCACCTTGTCACCATTGAACTCTCGGAAGTGACAGATGTCTTCAAACTTGCTGCACTCGTACTTCTTTGTGCTTCTGTCGTAATCGCCACGCACCCATACTTGGCTCTCCTTCGGCTCTTCAACTGGATTGAGAGTGAAGAACTGGTCACGCTTTAATTGCTTGATGGTTGTCTTCTCCATTACTCATCCTCCTTGTTAAAGTTGGGTATGTGCTCAAATGCGACGAATAAGGCAATAAGCATATTCACGAGCGCAACGATTATTGCAACGATGCTGTTGCAGCAAGCGAACAGCAGGAATAATGCGAAACTTACAACGAAGTAGATGTAAGCCAGCTTCTGTTTCCAAGTGAAGCCCTTGAACTCCTCTATCTCCTGTCCGTAGAGGATTGTGATAAGCTCTTTCATACTACAAATGATTAATAAGTGTTTAGAAATTCCAACTCTGAACATACTGCATACATTCCTGCATGTCGTGTGCCTTTCGGCATCTTAAATACTCTGACACCGTAGAGTCCATTTGGATCTCGTAGCTTGCGTGCTGTAACAGCTTGCGCTTTACTTGAAAAATACTTCTTCATTGCTTTTTTGTTTTAAGTTCGTTATTGTTGGCATGGCTTAATGCGACAATGCTCAACGTATCTCTTTAGTATTTTGCAATAGACCCCATTCAGTTGGTTGCGTGAGTTTGGGCAACCGAGGCAGGGAGTTTTAGTTTGCATAGTGGTAGATGTCAAGTGTAGCACCGTTGTCTGGTGAGGTAACCTTGTACTCGACATATCCTGCCTGCTGGTTCAGTCGGCAGATGGCTGCTTGTACTGTGTTCATCGAAACAAAGTCCTTGCAAGCTATCCTAACGGACGAACCGACTGGTATGGTTTTGAGACTCTCGGGGGTGTTTACCTTGGTCTCACGAACAATCTTGAATGTTAAATCACTCATTTTACTTGTTGTTATCAGTTAAAATATTTATATTTGTGACTTGAAAACAAACGACTTACGTCGTAAGTATATAACTTTCGATTGCAAAGATAAATAGAATAATTGTACCTACAAAGAAAACCTTGTAGGTTTAATGTGAATATAACAATATTTAACATCATAACTACAAAGAAACCCTTGTGTATGACAGGTAAAGAACTGAAGGCAAAACTTAGCGGATGTGGAGTTTCACAATCTGAAATAGCACGGAGATTGGATATATCTCAGCAGTCGTTCAACCAATCAATGTTGGTAAACGATGTAAAATCTGGCTTACTGGAACGTATTGCAAAAGCAATAGATGTTCCGATGTCTTTCTTCTATCCGAATGAAGGGCAGAAGGCTGTTGTAAATGGCGATAATAGTGTAGCTGCTATTCAAAGCACAGTTACACAAGGAGATTGTGCCGTACTTCAGGAACGCATAGCAGGACTGGAGGAGGTTCTTAAAGAAAAAGAAAGGACTATAACGGAAAAAGAACGAACTATTCAAATACTGATGAACAAATGTTAGACAGAAGAACGGCATTTTGGATGCTATCATTTACAGTTCCGTATATCTTAGCTTTGACAATAGATAGTCCTGTAGGATATGATTATTCAGAAGGCATCATAAGACTGATGCAAAATGCGCTTATAGGCTTTGTTCCAATATGTGTGTTTGGCGGAGGAGCGTTAGCAGTAATGTTGCAGATTAAGACTGAAGCGGAAAATCCGATGGAGAATACTATTCAAGTTTGTAGTGTGTTTGGTCTAATCATTTCGTTGGTGTTCTTGTCTGTTGCTATAACGATTGACCTTCTCGTTCCTCAATGGGTTCTAACAACAAGCTCTTGTTTGTTCTTTGTGATTGGTTGGGCTACTGAAAAATTGTGGTTAAAGAATAAAAACGATAAACATGAACGGTGAATATCCTTATTGCGAGACTGCTCCAGGAATGGACAAGTTGAAAAGAGCTGCTTTCGAGGTTCTTCGTGACAATGAAGGTTGCGAGTGCCAAGACTGGATGGATGCGCTTATCGGTGAGTATGGCGAGATTGTCGTGGATGCTATTGACCCCTACGATGTAAATAGCCTGTTATCTGACTACTGGGATAGCATGGACTACGAGGATCCAGACACAGGCATCTGCTTTACTTATCGAGACTGGGCAGAATACTTCATCAACTGGGAGCATAGAGAAGTCTATGACAAGCTGGTGGAGGTGAGTCGGAAGCTCGACAAGATAAAACTCCTAACGGAATAGTGTGGATGTATGGGATTGTTTTCTTCATGTCCGCAAAGATAAATATTTTGATTGATAAAATCAGCATTCAAAACACTAAAGATTAGTTAAAAATAGATACGAATTATCAAAAGTTTACACCCACAATGTAACCGCCCGATAATCAACGAACTATTTCAGCCGCCCAAGCTGCTGTAGAGGAATAAATGAATAGACGTTGATTATAAACAATTTAGGCGGTAAGTCTTGATAATAAAGGCTTTACCGCCTAATTTAGTTTTGGGAGGTCGGAGCATTTAGATACACTAATTGAGTCCAAATGCGCCAATTTGTTTACACCGAGTTTACAGATTTCAGAAGGGTGTTTACACCTGTTTACACCTGTTTACAACAAAATGCGTATGGCAACATTCAAAGTATGCGTAAGGAAGCAGCGCAATGATGGCTTCTACCCAGTCTATATCCGAGTGACACATAACAGGTCTATCGGCTACATAAAGACTGGCAAACTTGTTAATGATGCAGGACTAAGGCAAGGCGAGGTGACAGACCCCTATGTGATGAAGTTCTGTTCAAACCGTATTGTGGCATACGTCGAGCGACTAAATAAAGTCTGGGCAGACCATTGGACGCTGAAAGACGTGCTGGAGTACATTCAGCAGGAAGACGAGGACATCTGCTTCTCTGACTATGCACGACTGCACCATGACCGCATGATAAACAATGGGCAGGTGCGTAATGCCCGAAACTACGAACTGGCATATCAACACCTCGAAAGGTATGCAGGCACCACGAAGGTGATGTTCTCTCACATGACATCTGCATTTGTGAACGCATGGATCGCTACACTGACGAAGACACACAGAGCGAAGGAAATGTATCCTGTTTGCATCCGTCAGATATTTAGAGCTGCCATCAAGGAGTATAACGATTATGACACAGGCATTATTCGCATCAAGACAAATCCGTGGATGAAGGTGAAGATACCTTCTGCTGACAGACCAGAGCATATCGCCATAACACCGCAGGCGTGCCGTGCCTTCTTCTCTGCCCCTCTGCCCGAGAGCCGTTACAAGTCGCCATTACCAGAGCTTGGAAGAGACGTTGCAATGATGATACTCTGTTTAGGCGGCATAAACACAGTTGACCTCTACAACTTGCAGAAGAAAGACTACTACGACGGCATCATTCACTACAAGAGAGCTAAGACCAGGGGAAGCCGACGAGACGAGGCATACATGGAAATGCGTGTGCCGCCAATTCTCCTGCCTCTCGTAGACAAGTATCTTGCGGATGGTGACGACCCATGTTTGTTCAACTTCCACAATAGGCACACAACATCAGACAGCTTCGGTGCCAACGTGAATGGAGGTATCAAAGCTATCTGCAAAAGCATGGGAATGGCGAAGGAAGACTTCTATTGCGCCTATACTTTCCGTCACACTTGGGGTACCATTGCGCAGAATGACTGTGGCGCAAGCATGGCTGAGGTAGCTTTTGGCATGAACCACACAAGCGGACACACAGTTACCAGAGGCTATGTTGTGATTGACTTCACACCAGCATGGGAGTTGAACGAGAAAGTTGTGGATTATGTCTTCTTCACCGACAAGGATAGCCACCGTCAGCACCACCACGAAGATGTTTCCTTTGAGAAGTTCAGCACCAAACAGATGATGAGGGGAACCGTTTACTTCAAGGGTAAGACGTTAGGCGAAGTGCAAGACATCGGTTTCAGTAACGTGAACGAGATAATTGCAAAGCTGGTGCCTTTCATCCCAGACGATGTGCCAATGAGAAGCATTGTGCAGTTCAAGATTGAGAATTGTGACAAGCAGCAGGTCGTCGTATATGAACGTCAGAAGGGCAAAGGTTTCTGACAACACACAATGGCAATGTCTGAAAATGGCATTGCCTTTTTTCTTTTCAGCCCAACCTCTTACGCACGCACACGCACGCACGTAGGAGTCGTCGTCGTCTTTTTCTTTTTCTTTTTCTTTTTCTTTTATAGGGGGTGTGGGGGATTTTTTTCTTTTTCTTTTTCGTTTTCTTTTTGAAAAAGCATTTGCTTTAAATAAAAAAGCTATTGCTTTCTTAATAAAAAGCATTTGCTTTTCAAAACAAAAGCTATTGCTTTTTGTAAAAGCCAAATTGCAATGTAGAGTTTGCAAAATAGGTATAATAAAAAAGCAAATGCTTTATAAAACAAAAGCAAATGCTTTATAAATAAAAAGCAAATGCTTTTTGCCTCGTGCGTGCGTACATTATATATGTACTAAAAGACAAACAGCATTTGCAAATCCAAAATAGATTTATTTAGAAGTTGGAGTATCATTCTCCTCTGACAGCTCACGCAGCTTCTGTTCGATGGTGATCTTCGTTGCCTTGTTGTTGAAGTCCACACTCGTAGACTGCATCTTCGGCAAGATGTACTGCATCATCTTCTCGGCACACTGGATACGGTCTTTAGGTTCGAGGGCAAGGAAGTCGGCAGTCATTAGACCACTCTCCTGGTAGTCGCCCAGCATATCGGAGAGGATTTCCTTTGTGACGGTTGTCACTTTATTTTGCGTGCCCTTTTGTCGTCCTCCAGTCTTCTTGCGCTTCACACGCTCCTTCATGTTCAGTTCTGGAGCCACTGGCAGGTCGTCGTCCTGCTCTTCTTGTACTTGTGCTTGTTCTTGTGCAGTAGGCACAAGTTCTTTCTTCTTCTTGGCTGTGCTTGCCTTCTTTGCAGGCGTAGCCTTTTTCGTGTTCTTTCTTGTAACCATGCGTAAATAAATAAAAGTTATTTGCAAAGGTAGTTCGTTATTTTTGCAGCAGTTATTTATTTCTTTAAACAGTAAACGATATGGGACTCATAGGAGCAGGATTAGGTGCTGCAGGAGCTATCTTCGGTGGCATCAAAGCAAGCCAAGCGATGAGGCAAGTTGCGCAAACCATCGACAAGCAACAGCGAGAGAACCAAGACTGGTACAATCGTCGTTACAACGAGGATGCTACACAACGAGCCGATGCGCAACGTGTTCTGTCAATGACAGAGGCGAGATTGAAGCAACGCAACAAGGCAGCAGCAGGACGTGCAGCCGTCATGGGCACCACCGATGAGGGCGTAGCGGCAGAGAAAGCTGCAAATACGCAGGTGCTGGCAGACGCTACAAGTCAAGTTGCAGCAAGTTCGGAAGCCAAGAGGGATGCTATTGAACAGCAATACCAAGCTCGCAAGAATGAGCTTGATGCACAGAAGATGCAGTTACGTCAGCAGCAGGCACAAGCTATCAGCCAAGCAACGCAAGGCATTACAAGTGTTGCAGGTGACATGGACTTCGGAACTATCAAGTATGGCAAAAACAAGGATAAGGAGTTAAATCTGTAAAGATATGGCAAGTACGAAAGAACAAATACTGGGTACTCCTAAAGAGAACACCCAAAGCACGGTGCCCGAGGTAGCCGCACCTCCAGTGCAGAGACCAGTGCCAAATGGCGGTACGGCTCCCACTGGCAATGATGGTAACGAGACGCAAGTCAATGACGGAAGTGCCGTTGTTGGTGTTCCTGCTACTGTCCCTGGTGGTGCAGTTACTCCACCTTCTTCACCTTCCAACGCCAACGACGGCACGGCAGGTTCCGCTGTCCCTACATTTGATTGGAATACTGGCACCATGAAAGGAAATGAGCAGCAGCCTATCACGGTTCCTTATGAGCCTGGTAAGGAGCCGAAGGATGCAGTGCCAGTTACCAAGAAGGCTCCATTGCCAACGGCACAGCCGACTCCTGCTGGTGCCCAACCTCCCGAGGCAGCTCAACCAGCAAAGGCTCCAGAACATAAAATGTCATACGTTGAAATGTTTAGGCAGATGTCGCCTTACAAGCCACCAACGGCAGAAGAGCTGGAGAGAGAGCGCAAGAAGGAGAAGCGTGATAAGGTGTTTGCAGCTATTGGCGACGGCATTGCAGCCCTCTCAAACCTCTATTTCACTACGAAAGGTGCGCCAAATGCTTTCGACCCAAGAAACAGTCTTAGTGCTAAAGCAAGAGAGCGGTGGGAGAAACTCAATAAGGAACGTGAGGAGAACGCTCGCTATTACATGCAGGAAGCGATGAAGGCGCAAGCTCTTGATGATGATAGAGATGATAAGGATAGAAGCTATATGTCGAAATTGCAGAATGATTACCGCAATTATCTTCTTAAGTTGTCGGCTGATAACAGAGCTGCAGAGTTGCATGATCTTGATAAGCAACTCCGTCAAGGCAAGATAAATGAGCAGACGTATAAGGCAAAGAAGGCAGAGGTGGAAGCTAAATATGCAGAGGATAACCAAAAGAGCGTGATTGCCAAAAACAAGGCTGCTGCTAAGGCAAGCAATGCTTCTGCAAATAACTCTAATGCCCAAGCTGCAGAACATCGCAGAAATGTGAACAGTGGATATGCATGGTATGAGAAGGACGGCACAAGACATATTGCCAAGACAAAGGATGAGGCGGTATATAATGCACGTCAGCATGGCACGTTAGATTCGGTCGAGACAATATCTACTGATACAACAGAAAGCGATGTGGTGCATAGAGGCAAGGTCGTGAAAAATCAGAAGAAGACTGTCACAACCAAGAAGCATAAGGATGTTTACTATCCTGGTATAAGGCATAAACAGAAACCGAACCCTATGCATGATGGTGGCAGAGGTGGAGGAAAGAAGAAAAACCCAATGAGTTAAAATATTATGGACGATAATAGAAAGAAACTATATGATGCCCTATCTGGTGAATACGATATGGGTACATACGACCAGTTCTGCAAGGATATACAGGACTCTGGTAAGCGAAAGCGTTTGTATGACGCTACGAGCAAGGAATACGATTACGGCACTTACGATAGTTTCAGCAGACAGCTTGGTTTTGACGAGTCTACTACTGCATCACACTCTCAGACGCCAGTACAGAAACCTCGTAAGACAGTTGGCACCCGTATGACGGAAGCTGAGAGACAGAATATGCTTAATGGTATTTCTGGCATGGTTGCGCAATCGAAAGCAGGGCTACAGCGTACCAAGAACCGTATGAATTATGCGAAGGCTAATACTGGTCTTCGTGTACCAGGCGTGACATTAGGCGTAAAGGGAGGCGGTGTGCATCTTGGACAAAACAGCAAGGTTGTAGAGACGAAACCGCAATATAACGCTGAGAGTGGCAAGGTTGAGCGCAGCTACCTTACAGAGAGTGGTAATGAATACGAGGCACGTGGCGGTGCAGACTTGGAGCAGAACGCCATTGACGAGGCACGTTTCCAATCCGAACAGCAAGAGGCTTATCTTCTTCGGGAGAAGCAGCGCATTGAGCAGGAGATGAACCAACGAGGCAGGGAACTTGACGCAGAAGCCGTTGATTTCTCTTGGCGAGACATGCCACGAGGAAGTGGCGGTGCTATCCATACCTACAACTCTTCTACTGTCAATGGACGCTTTGCCGACACGAAATACAAGTCTCTGCTTGCCCAACTCAATAAGGTAAATGACGGACTCGCCACTCTTGCGGAAGCCAAGAAAGGCAAGGCAAGTGACCAATGGATTGACGACTCCTCCAACTGGGCATCGAAGAAAGGTAAGCAGTTGCTCGCTTTCGGTGCAGGTGCATGGCGTGGTTTAGCTCATGCCGTAGGCAAGGTGAGCACATGGGACATGGGCATGACTGACATGGCGACTAATGGCGCACTCTATACGGCTGCTGTTGATGCAGACAGAAAAGGTATAGACAATATTAGCAGGGAAGACCGTGATTTACTTGATATTACGGCTTATACTAACGCTATTCAGTCGGAGAACGAACAGTATCTTGGTCGTGGTTACAAGGCAGGACAGGTTACTGGAGAAAGTCTGCCGTTTATGATAGAGATGATGCTTAATCCTGCATCAAAACTCGGTACAACTGCAACTAACAAGCTCATGCGTGAGGCTGTAAAGCGTTACGGTAAGGATGCTGTGAAGAAAGCCACGAAGAAATATCTTGCAGCCAAGATTGGCACTCGCCTTATGGGTGATGCGGTCGGTTCAATGGCTATGGCAGGCACGACTGGGCAGGGACACGTTACCGCAGACATGCTTAATCGTCTGACTGGCGATGTGCAGTTCAAGGTGGACGACAGCGGTAAGATTGTGTATGGTGGTCGTGAGGGTGCTGAGGACAGTGTGCTGAAAGCCTATATGAAGGCATTTGGTGCACAAACCATCGAGAACCATTCGGAAATGGTGGGTGAATATTTTGCACCATTCCTCGGCAAGGCAGCGTCGCTGACACGCAAGGGTATGGATAAGATTGGTTTGGGCAAGGTGAACAAACTGATTGACGACATTGGCGCAACTAATGCCGCCAAGATGTTAGGTGACTTCGAGAAGCAGACGAAATGGAACGGCACATTCGGTGAGTATGCAGAGGAAGTTGTCGGCAATATCGAGAACGCCTTGCTTGTGGGTGACAACACGCTTGACACGGCAGAAGGTACTGGTGTGTTTAACTGGGATCAGAATGTAGACACCTTCCTCGGTGTCAGTCTTATGGGTGGTTTCTTTGCTGGCGCAAAGACTGTCTCTTATCGTGGTCCGAAACGACAGGCACTCAATGAAATGTCGGATGCAGGAAAGGTCATTGATAATGCCATTGGTGACAATGTTCATATAATGGAGAAATGGGGAGGATGGCGTAACACGTTCCTTGTCGGAACCGACGAGGAAAAGAAAACAGCTCTCCGTGAGGTCATGGACAATACAGATCTGCCCATTAAATTCCGTATGGGTGTGCTGAACTTTGTCAAGGCAGCACAAAAGTACGAGGGTATTGTGCGTGCGCAGGAGAGTAAGGTGAATGATGGAGAGCAAGACCCTGTGGCACAGTCCAGTGATGAAAGTTACGACAACGGCTATGACACCACAGAACCCGAAGCCATGAACGATGCCAAGAACATGTACGACTACAAGCGTCAGCAAATGTCTGCTATGGTAACGGACGAGTTTCTTGCAGACTTCGACAACGACCCAGTAGGCACCTTGTCGCAAGTCATGGGACGTGACGACTTCTCTGAGGACGAGAAGCAACTTGCATTGGACTATGTGAACGCCAAAGCGACCTATGACGGCATGATTGACCGTGTAAGAGACGACATAGACAGCCGCATCGAGGAAAGCAACGCTACTGTAAGCAGCCGCACGAATCGCAATGACGGCATGATACACCCTGCAACATTGAAACTGGACGACCGCAAGGTGTATATCGTTGATGGCACCATCAACATGCAGGACGACGGCAGCATGGTTGATGTCAGCAATAGTAGCGAGAGCATCCTCGTGCGTGATGCCGAAACTGGCAAACTGGAGTTCATGGTCCAAGTGACGTTCTCTCAACTGACGGGTCAATAGACCCAGCCACGGAGAAGGAGGCAGCGCAGCAGGCATTGAGAGAGCAGTATGCGCAGGAGCAGTCAGACCACATCGACGGTGTTCTTGCCTTCAATGTTGGTGACACATACGACCTTGCCGACGGTTTTGGTCAGCAATGGTCTGCCCAGATAGTAGCCGATAATGGCGATGGTACTGTGCAGGTGGCGTGGAATGGCGACCCTAATAATATTTCGACCGCACGCAAGGACGAGCTTCAGAGCATGAGAGATATTCACAACCGTGCCCGAATCAATGATTATGAGCAGCAGCGTGCCGCCCAACGCCAAGAGCAGCAGGCAGAAGCCGCAGAGCCTCAACGTCGTACTTATAACCTCAATGACGAGATTACCCTTCGTGATGAAGAAGGTAATCCAGTTCGTGGTTCCATTACCGCAGAGGAGAACGAGGATGGCGAGATAGAGGTTTATACTGAGCAGCCTATCAACGGCAAGCAGGTTCAGTTGCTCCGTCGTGACGAGCTTGACAACATGTTGTTGGAGCAGAACGGTGAAGTTGTGGAGAATGTTCCTTCTGAAGAAACACCGAGCGTTATCAATCTCACGAACGATGAGAGCGAAGATAATGCAGAAATTCCAGTGACAGCAGAGGTAGGTGCCGAAGGTGCAACATTGGAACCTGCAAGTGCAACATCAGAAGAACAGCACACCGAAGAAGAGCAACATACCGAGCCTATGCCGATGATAGGTGAAGGTGAGGATGCAGAACCCGACTTTGCAAGTGTTACTCCTCAGAGAGCACATGAGTACATCTTCAATGAAAGTGGACTCGACGAGGAGGACGCAAAGGATTTCATGACTAATAATCTGCGAGCAGCGGAAACAGCGGTAACCAAGATAAAAAACAATAAGCCCAAGATGGGCACCAGTATAGCCAAGTTCAACAAGAACAAAGCAGAATGGCAGCGGAAGCTCGACGAAGCCAATGCCAACCTTGACTATTGGCAGCAGGTGAAGGCAGAACGCAATGCATTCTTGCCGAGCGTGCGAAGGCACAGCAGGAGGCAGACAAGAAGCAGACCGAGGAAGCCCAAGCAGCCGAAGCCGCTTATCGTGAGGAAATGGCAAAGAAGGAAGCCGAGCAAGCCGCACTTGGCACCAATACTGTTAGTCCTGCTATTCGTGACAAGTGGAATGCCGCTCCAAAGGTTGAAGGAGCGCAGAACGAGATTGTCCTTGCCAATGGCGAGAAGGTCGCAGGTCGTTACTACCTTGTTGAAAGTGGTGCCGCCACTCCGAGCCATAACAGCGCAAATGGCTTTGCCAAGAGCGAAGGCTTCCCAGTTGATGAGAATGGTGGCAGCGTGAACGACCGAGACTATGAGCGTGACAAGGATGCACAGCAGATCACTCGTGACATAGCTAACAAATATGATAGCCGTGCCATGCAGACTCCCGTTGTCGTATCACAAGATGGTGTTGTCCTCTCTGGTAATGGTCGTACAATGGCAGGAGAACTTGCAGCCGCACAAGGTACGGATGCAGAATACAACGAGCATCTGGCGAAATATCCTACACAGTATGGCTTCACGTCAGAGCAGGTGAAGGGTATGCAGCATCCTCGTGTGGTGTTTGTTCCCGATGCCGCTATGCCATACACGGCAGACACCTTCGCAAAGTTCAATCAGCAGGAAATGAAGGGTCAGAGCAAGACCGAACATTCGGTAAAGTTAGGCAAGGTAGTTGACGACGAGACCTTCAACCGCATCATTAGCCTTATCAACCGCTTTGATACTCTTGGCGATTTCTATGCCGATTTCGCAGCGAGTCGTGAAGCTATTGGCGAGCTGTTCAAGTGTGGTGCTATCAGCCGTCCGCAAATGGCAGAAATGATTGACGGTGACGGTCTTAGTGCCATTGGCAAGGAGACATTGGAAAACATGTTGATAGGCAAGGCTTTCGAGAGCAATCCCGATGCTGTGCGTGAGGCTACCGAGTTCAAGCAGATGCGTCAGACCATCATCCAGGCACTTGCAGAGATTAGCAATAACATTAGTCTTGGCAAGGACTACTCGTTGGAGTCGGAACTTGCAGAGGCTATTGACCTTGTTTACAATGCTCGCAAGAGTGGCTTCAAGGCAGGTGACCGTGTCAGTTCGTATGCACGTCAGCAGCAGTTTGACTTCTATGGTGTGCCTTCTACCGTGGCAGACTATAAGAACGCCACCATGCTGATGATTGCCGACATTTTGAACGACAACCGTAGCACCCTCTTAAAGAAATACCTGCAACTGTACAACACCAATGCAAAGGATGCAGCCAACGGACAGTTGGACATCTTCAGTGGTACAGTGGCAAGCAAAGAAAGTATTCTCAACGACATAAACGAATTGTTAAACTATGGAACAGAAGAAGAACAAAAGAAAGCAGCTCAAGAAGCCGTCGAAAAGCGTAAAGCAGAGAGCGTGGCAGAAGCTGGTGTTGTCGACAATGGCAGCGAAGGAAGCAATGAAGACAACGACCGAGTAGAGGAAACTCCTGCAGAGCAGGCTCCAACTGAGGAAGAAGGAAGTAAGCCAGTAATGTCTCACGATGAGAAGATGGCGTTCATGCGCCAGTTCCTCGAAGATACAGCAGGCGATATGCGTCTTCTTGATGTTGTGACCGACGAGGAGGTGCAGAAACTTATCGACCTCTACGATTCGTGGGAGGTAGTGAACGACGGCTTGGGCGCAGCCCATGACGCTAACGATGCACTTCTCAATGACAAGAACAAAGCCATTGCACAAAAGGCGAAGGAGAACATTGAGACAGCCGAAAATGCTGCTAATGCCGCTTTTGCCCCAGTGGAGGACTACTACAATGAGTTGCTGAACACCCATAACATCGAGGATGAAGAAGGTGATGCCGACGAAACAGAAACTCCATCTGCTGAAACACCTCTCTCTGATGCTATATCCGCAGCAGAAGCAGAGACCGACCAGAATCCGACTGACGGACAGAAGGAGGCAGGCAACTATAAGAAGGGTCATGTGCAGGTGGGTACATTCGACATTACCATTGAGAACCCGAAAGGCAGCGTGCGTAGAGGCAAGGATGCCAACGGTAAGGAATGGGAAAGCAAGATGAACAACACCTACGGCTACTTCCGTGGTACAGAAGGTGTGGATGGTGATCACATTGATGTGTTTATCTCTAACGACATTGACGGTTGGGACGGACGCAAGGTATTCGTCGTTGACCAGTACAACCCAGACGGCAGCTTTGACGAGCACAAGGTGATGCTTGGCTTCAATGATGCAGATGATGCAAAGAGCGACTATCTTGCCAACTATGAGAAAGGTTGGGAGAATGGTCGTAGAATTGACGTGTCTGCAGTGAACCTCGAAGACTTTGAAAAGTGGATAGCATCAAGCAAGCGCAAGACAAAGCCTTTCAGCGAGTACTCGTCGGTGAAGAAAGAGATGGTCGGCAACTCCTTTGACGATTTCGTCCGTGATAGTGGAGGTGAGGTTATACCTAATGGCGTAACTCGTTCTAATGTTATCAACTTTGCTGAAAGAGTACTTGAAAAATATCCTTCACACACCGAAAGCTATGACACATACAATGCCAAGCGAACAGATGTTGAGATACCAGCCGACAAGTTGTTCAAATCGGAAAGTGATTGGTTCACTGCAAAGAATGGTAACTCTATTGCCGTGAATGATACACAGGCTAAGGCTTGTTATGAGCTTGTTGCTCACAAAGATGCACAGGGTCATTTGAAGTCTGTGTCTGTAATAAAGTATCATAGCTTTGATAATGCTTTGACAGATGAGGAGGTTGTGGCTATTACAGATGCGATGAAGGCTAATGCTACGGTTGCTCCTACTGTTGAAATTAACGATGCGAACTGGAAGGAGTCGGTTGATACTCCTATTGGTGCTGTAAAGATGGGAGAAAATCAAAAGGCTAAACTATTTGCCAAAGGCAGAGAGCAGCAGTATGGTATGCTCCTTGAAACACTTTCTAATCCAGATGTCGTACTTGAAGAGAAAGACAAGGAGCAGAATATGTTCCATGAACGTCCTTCTTCTTATCTGTTTGTCAAGACATTCCAAAAGGAAGACGGTTCAAAGTATGTTCACTTCGAGAGTGTGACAGTATCGCAGGAAGGAATGGAGGTTTCTATCAGTTCTCATATAATTCGTGAGAACCAGTTGAAAAATAAGTTGAAGAGTGATAGGTTGCTTTATAAAGCGACTGCACTCGATGCACCTGCCAATACATCCGCAGAGCAACCTATCGTTGGTGGCAGCCTTTCTTCTGATGGCAAAGATACAGAAAAGGATTCATCCGACCAAGAGAATGTTGTTAAATCGTTCAAAATCACACCTAAAGAGTACACAACCAAGCGTGGCAAGAAGCTGCCAATGCACCTTGTGACGTTTGAGAGTGAGCTAAGTAAGGAGCAGATGAACGCTGCCAAGAAACTTGCAAAGGATGCTAAAGGTTGGTGGAGCAAGGAAGACGGTGGCTTCTTGATGCGAGACATGGAGAGCGCACAGAAACTGGCAGATAGCGTGCTTGACGATGCTGATGCCGTTGCAGATGCGCAGCCAGTATCGCTTACAGACATGAAGGAGGCTGCTGGTGAGCTTAAAGAGAAAGCAGAGTCAGAAAAGAAAGCCCAGCCTTCAAAGACCGATGAAGCTCCTAAAAGCGAGCCAAAGGATAGTGGCAACAAGCTGGTGACCGATGAACGCTATGCAGAGTTGAAGGCTCGTATGCGCAAGAAGTTGGGACAGCTCAATGTTGGCGTAGACCCCGAAATGCTTGCAATCGGTACTGAAATGGCTGTTTACCATATCGAGAAGGGCGCACGCAAGTTTACCGAGTATGCCAAAGCTATGATTGAGGATTTGGGTGAAGCAATTCGCCCATACCTCAAAGCCTTCTACAATGGTGCCCGAGACCTACCAGAGGTTGAAGCCAATGGCTGGAGTGAAGACCTTACCCCATACGACGAGGTTCGCACAATAGACATTGCCAACTTCGACAAGCCTTCCGTTGATGCAATGGCAACAGCAGAAATGGTAGTCAAGGAGCAGGAGGCAGAACAGCAGAAGGACGAGACCATAAAGAAGATAGCCGACGAGCGTAACGCAAATCGCACTATTGATGAGAAGTCTTTCCGTCCTGCCACCGAGGAAGACATCGAAAAGCGAGGTGTCGTTTACTACGATGGCAAACCAACACATATAGCAATGGTTATGCACAGTGGTGAGCAGATTGGTGCAGCTCAATTCAGCAAGCCTCATATTGACCGCATCTATCTGACAAATGGTAAGGAGTGCAAACTTGAAGACCTTATGGTAGAAGATGAGGTAGCAACTAAGAAGAATAAGCCTGCAAAGAAGGCAGAGAAGAAGGCGAAAGCAAAGAAGACGCAGGAGCCATCACTTTTCGGTGAAATTGCAGATACGAACGAAAACCAAAACACAGAAAGCAATGAAGAAACTAACGTACAAGCTCGCTCCTCTAAAGAAGGGGGAGACGGACAACAACGCCAGCAGGATGCGCAGGTGGGAAGAAGCGCAGGGAATGAAGCTGAAAGAACTGACGGACGAGGAATGGGTGGACGTGATACACGTAATACTGAGTCTGACGGAACAGGAAGCAAGGGATTATCTCGACCATCTGAGAGCAAGCAAGGTGTAACGCCTGCTGAGAAGAAGAACGTGAACAACAACCATGCGGAACGTGGCAAGGACTATGCTCCAAAAGGTGTAGATGCTCGTATAGATGCGAACATCAAAGCCATTGAGTTAATGCAGAAACTGATGCAGGAAGGCAAGCAAGCCACACCTGCCCAGATGAAAGTGTTGCGTCAGTTCAGCGGTTGGGGCGGTCTTGGCAAGGCATTCGTCGAGAAAGACGAATGGAGCAATCCTACCGCCAAGCGTTTGAAAGAGCTGCTTGGTGAAGAAGCCTACGCACAAGCCGAGATGAGCCGCAATAGTGCCTACTACACTCCTGCAAGTGTCATTGATACGATGTGGGATATAGCCCGAGCTTTAGGTTTCAAGGGCGGCAAGGTGCTTGAAGGTTCTGCAGGTATCGGTAACATCATTGGTGCCATGCCTACCGACATGAGCGAGCGCAGCAATATTCAAGCAGTGGAGATAGACGAGACAACAGGCAACATACTGTCATTGCTCTATCCCGATGCAAAGGTTGATGTGCAAGGCTTCGAGGCGACAAGAGTCCCTAATGGCAGCGTTGATTTAGCAATCACCAATGTGCCGTTTGTCACTGGACTTCATGTAAATGACGAGACAGGCGACAACGACCTTTCAAAGATGTTCCGTGACATTCACGACTTCTGCATTGCCAAGAACGTGCGCAAGCTCCGTGAAGGAGGTATTGGTATCTTCATCACCTCTAATGGTACACTCGACAGCAGTCAGAAGCTCCGCAACTGGCTTGTGAACGAAGGCAATGCCGATGTTATAGGTGCCTTCCGTCTGAACAACCAGACGTTTGGCGGTACTGGTGCCACCTCTGACATCATCGTCATTCGTAAGCGAGTGAACGGCAAGAAGTCTGCTAATGCCATTGATGTAAGCACCGTGAGCGCAGAGCGTGCCGCCACCTTTGAAGACCCTAAGACCGATAAGGAACGCACCGTATCAATGGACTACAACAAGTATTTCATTGAGCATCCCGAATGTATGGCAGGTGAAATGCGCTTCGGTTTCGAGAACAAAGACTTCTACCGTCCGACGAGCAAGGCACTCTACCCAGTGAAGGGCAAGAACCAAAATGAAATGCTTGCAGCATGGATGAAGACCTTTGAGGGTATGAAGGAAGATGCAGTTAGCGAGACAACTCCTGCATCATCCGAGTCAGTGTATGAAGACCTTGGGGATGATGTGAAGGAAGGTTCACTCGTTCTTGACAAGGACGACAAGCTCTGTATTGCCCAATACGGCAAAGCCGTGCCTCTTGCAGTCAATGCCAACAAGGTAAAGGGTACTACGAAGGCAGAATGTTTCCGCAGGTACCAGGCGATAAAGGGCGCACTTGCAGATGTACTCTCCTATCAGACCGAGAACGAGAGTGACAATGGTCTGCAGCCGTTGCTTGATAAGTTGAACGATGCCTTTGACAGTTTTGTGAATACCTACGGACATCTGCATAAGAACACCAGTATAGCTTTCTTGAAGAATGACGTGGACTTCCCGACTATCCTTGCATTGGAGAAATACAGCGAAGTTGGCGACAAGAACGGCAAGAAGGTTGAGAAGTATGACAAGACCGACATCTTCAGCCACCGTGTCGTTGAGAAGGAGAAGGCTCCCGAGCCAAAGAACGTGAAGGACGGAATCATTGCCAGCATCTACCAATATGGACGCATTGATGTTCCTTATATTGCCGACAAGTTAGGCAAGAGTGAGGAAGACGTGAAGAAAGAAATCATAGAGAAAGGCTTAGGCTATGAGAACCCTGCCACCATGCAGATGGAGGTGTCGTATGAATACCTAAGTGGAAACGTGCGTGAGAAGCTGAAACAAGCAGAAGAAGCCAATACCGACGGCAAGTATTCTGCCAACGTCGAAGTATTGCGCAAGGTAATTCCTATGGATATTCCTTCTCACTTGATAGAGTTCACTTTGGGTAGCTCATGGGTAGACCCAAAGTTATATACAGACTATATCAAGGAGCGCACCGACGTAGATGTTCAGCTCACCAATGTAGGCGGTACATGGTTTATGAAGACCCCATACTACACCAGCTACGAGAAGAACAAGGCTATGGGCGTGCGTGGACAGGTGGTGCAGAAGCTAATACTTGGCACAGACCTTATAGAAGCAGCGTTGCAGAACAAGACTATCACTGTCAGCGAGACACATACTGTTGGCTATGGTTCCAGCAAGACAACTGAAACTATTACTGACAAGGAGGCAACACAGGCATGTTCCGCAAAGATAGACGAGATAAGAGCCGACTTCAAGGAGTGGGCACGTCAGAAGATGCAGAACGATGCCGACATGTCGGAACGCATAGAGCGCACCTACAACGAGCAGTTCAACAACTACGTCCCTCTTACCATCAGCGACGAGTTCGTTCCAGAGTATTTCGGTGGTGCCAACCATAAGTTCAAGATGCGCCCTCACCAGTCGAAGGCTATCATCCGTGGCACGATGCAGCCGTTGTTGCTTGCCCATGAGGTTGGCACTGGCAAGACGTTCACCCTCATCAGCACCGCAATGGAGATGCGCAGACTCGGCACAGCCAAGAAACCAATGATTGTTGTACAGAACGCTACCGTTGGTCAGTTCGTGGCAAGTGCAAAGGAGCTATACCCTAATGCAAAGGTGCTCACATTGGAAGACAAAGACCGAGACAAGGAAGGCAGAAAGAATTTCTACGCCAAAATCAAGTACAACGATTGGGATATGATTGTTGTACCCCAATCGGTATTTGAGCGCATCCCCGATAGTGAGGAGCGTCAGATGCGTTTCATCCAAGACAAGATAGATGAGAAGATGATGGTGTTGGAACAGATGCGTGAAGCCGACTCCGACAATGACAGAAATCCGATCATCCGTCAAGCCGAGAAGGAAATCGAGAAATGCAAGGACGAAATGGGAGCCTTAGCAGAGGCGTTGGCAGGCAAGCGTAAGCAGCGTGACGGCAAGAAAGAAGCCGTTGCAAAGCAGAACGCATCCGTAAAGGCAAAGGAAATGCTTGACCGTCAGACCGACGATGTGGAGGACTTTGACGATATGGGCATTGATGCCCTTCTCATTGATGAGGCTCACGAATACAAGCATCTTGGTTTCGCTACAGCCATGCAGCGAGGAGTGAAAGGTATCGACCCCTCGTTCTCAAAGAAGTCGCAAGGCGTGTATCTGAAGACCCAAGCCGTACTGGAGAAGAACAATGGACGTAATGTTATCTTCGCTACTGGTACACCTATCAGTAACACAGCAGCCGAGATATGGACGTTCATGCGCTACTTGATGCCAGCCGACACAATGAAGGCATACGACATCTACTACTTCGACGATTTTGTGCGCAACTTTGGTAATCTGACACAGATGCTGGAGTTCAAAACAAATGCAAAGTTCCAAGAAGTAAACCGCTTTGCAGGTTATGTGAACCTACCCGAGTTGGTTCGCATCTGGTCGAGCGTTGCTGATACCGTGCGCACTGATGAAGCGAAAGCAGTAAAGGACAATGTTCCCGACATAGAAGGTGGACAGGCGCAGGACATCTATCTTCCTCAGACTCGTGCTCTACGCAGCATCATGAAGTTTGTAAAGGAGCAACTCAACGAGTACGACAAGATGAGTGGCAAGGAGAAGAAGGAGAACAGCCATATTCCTTTGACCATGTACGGCATAGCCAAAGCAGCAGCCGTTGATGCTCGTCTTGTTATGGCAGATGCCGAGGATGATAAGAACAGCAAGACCAATGAAGCCGTGCGTCAGACCTTACGCTCTCTCAAAGAGACCGCCAAATATAACGGCACCGTTGCTCTGTTTGCCGACAACTATCAGAACAAGCACAGTGGTTTCAACCTCTACGAGGACATCAGAAAGAAACTGATTGAGCAAGGTGTGCCAGCCGAGCAGGTGGTAATCATCCGTTCTGGTATGTCTATCAAGAAGAAGCAGGAAATCTTCGACAAGGTGAACCGTGGAGAAATCCGTGTGATTATGGGTAGTACCTTCACACTTGGTACAGGCGTGAATATTCAAGAGCGTTTGCACACCCTCATACACTTGGATGCACCAAACCGTCCAATGGACTACACTCAGCGCAATGGTCGAATTGCACGTCAAGGCAACCTGCATAAGGTAATGGGTATTCCAATCCGCATCTTGCGTTTCGGTGTGCAGGACTCACTCGACGTTACCGCATATCAGCGACTGAAGACTAAGGGAGCCATTGCCGACTCAATCATGAAGGGCAAGTCGATGTTGCAGAACAGCATGGAAGACCGTAGCATGGAGGAGGATGAAGACGTATTCGGTGACACCGTAGCACAGCTTTCGGGTAGCCAGTATGCAATGCTGAAGAACCAAGCCGAGCGTGAGGTTCGCAAGTATGAGAGCAAGAAGAAGCAATGGGAAGCCGACCAGACCTACGTCCACAATGCTATCCCTCGTATCAATCGAGAGATTGAGCGTGCTGAAGAAAGAGCAGCTACTGCCCAACAGCAGTTGGATGCCATTGCAGCCGCCTTCGGTGAAAATGCGACACCTGCAATCAAGGTAGGCAAGAAGACCTATGCAGACATCAATGCAATGTCAGACCTTTTTGTTGACCTCAATAAAAAGGTAAACGAGACAGCCGAAGAAATGCGTAAGTCGAGTGGCGAAGATATGCGCACACGCAAGATAGATGTTCAGATTGGCGATGTCACCTTCACTATAACCACCACCCAGAAGAAGGAGTTGGTGAACCATTATGGTGCAGTGGACACTAAGATTTCACGCAGCATCACCTATTCGTGCCCCGAACTTGGTTTGGAAAACGAGAAAGGCGGTGCTTGGTTCAAGAACGCCATCGAGGACATCTTCGAGAACGTTGTTAGTGGTGACAGCTTCCGAGAAGAGCTAACCCGAAACACCAACTTGGCTGAACGTATGAAAGGCGAGCTGGAGCAGGTGAAGAGTCGTGAAGGACAGCCCTTCCAGTATGACAAGGAACTATCCGAGGCATACGAGCATCTTGAAGAGTACACCGAGCTTATGAAGAAGGAACTCGAAGAGAAGGAACAGAAGTATGCCGAAATGGATAGCGAGGTAGAAGCAGCTACTGGAGTGACAGAGGCAGACGAAGCCGACGAGGACACGGACGACGACAAGCGTTTCCGTGACTCGTTGCCCGATGCAACAGCAGAGGATAAAGACCTCCGCTATTCACTCCGTGAGCAGACCGCCCCGAAACACACGAAGACCGCCTATGCCGTGTTCATCGTAAAGCAGCATGAGGATGGCAGCGTAACCCTTCATCCAAAGATGATAGCAGACGAGGCAGTTGGCGCACCACCTCACACTTGGCTCAATGCCGACACTGGCAAGATAAAGCGAGACAAGCAAGGCGAGCCAATTCAGAACACAAGAGGCAGAGTGAGCGTGCGAGACGCAAAGGGCGCACCCCTTGCATGGAGACCAGGCAAGCACCTTGCCGCCTATCCTAACGCATCGCAGTTTGCCGTTGAAGGCGACACAAAGGGAGTTCGTGACCGTCTTCCCGATAACGTAGTGTTCTTCGAGGTGGAATATGCAGCCGACCGAGACTATCAGTTGGAAGCGTGGGAGTATGGTGTGAATGGTAACGGCAAGTATGAGCACAGCCAAGCAGGACTACCTTACATACCGAAGGACGGTTATTACATCTACCGCACCAATGCCAACCCGAACATTCCTGCCATGATCATCACTGGAGCCTACCGTGTGAAGCGTGCCCTTACCGATGAGGAAGCGAAGAAACTCAACCAAGAAGCAGGTGGTGACTGGTACGACAGAAAGAGTGGTGAGCCAATGACAGCAGAACGTCTGAAAGAGTTGGGACTTGACGAGGCAGGCTTGCAGCGTAAGGCAGAGACCTTAGACTACAACGAACTGGAGCCAGCTCATGACGAAAGTTCGGTAGCCATGTCAATGCCTGGTTATGTTCGTAGAGACCTCGACTTCACCGACAAGAACCTTCTGAAAGCAATCAAGGAGAACAAGCAGGACGCAAGTTACTACAAGATTCTCTATGAACAGCAGAAGAAGGACGAACGTCAGCGAGAGCAGACCGCCTTTGAAGACGGACAAGTTCTTCCTATCGAATTGGACTGGAGAAATGGAGGTTATAAGGTAGAAGGACTGAACGCAATCTTTGCCAACAAGGACAGACTTTTAGATGCTTTCCGTACCAAATATGAGAGCTATGTCGCCACCATGACAAGTGACGGCAACAGTATAGAGGTTAGTCCGTGGCGCAGTGTACTTGCCGAGACCAAGAAACCACGTCGTAGAAACGGTAAGCCTACCAAAAAAGAGCAAGCAAAAGCCGCCTTCATAGAACGTGAGACACGCAGAGCCGTGGAAAGCGTGAGTGATGTGGCAAGAAAACTTGGCTTGAATGTGGAGGTGAAGACCGACACCGAGGGACTTACTGGCAGACGTGCCCGAGCTAAAGGTTGGTATGACACGGAGACAGGCAAGATAGTAATCATCCTTCCTAACCATACAAGCGGACAGGACGTTATGCGCACCATCCTGCATGAGGGTGTAGCACACCACGGACTCCGTGAGTTGTTTGGCGAGGACTTCGACACGTTCTTGGAGAATGTCTATAACAACGCCAGCAAGGAGATACGAGAAGCAATCAACAGACTTGCCGCCAAGAACGACTGGGACTTCAAGGTTGCAACCGAGGAGTATCTTGCAGGCATGGCAGAAGATACGAACTTTGACCGTGCGGAATATCAGAGTTGGTGGGGCAAGATAAAGTTCCTCTTCCTCGATATGCTTAGAAAGGCAGGACTCGTTATGAATAGAACCCTTACCGATGCCGACCTTCGCTATATTTTGTGGCGCAGCTATGAGAACTTGAAGGAGCCAGGCAGGTATCGTAGTATTCTTGGCGAAGCAGAAGACATAAGCAAGCAAATGGACTTGAAGGTTGGAAACTTCGCAGAGACTGATAATTCCGCAGCTTCGGTAGCCGATGGTGATAGCTATATGTATCGTGACGGTGATGTAATGGACGAGCGAGACCGAGCCATTGTGCGAGACCGCTACGAGCGTACCATACAAAGCGGTATGTATCAGTTCCGTGAAGCCGTGCAGGACAGTATGTTGTCATTGCGCAGACTGATGGAGCACATTGCAGAATCCACTGGTGAGAAGGTTAAGGATTTCGAGAACGCTTACATGGCAGAGAACGCCCTAAGTTCAAAGAACCATGCCGAGCAGGACATCTATGGCAAGTTGCTGTTTAACCCTATGCTTGACGAGTTACACAACCTTGCAAAGGAGAACAGCAGCCGTGATGAGGTTACTCGGTACATGATGGCAAAGCACGGATTGGAACGTAACGAGGTCATGGCACGACGAGCCGCAGAGCAAACGGCAATGGAAGAGTTAGGAAAAGACTTGCGAGCAGCCGAGCGAGCCGTACAGAACGACCCACTTGACCAAGACGCACTCGATGCCCTTGATGATGTGAAGCAGCGCATGCAAGACCGAGTAGACGAGCTGTATAATGAGAACCGTGAACGTGACTATGGCGGTATCACTGGACTCATGGGCGAAGACGACCTTGCAACAGCCGAGTCGTTAGCCAAGCAGTTTGTCCTCACCTTTGAAGGCGACCACGATGTAGACCAACTCTGGGGAAGAGTAAACGCTTGCACCAAAGCTACATTGGAGAAGACCTACAAAGCAGGCTTGCTAAGTAAGGCAGGCTTCGATGAAATCAACAGCATGTACGAATACTACATACCGTTGCGAGGCTTCGACGCTACCACCAGTGACGAGGTGTATAGCTATCTGACACATGAGAAAAGTGGTTTCAGCAGTCCATTGAAAAAGGCAGAAGGACGTAAGAGCATAGCTGACGACCCAATAGCGACCATTGCAAACATGGCAGATTGTGCCATTGTGCAGGGCAATCGCAATATGATGAAGCAGAAGTTCTTGAAGTTCGCCATGAACCATCCGAGCGATGCCGTCAGCGTAAACAAGATGTGGCTCCGCTACGATGATGTGCAAGACCAATGGGAAGCCGTAACCGCCAACATCGACGAGAACGATAGTGCAGACGATGTACTTGCAAAGACCGAAGCCTTCGAGGAGCAGATGCGCCAGCTTGCAGAGTCAGACCCCGACCATTACAAGCGAGGCAAGGATGCAGCCAACATACCTTACATTGCACTTGGCAAGAACCTCAACGAACACCAAGTTCATGTGAAAATGGGAGGAGAGGATTATATCTTAACCATCAATGGTAGTCCGAGAGTGGCGCAAGCCCTCAACGGACTTACCAATCCCGACAACGAGAACACAGGTGCCGTTGGTGCAATCTTGAAGATGGGCGAATATGTGAACCGTCAGATGTCAGCCTTCTATACGACTCGCAACCCCGAGTTCGTGTTGAGTAACTTCCTTCGTGATGCGATGTATGCCAACAGCACCATGTGGGTAAGAGAAACACCGAATTACGCCATCAAGTTCAACAAGAACTTCTTGAAGTGCAATCCTGCTATGCTCTATAAGCTATTGCAGAAGCACAACAGCGGAACACTTGACATGAACAACGAAATGGAGCGAGCTTTCCACCAGTTCATGATGAATGGTGGTGAGACAGGCTACACCGTAGTTAAGGACATCGAGAAGCAGAAGAAGCTCATCAAGAAGTATGTGCGCATGAAGGATGCAAGCATCCCTGCCGAAGCAGCATGGAAATTTCTTGGTGACAAGCTGGACGACATCAACCGCAGCGTAGAGAACTGTGCTCGTTTTGCCGCCTATCTTACCAGTCGCCAAATGGGACGCAGTGTAGAGCGTAGCGTGTGGGATGCAAAAGAAGTGAGTGTGAACTTCAACAAGAAGGGCGCAGGCAGTACGTTCTTGGGCAAGACTGGTCAGACAAAGTTCGGTAATTTTGGAGCCTTCACAAGCGGAATAGGACGCAGCTTCTATGTATTCTGGAACGCAGCCGTACAGGGTACGACCAACTTTGTGAGTCTTCACAAGCACCATACCGCCAAAGCCCTTGCAATGGATGCAGGTTTGTTCCTTCTTGGTGCCATGCTTGCAGGCATTGGTGGTGGTGACGATGATGATTACTGGAACCTACCTTCGTATGTTCGTCGTAGCAACATCTGCTTCAAGATACCAGGCACAAAGAGCTTCTGCAGTATTCCTCTTGGCATCGAGCAACGAGCCATCTACGGACTTGGAGAGCTATTTAGCAGCTTAGCCAGTGGCAAGGAGCGTATGAGTGGCAAGGAGATAGCCAAAGAAATAGCAGGCTCAATGTCTTCAATGCTACCTCTCGACCTTATGGAGAGCGATGGTGATATGAGTTGGTCAACCGTTTCACCTTCATACGTCAAGCCATTTGTTGAAAACGCCAACAACAAAGACTGGAAGGGAATGCCAATCTACCGCAAGACTCCTTACAACGAGGAAGATCCCGAATGGACAAAGGCAAGTAAGCGTACCAATCAGTTGGTAGTTGATTTCTCAAAGTGGTGCAACGAGGTTACTGGAGGCGACGATGTGAAGCGAGGTTGGGCAAACTGGAACCCTTCTAAGTTGGAACATTTATTTGAAGGAGTTTTCGGTGGAATATCCACCACCGCCAACAAGATGGTTAAGGCAGGCGAGATGGTTGCAGGAAAGCAAGATTTCGACTGGAGCAACATCCTCTTGGCAAGCCGTGTTATCAAGAGTGGCGACGAGAATGCCGCAGCCAAGCGATATAATGCCGAGTACTGGAAGTATTGCGGAGAGTATCGTGAGACCAAGCGACTTGTAGACCACTACGAGAACCAAGACTCAGAAGGTATCATTGGTGCAGCCGAGAAACTTGACTTCATGTATAACTCACCCGAATACGGACGTTACGAGATTGTGGACGAGTATTACTACGATGTGAAGGAACTCAGCGACGAACTTAAAGAGACCACAGACGACCAAGAGCGTAAGGAACTCGAAGCGGAAATAAACACTCTGAAGCAAGAAATGGTAATGCGCATCCGAGCCTTTGACGATGCGAGAAAGAAGTAAGCGTAAATAAATAAAAAGCGTGTGTGACATTGGTGTTGTATATTTGCACACCAATGTTCACACACTCATAAAACAAATAGTTATGACGGAAAGACTTTTACCTATGAGCCGTATCCGAGCGCAAATCCCGACCCTTGATACGGTGGCATACTCAAAGGCTCACAATAGCGGTAGAGCATTTGAGATACTTGCGGAGGCGCAGATGTACTGGAATAACATGTACCTCTTCCGCAAGGACAGAGAGCGCAACAAGCGTTACTGTTATGGCGACCAATGGAAAGACCGCATCAAGGTTGACGGAGAATGGATGACCGAGGAGGAGTATATCAAGCAGCAAGGCAACGTTCCTTTGAAGAATAACCTCATCCGCAGACTTGTCAATACCGTGCTTGGTGTATATCGTCAGCAAGCAAAGGAGCCAATCTGTACAGCTCGTGACCGTGACGAGCAGAAACTTGGCGAGACAATGAGTACAATACTCCAGTGCAACATGCAGTTGAACCGCATGTCGGACGTGTATGCTCGTACAATGGAGGAGTATCTTATAAGCGGTCTTGCCGTTCATCGTAAATGGTTTGGTTGGCGTAATGACAAGTTGGACTGTTGGACAGACTATGTTCAGCCCAACAACTTCTTCATAGACTCAAACATGCGTGATTTCCGAGGTTGGGACTGCAACTTCATCGGTGAGGTGCATGATATGAGTTACGAGACGCTTCTACAGAAATATGCAGAAAGCCCAGCCGACGTTGAGCGACTTAAAAACATATACTCATGGTGCCATGACCGCCATTTGTTTCAGTCGTATATGCAGAACTTCGGTTACAGCTCAATAAAGAACCTCGACTTCTTTGTTTGCAGCGACAACACACGATGCCGTGTAATCGAGGTATGGCGTAAAGAGAGCAAGCCACGTTACAGTTGTCACGATCCAAACAATGGTGACGTATATAAGATTGACGTTGAGGACTATCACGATATGGTGGAAGTTGTCAATAACGACCGTATGAGACGTGGACTTGAGCAAGGCATGAACATTGACGACATTCCGCTTATCAAAGCCAAGTGGTTTATGGACGATTACTGGTACTATTACCACTTGACCCCGACAGGCGAGATACTTAGGGAGGGCGAAACCCCATACGAACACAAGAGCCACCCTTACATCTTCAAGGCATACCCATACATCGACGGAGAGATACACAGTTTTGTGAGCGATGTTATAGACCAACAGCGTTACACCAACCGTCTCATCACTCTATACGACTGGATTATGCGTGCGAGTGCTAAGGGTGTGTTGCTGTTCCCCGAAGATTGTCTTCCTAAAGGCATGGACATTAATGATATTGCTGACGAGTGGAGCCGCTTCAATGGTGTTATTGCTCTTAAAAAGGGTTCAAAAGCTATTCCGCAGCAGATTGCCAACAATTCTACGAACATCGGCATCACCGAATTGCTGAACTTGCAACTAAAGTTCTTCGAGGAGATAAGCGGAGTGAACGGAGCTTTGCAGGGCAAACCAGGCATGAGTGGTATGAGTGCTTCGCTGTACTCACAGCAGACACAGAACGCCACCACCTCGTTGCTTGACCTGTTAGAGTCGTTCAGCCAGTTTATTATTGACGCAGCCTATAAGGATGTGAAGAACATACAGCAGTATTACGACTCGAAGCGTGTGTTCAATATATCTGGCAGAAGTGGCACACAGATAGAGTACGACCCGAAGAAGATTAGAGACATCGAGTTTGACTTGTCAATCGTCGAGAGCACCAGCACACCTGCCTACCGCATGATGGCAAACGACTTCCTTATGGAGATTTGGCGCAGCAACCAAATCAGCTTGCAGCAGTTGCTTGAACATGGCGACTTCCCATTTGCCGACGAGTTGTTGCAGAGCCTCAACAGTCAGCAGGAGCAGTTGGAGAATGGTCAGACCCCAGAGGCATTGTCACCAGAGATTATGAAACAAGCACAGCAGGGTGCAAACATGGATGCCGTAAACAAGGCATGGGGCATGTTGCGTCATGCTGCATAATAAATGAACTATCAATCTTCCATATCTATGATAGCAAAGGACACAAAGACAAGAGGAGAGGCTGCATCCGTTCGCAATGCAGCCACCCTTGTCGTGTCTGAAAACGTAGCCAAGCTAATAGCGTTGAACCGTATGCGCAATGCCGAGATACGTTCCAAGTTCAACCCTATCACTGGTGAGGGCAGCATAGGCGAAAGGAAGAAAATAGAGATAGAAGATTTCCCCTTTCCTGTTCAGTACGTTCCTTTGTCGATGCTAAAGGTGCCACTTGTGCAGCAGCTCTTAGAGGCAGGCAGCATCCGTAAATTCTTGGAGGACTACATGAATGTGGAGTATTCCGAGGAAGACAAGGAAAAGGTAATAGAGCAATTTGTTCGCCTTCGAGCGAAGCACGACTTCGCATTTTGGGCTGCAATGTACGTTTTCATCAAACAAAAAGGAGGTGGTGAGGACGTACATTTTCGTTTGAACCGACCGCAGCGCAAGTTGATAATGCGCTTTGAGCGTCGCAGATTGCAGGGCAAACCAATCCGTCTAATCCTTTTGAAGGCTCGTCAGTGGGGAGGCAGTACAGCTACGCAGATATACATGGCGTGGTTGCAGCTCGTACATAAGGTAGGCTTGAACAGCCTTATTGTCGGTCATGTTAAAGATGCCTCTACCGAGGTGAAGGACATGTTCGACAAGCTCATCAAGGAGTATCCTGTAAGTATGCTCTATGAGATGGGCGAAGCCTACAACGAGACAGAACCCAAGATAGTAGGTGTAGGACAGAGTGGTAACATACACCGTATTCCTCAAAGGAACTGCAAAATAAAGGTAGGCACAGCCGAGAAGCCGAACTCTGCCCGAGGTGGCGACTACAACCTTGTACATTGTACCGAGGTTGGTCTATGGGTAACGACAGACGGTAAGACCCCCGAGCAGATTGTGCGTTCGGCTTGCTCTGGTATTCTGTTGAAGCCATACACAATGATTGTGTACGAATCGACAGCAAACGGTACTGGCAACTTCTTCCAACGAGAGTATGATGCAGCCAAGAACAACAAATCACAGTTTGAGGCTCTGTTTATCTCCTGGTTTGAGATTGAGCAGTATTCGGCTCCCATTGACGACATCAAAGCTTTTGCCACCAAGCTATGGGAGAACCGCAACAATGCCAACGCTGCCAGTGACCGTGAGGAAAGCGGCAAATACCTATGGTGGTTGTGGGAGCAGGGTGCGACCCTCGAAGCTATCAACTGGTACATATTGGAGCGCAGCAAGTACACAGATCATGGCGACATGGCGAGTGAGTACCCCAGTGATGATGTTGAAGCCTTTGTTCATAGTGGAGCAAGAGTGTTCGACAAATACAATGTTGAGAAGTTCAAGAAGTGCTGCAAGGCACCAAAGTATGTTGGCGACGTGTATGCCGATGGCGACGAAGGCGAGGACGCACTTAGCAACCTCCGCTTCAAAGAAGACAAGCAAGGCTTGTTGTGGGTATGGTCAAAGCCCGATGTTGATGATAAAGAAGAAGTCACCGACCGCTATCTTGTTGTTGTGGATATTGGCGGTAGAGGTAAGAAAGCCGACTGGAGTGTAATCGTAGTGTTTGACCGTCTTAACCAAATGGAAGGCGGCAAGCCAGTAGTAGTAGCACAATGGTACGGACACATAGACATGGATATGTTGGCGTGGAAGGCAGCACAGATAGCAGCCTTCTATGACAACGCCCTGCTTGTGATAGAAAGTAATACGCTCGAGACCCACGACAAGGAGCGACAGGTGGACGGTGATATGTCTGGCTATATCCTCAACCAAATAAAGGACGTATATAGTAACCTCTATGCCCGTAAGCAGAGCGACGAAGAGATACAAGAAGGCGAGCCAAAGAAATATGGCTTCCATACCAACGTTGCTACAAAGCCGAAAATCATCAGTACGCTTGTTAAGGTTATCCGTGAGCAGTTGTATGTGGAACGAGACTCACGCTGTCTTGACGAGTATCTATGCTACGAGAAGAAAAAGAACGGAGCCTTTGGTGCCATCACTGGCAAGCATGACGACTTGTTAATGACACGAGCCATTGGTTTGCATATCAGCTTCTACGAAATGGAGGTTCCGACCATTGTTCCAAGAGTGAAGCGAATGGCAGTGAAGCGCAAGCGAGCCATAAGTGCAGCAACAATATAAACGGCAGAAGGGGAAATACCTCCTGCCGTTTTATATGCTGTTGAACATGTGTCGCAATCGTTTCTTGTTCTTCTCGTAGAACCGACGCTTAATCTTAGTGACAATAACCCGAGCCGAGTCTGGTGTAAGATAGAATTGTGGAGCAGGCTGACCAACCACTTGGAAAACTATTTCCGAAAGCGGTTTGTTAGGCTGCTCTTTCTTTATGCTGCAAACCCTTCTGTAAATTTCAAGGTACATTTCCCTTGTTGTAGGTCTCATCTTATGCAACGAGTCGCCACGCATCATCTTTCCAATGACGATGCACGCCCTTTCCTCGCTAACCCAAAATCTTGATGCAGGCATGAGTACCACCTTAGTGAAAATTTCAGAAAGCACGATAGTGTCGCATATCGCAATTTGTTCACGATATGCACGCATGAGGTCTTTATCACGTTCCTCTTCATACTCAAATTTGCTTCCTTTATGTTTCATTATTAAGTTTCCACCGATGCGGTAAAGTAAGTTGTTTCAGATTGTTATTGCAGCCACTTGACAGTTCAAGTGATAGACAAAGTTAATGTTTTGTGCTGAAATAAATAAAAGTAATGAACGCCTAAACCATGTTATTTTTGCATCAATAATCATCGAAAAATCAAAGCAAATATGGAAAAGGTTGAAAATAGCCAAGTTAAAAGCAAGCGTGACCAATTCAAGGAGCGCATGAAAGGCAAGTACCCCGACCGTGACTTCGACGACGACGAAGTATTCTTCGGTCAAATCAACGATGATTACGATGATTACGACAAGCAGTTGTCGGGGTACAAGGAGCGTGAGGGCAAGTTCAGTGATATGTTCAGCAGCGACCCTCGTAGTGCTAAATTCCTCATGAACTGGAAGGACGGCAAAGACCCAGCCGTAGAACTCGTCCGCCAGTTTGGTACTGACATTGCCGATGCAATCAACGACCCCGACCGCCAAGAGGAGATTGCCGACGCCAACAAAGAGTTTGTTGAACGTGTCGCCAAAGAGAAGGAACTTGACGGCATCTACCAAAAGAACCTCGAAGAGAGTTTGAAGGTAATTTCCGACTATCAGCAGCAGAACGGACTCAGCGACGAGCAGGTAGACGGAGCAATGGAGTTTCTCATTGGCATTACTCGTGATGCTGTCATGGGCAAGTTCACAGCCGAGACCATTGGTATGGCAATGAAGGCACTGAACTACGACACGGCTGTTGAAGAGGCTAATCACGAAGGCGAAGTGAGAGGCAAGAACACCAAGATTGAGGAGAAGTTGCGCAAGCGACAAAAGGGTGACGGCATTCCTAACCTCAACAGTGGCAAGGGAAGTGGCGCAACTACCAAGCGTTCAAACCGTGGCATCTTCGGTCTTGCAGAGGAAGCCAAGTAGTAAAGCGAGTAAGTAATTATAATTCAAATCCATTAAAATTGTTAAAACTATGGCAGAAGAAGTAAGCGTAGCAACAGGCACCGTAGCCGTAGGTACTGGCACGGCAGGTTTGCAGACCCAGGCAGGTGGCGTACCTGCAACCGTATCGAGTGCAGCCGAAGCAACAGGCGGTATTGATGGCGGTAACTTTGTAGAGGTAGACATCGACGATGAACTTTTTAAGTTCAATTCGGACGACACCCCTCTTATGAACCTCATGCTAAAAGCAAAGAAAGTCAAGATTGACTCTCCCGAGGTAGACCACTTTATGATTGACGAGCCACGCAGCTCTGTAACCACAACCGAAAAACTTGCCGCCACTACTGGCAATACAGGCATCCTTCCGTTTAGCGCAGAAGACCAGAACATTCCACGCCCATACGGCACCTTGCTTGTGGAAGGCGTAGACGGTTATGCAGAAGACGGTAAGACAAAGACCGTAGGCAAGCCTCTGCAGTTGTTCGTTGTGGGTCACGATGCAGCCAGTGGCAACCCCATTGTGCGTGCCGTGAACGGTACGAAGGCACAGCCCACTGACGAGTATTGTAAGATACCCGAAATCCCAGCAGGCACCGTATGTACCATCCTTTCTAACGCTCTCTATGAGACACAGAAAGAAGTAGACCCCGACCTCATTGTTCCTCAGCCCAGTCGAGTATATCTCCAGAAGCGAGGCATGAACCAGATTGTATCTGACTACTTCGACTCTCAGAAGAAGCGCATCCCATTCACAAAGGCATTGATTGCCGAGCAAGCTATTGCGAACTTCAAGGTTCGTGGCAATCGTACCCTTTGGGCAGGTCGCAAGGGCAAGTTCAAGGTGAACGTTCCGAAGTTGGGTATGCAGTATATCTACTTCACCGAGGGCGTGCGTTGGCAGTTCAAGCGTGAGTTGCAGCACAAGGGCAAGTGGACATACGAGAAGTTCATCGCTCTTGCCAAGATGTTCTTCACTGGCGAGGACGTTCCTAAGACCGCTCTTCTCCTTTCAGGCAAGAACCTGCTTGAGGAAATCCAGTGCATCGACTTCTCTAAGCATCCCGAGGTAAACATCACGGTAAAGACCAACAAACTTGGTTGGGAGATTACCAATATCCACACCGTGTTTGGTGACATCGAGATTAAGCGTGAGCCGACCCTTGACCGTCTTGGCTGGAGTAACAGCGGTGCATTGATTGGCGAGGATCGTCTTGTACACTATCAGCGTACAACCGAGCACAGCTTCACCGACCGTGTAGACGGTGAGGAGGCAACACGTACTGGTGTACTCGTTTGGGATGCTCTTGCACTGAAGGGTAGCTGCCACATCTGGATTGACGGTGAAGGCGACGCAGCAACCGAGGGCGCAACAGCCTTCGTTATGTGGGATGCCGAGACCGCACCAGCCGAGGGCGACCTTGTTGCAGGCACCGTATATTATCTGATTTGCGACTGCCCAGGCATCAACGCTAAGGCGCAGAACGGTCAGATGTGGAAGTATGACGGTACTACATGGAGCGAGTTCCACGGAGAGGTTATGGCTACTGAAGAGTAGTCGAGCTTATTGCAGTGAAAAGTTAAACAACACTGGGACGGATGGGTCACACCGTCCGCCCCTTTTTTGTTGGTATCGCACATTCAAAAAATAGAATAAAGTATGAACGCAAAAAGAAAAACGTATGGAGTTAGTGGCTACATGGAATGGGTTGCACTCATTGAATGCGGTAAGGCTACGGTGAAAGTACATTTCAGCGGAGGCAGTCTTACAGGCTATGGCGTGACACCTGCCGAGTTCACAACTCAAAACCCTATGACACAGGCAATCATAGAGAACAGCAAGGAGTTCAAGAGTGGCAAGATATTCCTCCTTCGAGAGATAGAGGGAACAGGCAAGTTCAAAGAGTTTGTCCGTGGTCAGCACGCCAATGAAGGAAACCATTTAGGGGGACAGGCAGCAACAGCGAGTGCCATTGCAGGAACAGCTCTTGATGCTGACGGCACATCAAACACACCAGCAGCAGCGTCAGCCGACGATGAGGAGCCTATGAGCGACCCCATCAACGATGAAGAGACGGAGCCAGCCGACAATGAGGAGTCTACTGATGACACGGAAGCAGAAACAGTAGAAGACAGCGAGGCAACCGTAACAGCCGACGGCAAGGCAATCATCGACGTTACAGACCTTGACGATGCTCGTGACTATCTCTGTGAGAATTTTGGCATTGCCCGAAGCAGCCTTCGTAGTAATGTAAGTGTGCCTCGTGCCGCAGAAGAGCACAACATCGTGTTCCGTGGCATCGAGTAGTAGTTAATAGTAACGAGGGGCGGTGCTATTACTGTCAGCACGGCACATGAAACCTGCCGCATTGCAACAGTAGCCGTCCCTTTTTATTCATCCCTAAGAAAACGAACATGAGATACGAGGTTAGTGAGTTGAAGCGTGAAATCCGCATTGCGCTCGACCAGAATATGACCAGTAGCCAGTTGTTGGCAACTGGCGACATCGACACACTTTCTTTGGAGGAAATCATCGAGAGCAAGATAGTCGATGCAGCACGCATCGTAGAGAACCAAGCTCCTTCGTACCTATTGGACGGAGGCAAGGCGTTTGGTGAGAGTATCGGTTGGAAGAGCCGTGTGGGTTATGGCATGGGCTTCATAGCATTGCCCGACGACTTCATGCGCCTCGTTACCTTTCAGATGAGCGACTGGAGCCGAGCCGTGACAGTAGCCATTAGTGAGGACGACCCCTTGTATGCGCAGCAGCAAAGCCGTTATCCAGGCATCCGTGGTTGTCCCCAGAAACCCATCGTCGCCATAACGACCCAACCAATAGGTCAAGTGTTGGAGTTCTATTCCTGCACTGGCGGTTCAAAAGTGTTTTTGAAACGTGCCCGATACATACCCCTTCCACGCATAGAGAAAGGCGGTATAGATTTGTGCGAGAAACTCTACCGAGCCATTGTGTATTACACGGCATACCTTGTAGCATTAAGCACAGGGCAAACCGATTTAGCAGCAAGCATGTCTAACATAGCAAATGAACTGATGAAATGAACGACATCAATAACTTAGGCTCATTCAGCTCCATTGACGCTGTGTGGGCGAAATATCCCGAAGGCGGTAAGGAAGGCGATTTCCTTACCATAGGCGGTGTTAAGCATCGCTGGAACAAGTACGACCAGATATGGGAGAACGCAAACACCGTTACCAGTTCTACGGCTCGCAAGCTGGAGACCGTTGAGGGCGACCTTTCCGTAAACAACGACTTGATAGTAGGCGGAGTGTTGCGTGCAAAAGCCGTCAAGCAACCCAACTGTGGTTTGTTTGAGAGTCTTTCAGCCCTGCAAGCTAAGTACCCCAATCCCGAAGTTGGCATGTGGGCAACCGTTGGTAACACCATCCCTGCGACCGTATATCTGTGTGCCGAAGAAGGCGTATGGAAAAACACTGGGCAGACAGGCGGTATAGATAGTCTCGACTGGAGCAGGATCAGCACAATCGAGAGCAATGTCACAACCTTGCAGCAGGAGAATACAAACAGAAAAACCGAGATAGCTAAAATAGACAGCAGTCTGAGAACTCTTATTGCAACAACCGTTGGTAAGAAGTTGAAGTTTGCCCCATTTGCTGGCTTTGTCTCAAATGTAGAAATCATAAAGGCAGGAACAGCCCAATGGAACAATATCGTGTGGGACACTGTGCATAAGAAGTTTCTTGCTTGTGTCTTAGAGCCAAGTGACGGTGAGTTGACGCTCCCAAAATTTTATGATAGTTGGGTTAATCAGAAAGACTATACGGATGATTTTGTATCCCCGACCCAGTACAGCATCTTTCACAATACTCTCACAGGCGACATCTACCGATATGACGGCACCAACCTTGTAAGTCTTGGCATCACAGCCGAACGCTTCAACGAGCTTTCAGAGAAGATAAAAGAGTTGCAGGCAAAAGACGTTGCGGAGATAGGCAGCGACGGCAAGTTGGACTCGGCAATAATCCCCGATGAATTTGACGAGATAATTCCAGTAAACTATTGGATGAACAACAGAACCGCCTCAAGTGAAAGTGGTCAGCTTGTTCTAACTCCAATTGCAACAGAAGGAGCTTATTGGTATGCACCGAACACAAAGGAACTCTTCAGAGGAGAAAGCTATGGAGTCGCAGGTCAGTATAAAGTATCTTGGATGAAAACCCAAGCAGACAGGAGCAAATTATACCTTGACCTTACAAACTGCCTTCCTTACATTTGGAAGGGTGGCGACATGGTAGCCATTGCCCCGAAGAACACTCCTGCAAGCATCTTCAACGCCACAACCGAGGTGCCAATAAGTGGCTATTATGTGCTATGCGACAGTGACAACGAGAGCATGAGTGCCATCCATGCAGCATGGAAAGACGAGAAAGCCGTTAGCGGTCTTATCGTTTCCTTCGAGTTGAGCGCAGGCATTTGGAAGACCTACCAATATGTTGGAAAGACAGTAACCGAGAACAACTGGTTTGACACCGACAACTGGAAAGACTTCGGCTCGCTCGCAGCAGGAAGCGAAACCCACCTTGTCATTGACGAGCTTTGCGGCACGCCTACTGGCGGAGCCTATACATTAGGCAGCGCAGTAGATGCGCTTATCGCCTATCAGCAGAAGACAGGCGTGAACTATGCCAAGCGAGGACTTGTGATAAGCTACAAGACTGGTGAGAACGAAATGGAGACCAAGCAGTTCCAGGGCGAGATAAGCGACTTCAAAGAAGTAGGTCTATGGAAAGACTTTGGCGGTGGCGGCAAGCTGACAGCCAAAGACACCTTAGAGAAAGGCGGTGAGGATGCCCTGTCCACTGGTGGCGGCTATAACCTCATCCCCACGAACTTGAAGGTAGACACAGAAACCGAAGGCGTTATAAAGGTCGCTATGGTGAACTCGGCAGGTGACACCATTGGCGACGAGCAGCAGTTTGCCGTAGGCACTGGAAGTGGTGGCGGTAGTGGAACCATCATTGCCGTGCAGTGGAAAGAAAACCCATTGTACGAAAAGGCAGGCGGTACGTTCATAGCCGAAGCGTCCATTATGAGTGTGACTAAGGTGGGCAGCATGGAGAACTACAACAGCATCATGAAGGTTGCGTTCGTCAACCGTACCACCAAGAAGACCGTCGCCACCTTTGAACCCAAGAAGGCATCGAGCGCAAGCAACGAAGATTTCTCCTTCAGCTTCGACCTTAGCAGTCTTGGCACAAGTGCAGGCGAGATACCTTTGCAAGCCGTGATAACCGATGATAGCGGTAACACAGCCACAAAGAATTTGAGTTTGATAGCAGTCGATGTGACGTGCGTCAGCGTTCAGACCCTTAACTACACTAAGGACACCTCTCTTGAAGTGAACGGCAATGCCAAGAATATCCCTATGTTCAAGTTTCCGAACAACTCAAGCGACAAGGGTATTCTCACTAAAGTGGAGATGTATCGTGATGGTGAATGGAAGCTGCTGCAGAGTATCACCGTCAGCGACACCTATTCGCATGGTGTGCTTATAAACCCTGCTGGGCTATCACACGGAGCCTATGCAATACGCATACAAGGCGAAGACGTGTCGAGTGGCGTAAAGGGCAACGTGCTTCACACCTCAGTAATGGTTATACAGCAAGACGACACGTTGAGCGACTACAACACCCCTATCGTGCTTGCACGCTGGAGTGACGGCAGCAACGGCAAGAAGAAACTTCTTGAAAGCATCGACATTGATGTAGCCTGCTATCAGCGCAACTTGTCAGTTCCGACGGTTGAGATAGAACTGGAGAACGCTACGCAGCACACTAAGGAGACCATTGGCTCCAAAGCCATGAACCGCAACCAGACATACACCATCAGCAAGCGACTGACGACCTACAATCAAGGCGACGAGCTGAAAGTGCGTGCCAAGTGTGGCAGTTCTGTTCAGCCAGAAGATTGCGTGAATACAGTAGAAGGAAGCCTCGTCGATATATCAGAGACGGCAGGTGCATTGTTCGGCATCGACATGACGAGCCGAAGCAATACCGACACCGACAAGCGTATTGTCGCCACCACGTCAGACGGCAAAGAAGTAGAAATCTTTGTCAAGGGCAGTAACTATTCGAGCAACGGCTTTGTGAAGGACAGCTACGGCACCAGCGACTACGGCACCGATGCCGACACTGGGCGCATGGCATTGCGTATAGCCGAGGACGTGACCGCAACAAGTAACATCAAGCCTTACTCCAACAGCGCAATAGAGACCAATGGTAGTGCTCTGACCTTCACCACGCAAGTGAAGAACGTAGCCGACCGTAGTACTGTACTTATGAAATGTGCAGGCGAGAAGATGGGCTTTGTGCTAACTGGCGAGAAACTGGTGGTATATACCAATGGTGACACCACGGACGGCAAGACATCATGCACCGTACCATACTCTGTAAATGCCGTACATCGTTTCGACATTGTTGTGGAGCCGACAAGCATAGCCCCCTTCGGTGGTATCGGAATGATAAAGGTGTTCAAGGATGGAGACGAGGCAGGAGCCGTGCCTTACGTTGCAGGACAGTTTGCAGTATCGGAAGCAGCTCTTGAATGGGACGGCACCGATGCCGACATCTATCTGTATAGCTTGAAGATGTGGAACACCTACTACACGTTCAAGCAGGCGTTTGACAACTACCTCGTAGGCTTGACCGACACCGAGGCGATGATCAGCGAGTATGAGAAGAACGACGTGCTCGTGAGCCAGAAAGCCGAAGGCGTGACAAAAGACATGCCGAGTATGCAGAAGTGCTTAGATGCAGGACTCTGCGTCGTAGTGCTTACTAAAAATGCCGACACAGCCGACGTTGCAGAGAACTATCCCGACCACTTGGAGAGTCTTGACGGAGACAAGAAGACCACGTTCCTTTTGGACTGGTATGTCTATTTCCCAGACCGACCGTGGCAGAACGTGATTATCACAGCCGACCCGACCTCAAATCAAGGTACCACCTCTTCTTTTCGTCCTATCAAAAACAAGAAGGGAAAGCACAAGAAGAACAAGGGCGGTATGCGCATGATGTACACAAGAGAAGAGATAGTCGCAATGTTCCCTGGCAATGAAGAAGTACTTGCTAAGTATGACTTGGCAGCTTCGATGGCAAAGAAGAACAAGCTCCAAGTAAGAGAAGGCGGTCAGTACACCGACATTAGCACTATCAAGGTGGACTATTCAGACTCCTGCGGTGCTCATAATGGAGCCATGATGGAGTTGATGAACGACACCCAGATAGCAATGGGCGAAAAGTACATGACCCCTGCACAGATATACTCTGAGGGCGATTTCAAGATAATGACGAGCATCGACAGTATTCCATGTGCTCTATTCCGTACCGACCACCAAATGAGCCATACCGACGCTTGCGACCCAGCCAAAGCATACTTCCATGCCAAAGGCAACTTCAATGCAGACAAGGGCGACGCAACCTTCTACGGTTTCCAAAAGGTGAAAGGTTACAATGCCTCCTGCCTAAACTATGGCGACTTCAAGGAGATTGTAACCACGAAAGAGCAGAGTCTTTCCGACTTGAAGCAGCAGGTATTGAGCGACACATCAAAGCTCGTTGCAGGCACAATCTATGTGCTTAGTGAATGGTGTGGAGAGAAATACCATGTCATTGAGAATGACGGCAGCGGCAAGATGGAAGAAGTGGGAGCCGTTGATAAGCCGACGGAGACCGTGCAGAGCAAAGCTGAGCTGCTTGCGACTAACGTATCGAACTTGACTGGGGTACAGTCTATAAGACCAGTGACGGCTACTACATGCAGTACAAGGGCGGTAACTGGATAGAGACAACTGGCACCATGACCTTCAACAAGCAGACCAACAAGTGGAGTGTTACGGGTAGAGTGGTGAACCCAGTTGAGTGCTACGAGCTTCTGAAGTACGACTATCTGAACTGGATGCAGGGCGTGAACAGTGTCGAAGACATGATGCGTGTGGACGAGAGCAGCGGCAAACCAATATGGATGAGCTACTACGAGAGCCGTTATCCCGACAACGACGACTTGAACGAGAAGTACGAGGCAGGCGAAAAGGTGCCTTACCGTCTGTATAAATGGTTGTCGTTCTGCCAGCAGTGTAACCACCACCTCACCAAGAGCGACGGAGACATCACCATCAACGGTGAGACCGTTAGCGGCAGCACGGCAAACCGCCTTACCAAGTGGGAGAAGGAGCTGCATAAGGAAGCCAACGTACTCAGCGCACTATGCTACACCGTAGCCAGTGACTACAAAGCATCCGTAGACCAACGAAGCAAGAACATGATGATAGCTTTCTACTTGGATACCGACGGACGAGTGAGAATGTATCTGAACCATTGGTATGACGGAGACTGCGTAGACGGCAGTGACAACGACTGCGGACTTACCATTCCCTGGGATATGGATGCACGCACGAGCCACCTCTATCAAGGCTGGGATAGCGTGTTGTTCCAACAGACCTACAAGGCAGGAGCCTTCTGGCTTGACGACGAAGGAAGCAGCACCGTTACACTAAGCCAAGTAGCAGGAGCCATGCGCTCTGTGACCTACAACAACATCAAGCCATTCAGCGCAAGCGGTTGCTACTACTACTGGGTAACAAAGCGACTGGAGAAGTGGGCAAAGGTTATCTCATCATTCGATGGTGAGCGTAAGTATGTTCAGAACTCCAAAGCATCCGACCAGTACTTCTACGCCCTGCATGGTCTTCGACTCGATGACCTCCCTGACTATCAGCGGAAGCGTTTCGAGTTCTGCGACGGTCAGTATCAAGTTGGCGACCTTTATACAAACCCATTCAAGGCTCGTATGATGGGCAAGATAGAGATAACCATCACGGCAGCGCAAGACGGCTTCTTCGGACTTGGTGAGGATAGAGCGGATATGTGTGCCGACTCATGCCATCTGCTTGCAGGCGAGAGCTATACTATGCGTGTTAGCGATGCACAAGAAAGCGGTAAGATGATATACATCTTCGGAGCCAGCAAACTTGCAAAGCTCGACATTTCAAAGTGTACCCCGAAGTCGGACGGCTTCTCACTGGAGTATTGCACGTTGCTTGAAGAGTTGATTGTTGGAGGCGAAGCATACAGCCCAGCCTACACCACTGGACTTCTGACAGGCTTGAACTTGCCAACGATGCCGTTCTTGAAACGTATCGACATACGGAACACGAAGATAGCCGTGTTGAGTGCAAAGAACTGCCCTCGTCTAAAGGAAGTGCTTGCCGAAGGCAGCAGCTTAAAGACCTTCACCCCTGCGGAGAGTGCTCCTATCAGCGTGCTTCACCTTCCTTCGACCATGACCTCATTGCAGTTTGTGAACCTACCGTTACTGACATATCCTAATGGCGGTCTGACGATAGGCGGCATGAGCGACGTGACAAGGTTTGAGATACGAGGTTGTGACAAAATCGACACCATGACTATGCTGAAAGATGCAATCAGTAGCGGTGCGAGGATAGCAGAGATTAGCTGCAAATTGGGCAATGTGCGTAGCGACACAACGCTACTGCAGTCGCTCATTGACTCTGGTGCAAGAGGCATAGGCAGCGAGTTGAAAGACAAGTGTGACGGACTGACTGGACGCTACATCTTGACACAGATGATAGAACAAAGTCTGTACAACACATACAAGAACTACTTCCCCGAGCTTGAACTTCACAATGCGCTTTACTCTCAGTATACAATGAGTGACCTCGAACCAGACCCTCAGAACATTACAAATGAGGACAACAAGACAGGCTACAAGTACAAGAAAAAGTACGTCCCCAGTGGTTACATCAATATAATACGACGTTATTGTGTGCCAGTGCAGGCAGTAGCAAATAGTGACGGTAGTGCTGTGACGATGAAGCTCTTGAAAAAGAGTGATAACACAAAGTATCATGACGGTACGGACTATGACTATCTTGATAACTTAGGTGAAGGTTTCGACTCATTTGCAAGATTCTGTCACTTTTGGTACAAGGGTATTAATGACTTCAAAACGCAAGAAAAGCATATCCTGCTGAACTATGGAGCCGAGAAACCAATTGCATCATGGACGGAGAAGACCAGTGGCAGACTTGCAGGTCTCATTTTCAGAGTAGGCTTAGGTATATCCCTTGACTCTGTGAATGTAGGTCAGACCTTTACCGATGATATGATGTCTTCAGTGGCAAGTTGTTCGGTGTATCGTATTGAGGTACAAGGCATGAAGCAAGTGAGGTACTACGGTATGAACAATGCTAAGTATGGTGGTGTGTTCTTAGGCGATGATGATGTTGTTATAGAGAAAGCACAAGTTGCTGTTACTGGTACTGCTATGTCTCCACTTGACTTTGTTGATGGTGACTATCTTTATCGTGATGTGCCAAGTGGAGCCAAGTGGTTCTACTTCACATGTCTTACGAGTGTAGACCAAAACAAGGAGGTGTTTGCCGTAGACAGCGACGACATCGAGGCTATTGAACCAGAATGGGTGGAGCACAAAGCAGACTTGTTAGGCATTTACGGTATGAGTGTAGATGAGCTTGTGCGAGCACGCAGCATATCTGGCAAGAAAACACGATGCGGTAATGGAACCTCTACCACCAGTATAGAATGGAGCTATGATGAGGAAGGCAACCCAACATCAACCCCAGTAGGCGCAATGAACTACACCTACCAAGACATGTTGAACCTATGCCGTATGCGAGGCAAAGGCTATCACTCGATAAGCTACGAGCAGTCGAAGATACTTGCAATACTTTCGTTGTGTTGGTGTGGTAACCGTGACGACCAAAGTGTTTACGGATTCGGTTGTGGCTCACAATACACAACTGGAAGCAAAGACAAGATAGGTATGGACACTATAAACGGTGTACATAGCGGTGCAAACAAGGTGTGGAATGTGGAAGGTGCAGTTGCCTGCAACTATGAGGTAATGGATTTCTACGGTGTAAACATCAGCACATTCAAAGAGTGGAAGGCAAGTAGACGCTCACAAGTAGGAACCGTTGACGGCAACGCCCACATCTATGATCCACACACTGACACTGAACGAGTGGTGCCATATCCTACACAAAGTGGATATACCATTGCCCGAATAAGGCTTGGTCGCTTCTGTGACATAATAGCAAGCTCAGTAAACAACGATAACAGCAAGTGGGTGACGTGCTTCTGCGCTGTTACATACTACTCTGGCGCACCTGGTCGCTGTGTCGGTCGTGCGGACCACAGTGCGATTGCGAATGGCGGTCTCGTCTACTCGAATGCGGGTCTCGCTTCGTCGAGTTCGAGTGCGAATCTCGGTGTGCGTCTTGCCTTCTCCGGAATATTGAGCAACGATGCTGAGATTGACAAACTGATTGAAAATAACTTGGAAGAATATGATGATACGAAAAAGCAATAGAATGGAGAGGTCGGCTGTCAAGCCGACCCGACCACCATAACAGAAAAGCTGCCCATGTGCAGCATATAGTGAATATCAAATAATATAACAAACAATAAAAATAAATAATCCAATCGTCTGAATAAGCGGAAACGGAAGCGTCGAAACGTAGCCGTAACCGTGGAAACAAAACAAAGGCGGAAGTCCTTGACGTCGCTGTGTCGGTCGTGCGAACAACAATGCGAATGCGAATGGCGGTCTCGTCTACTCGAATGCGAATAACGCTTCGTCGAATTCGAATACGAATAACGGTGTGCGTCTTGCCAACTATCCCTAACACTCCACACCTTCTGGAGTGAATAACATCGTCGCTCCAGCGTCGCCCATGTATGGGCATTGCTGCCGACGAAAGGACGGAGCCTCGGCAAAAGCTGTCTATATATAGGCAGGAAAGCGGAAACATGACAAGGGTGCAGTCTATCATAGGAGAGTAGATGCAGCAATGCAGGTGAAAGCCTTAACGACTGCGGAACGAGAAGAAATCAATAAGCCAATGAAGAGATATGGCAACCTCATAAATGAAATCATCGACCGAAGTAATCTTGAAGCGTCGTTTGATGAAGTGACCTGTGACCTATCGAAATGGTCGAAGGAATACTACAGAAGCAAGAAAGAAGAGATAATCAACCGTCTTGCTACAACCATCGGAGACGGCAGCTTTAGGATTACACGGTTTGAGGAGTTTGAGGTTAAGGATGGCAACAAGATTAGAAAGGTACAGTCGCCACCAGTGGAAGAGCGCATCGGCTGTAACGCTGTGATGCGAGTAGTAGAACGCTACGTTTATCCGACTGTTATCCCTACGAGTTGCGCCAGTATCAAAGGCAGAGGAATGCACAAGCTATTTAGGAAGATGCGTTCCGACATTCGTCACAACATGGAAGACTGTTGCTATTATTTTCAAAGCGACTTCCGTAAGTTCTACGAGAGCATCTGTCAGATACTGATGAAGCAGGTGATACGACGATACATCAAAGACAAAGTGTTGTTACCGATACTCGACAACTTTATAGAGCTGATGCCCAAAGGATTGTCAATCGGTCTTCGCTCGTCACAATGTTTCGGCAACCTGCTGCTAAGCGAACTCGACCACAGGATGAAAGAGAAGTACGGAGCAAGGTTTTACTACCGTTACTGCGACGACATTCTGATTTTGGCAAAGACAAAGAAACGTCTTTGGTGGCTACGAGAGAAACTACATGCCGAAGCAGAGGCATTAGGACTCGAGATAAAGCCCAGTGAAGCCATCCGTCCATTGAGTGAAGGCATCGACTTCCTCGGCTTCGTCTATGACGGAGACAAGGCGAGGATAAGGAAGCGCACCAAGCAACGCTTTGCACGCCACATGGCAAAGGTGAAGAGCAGGAGCAGAAGGCGCAAATTGATTGGTAGTTTCTACAGCATGGCAAAATGGGGAAATTGCAGACACCTTATGCAGACGATAATCGACAAGAGAAAAGATATGGAAGAGTTTAAGAACCTCGGTTTAGTGTATCAACCCGAAGACGGCAAGAAGCAATTTGTTGGCGAGCGAGTGAAACTTGGCACTCTGGTAAACCTTCACATCGTCATACTTGACTTTGAGGAAGATGTACCCACAGAGAACGGAAACCGCACACTGGTACAATTCCAGTTTGACAATGGCACGAAAGCCAAGTATTTCACATCGGACAAACGTCAGTTGCAATTTCTTCGTTTAGCAAAAGAACGAAAGGTATTGCCTTTTGGTACCACCATAGGCATGGAGAGTTTCGGCAAGGGTGTGCGCTACACCTTCAATTAGTAACCCATAAAAACGAAAGGCAATGGAAAAGATTTTTGGAGCGAAAGAACGGCAGGACGGAGTAGTGAGAGTGTCGTCAAGAAGCTATATTCTCTTCTTCGGTTATGGTGAGGAGAACGGTAACGGCTACAACTACCGTGCGAGGTTTGACCACAAGCCAAGTGTCAGTGAACTGCGTGAAGTGATAGAAACTCATGTGAACGGACTGACCGACGCAAAGATTGTCAGTGGCTACGAGTGGGCAGGTAAACAAGTGTGGCTTAGTGATGCCAATCAGCGTAACTATGCAAACGCTTATATCAGCAAGAACCTTCCAGTCAAGATACGAGTGTACGACAACATTGCTGAAGGAGAGACCTCATCAACGGTGATCAGCTTGAACACCGAGGAAGAACTCGACGCATTCTATCAAGGCATGGTGTGTCACGTCAATGCGTGCTTAGAAGCAGGCTGGCAAGAGAAAGACAGCGTAGACTACGAGAAACTGTTAGAAGATTGTTAAACCCAAACCTATTATTTATGAAAAAGATTTTTGCATGGCTCAAACAGAGCAACCGTTTAAGACACCTTGCAGGCGGCTATGCTATCGGAGTGTGTTCGGACAGCGCATACTGCGGTATGTATGCAGGTGTTATTGCAGCCTCGTCGCTGGAGTTTAAGGACAAGAGCTGGAGAGGAGAATGGGACTGGATAGACTGGGGACTTACCGTATTAGGTGCAGCCCTCGGTAGTGTTACAAAACTATTAATACGTTAAACCTATGAGCTACACAATTTCAGAACAGTTGATAGTGGTGATGTTCCTTATGGTGGGACTGCTTATCACACCACTCTTCTTTATCGCCCTTGACTTCTGGGCAGGTATCAGAAAGGCGCACACCCGAGGCGACCGCATACGGAGCGACAAGATGCAACGCACGATACAGAAGCTATCGAGATACTACAACGCCATCCTTGCCATGATGGTACTGGATGCCGTTCAGATAGCAGGCTTCGTGTTCCTGCATATCTTCAACTCCTGGACTCTGTACACGTTCCCCTTGTTCACGCTGATAGCCGTGCTCTTTGTTGCTACCATTGAGATAAAGAGCATCATGGAGCCAGCCGACGCAAAGGAGAGTAGGGAAATGAAGGAAGTAGGCGCACTTGCCAAAGCCATAGCAGCGCACCGAAGCGACCCGAAGGAGATAGCGGAAGCCATTGCCGAATACCTATCGAAGAAATAAATAAAAGTAAAGAGCGTGTGACAACCATTAAATTTGCATTATGAAGACAATAGAACTGACAGTAAACAAAGCAAACGTGTATGACGAGGTGGCAAAGACCACCTCGTACACAGGTCAGAAGATGCAAGGCGACGCAACAGCCTACGACCGCATCTTCACTACTGACGACGACCGCATGATGCTTGAACGCTTTTGGGTTGAGGCTTGCAACGGAGCGACGGAGCAGTTCAAACCCTTCTTGGTGTCTGTAAGCGACCAACCAGTGAGTCATGGAGTGGAACTTGACAAGAACTACGTTGTGAAGCTGGAGTTGAGCAACAGCTATGACGAGTCGCTGAACGGCAGCATCGGCACCTCCCTGTTCTCCTACTTCGTAGCAATGATAGTGTCGAAGTGGTACAAGTTCACGAACAAAGGCGAGAGCGAGAGCTACGGCACAGATGCTGTTGGAGCCATAGACGATGTTATGCGGAAGATATACTACCGTAAGAAGCCCACTCGTGTAGTGCCGACATAACCACACCCCTACTGCATAAAATTTTATTCAAACCATAAATTACAAAAATCATGAAAGTAGTAATCTTAGGAACAGCACACGGTAAGAATGTTGGTGGCAAACGTAGCCCCGACAATTCGCTGGAAGAGTATCGTTACAGTCGAGAGATAGTGAACCGACTGCGCACCGTCTTGGAAGCCAGAGGTTGTGTAGTGTATGTAGACATGCCCGAGGACGTTGTGCCCCTTCCTCAATCGCAGGAGTTGCGTCTACGCTGCAACTTTGTGAACAAACTCTGCAAGAAGTATGGCAAAGACAAGTGTCTGTACGTTTCGATACACGTCAATGCAGCAGGCGGAGAAGGCAAGTGGATGCTTGCAGGCGGTTGGTGTGCCTACACCAGTAAGGGAACGACTGTTAGCGACACCCTTGCAGAACGTCTGTATGAAGCAGCCGAGAAACATCTGAGTGGTTATGCCGAAATCATGGAGGAAGGCAAGAAGGACGGCTTGTATAGCAGCAAGCAGACCCCTATCCGTACCGATATGAGCGATGGCGACAAGGACTTGGAAGCAGACTTCTTTGTGCTGAAGCATACAGCATGTGCAGCCGTTCTGACAGAAAACCTTTTCATGGACAACAAACGTGACGTGTCATTCCTCCTCAGTGAGAAAGGCAAGCAAAGTATTGTTGCCCTTCACCGAGACGGCATCTTAAACTTCATCGACCAATAAACACGAAGCATTATGGAAAAGAAAAAGTTAAACGACTTCTTTGTAATGTTGATAGTGGTGCTCTTCGGCTTTGTCTTAGGTTACGTTGTAGGAGCATTTGTCTTAGACCGTGCCGTAGGCAATGTGACGGAAAAGAAGCCGACCACCATCACCAAATGGGACACAGTGTATATTGCATCCCCAGTAGCAAATGACAGCGCAACAACGAATCACATTGTTCGTTGGTTGCCGACTGTAAAGGAGCAGCGAGAAGGCAGTGGTGAGCATCACCAGGAACTTGTTGTGAACGACACATCACCCGACAAAGTATTCCAGCCACCTAATGACAGCGCAGCAGTGATAATCCCAATAGTGCAGAAGAAGTATGAAGGTGACGAATACACAGCATGGGTAAGCGGTTATGAGCCACACCTTGACAGTATCAACATATTCAGACGCACCGACATCGTTACCAAGACTCTATACATAGAGAAGAAACGACGACGATGGGGATGCGTAGTAGGTGTTGGAGCAGGTGTGAATGTGAAAGGCGAGGTACAGCCGACGTTGAGTGTAACCTTCGGCTACCGTCTGTTCTGAATGAGAGTATAACCAATAACACAATATAGAAATGGCAAAGAAAACTATTGCAATCACTCTGTATATGTCGGAGCTTATCTACGACGTGCAGAACAAGACCTATCTTACAGGCAGAAGCCGTACCAACGGCACGAACCATGAGGAGGTGGCAAACATGCAAGCCAATGATGACGACGAGAACGCAAACCAGATATTGCGCTCCATCGGTAATGCCTTCGCCAACTTGAAGACCAAGCTAAGCGAGTTCATCAACGAGACAGGCACCAGTGCCAACGACAAGCTGCTGAATGCCACAAGCAACCTCACCATATCTCTGAACATGCCCCCTAACTACAACAGTGCAGGTAACGACACAATCAGCTCGGCATTGCATCAGTATCTTGTGAACAGTGCCATAGGCGACTGGTTCACCATTACCAACAAGAACGACGCAGGCGACTACATCACCCTTGCTGCCGCCAACCTTGAGCAGTTGCGTGAAGCAGCCAACAAGCGCAGCCGTCCGACACGCACGACCGTGGCGTAAGGCATGGACGAGAACCGTTACAACAGCACAGGACTGACGGCACGCACCAAGACCGTGAAGCTGCTCTTCAAACGTAGTGAGCTGCTGTATGACATCAAGAACTATGCCTACGTTGAGGGCGATGTTATGCAGGTGAACACGGAACACGACCGTCACCAAGTGCAGGACATTGGCGAGACAGGCAATATTGACAGGGTGACAAAAGTGCTTGACCTTGCCTATGCAGAGAGTGTAGAAGCTCTTTTCCCATACACAAAACAAGATGTGGAGCAAGTGACAGAAATGGACAACATGCCCACAGTGGTCTACGACGAGGAGCCACCAGCCGACGAAGGAAGCGACGAGGTGTTTACCAACGAGAAGCCCGAGGAAACCAAGTCGCAGGATTACGAGATACAGTTGCTTGTACCCGACGCTTACAGCAAGACCACGGTAACCTTGCTTGTGAGATACATACATGAGTACATGGTGTGTCGTGTGTTGGCAGACTGGATGAGCATAACCAATCCCCCATCGGCACCGAAGTGGAAAGAGAAAGAGCAAGAAATGCTTGAAGCGATGAAGGAAGCCGTGAACTTCAGAACCAAAAGAGTAAGAAGGACACAGACCCCATTCTAAAGAATACAAAAAGAGAGCAGCCATTATGGTTGCTCTCTTTTGTTTTGGTTATCGTGGTTGATTGACGAGACGAAGCTGGAACTGTATGGAAGCACCATACAACGACTCATCGGGTAAGATGTCGCATAGTAGGACTATGCGGAAATACTTGTAAGGCGAGCCACGGAAACCACGCAAGTAATGGTCGGTGGACGAATAGACCAACTGCCAGTTGAACAAATCCCGAGAGCCAAACAATATAGACTTGATATGTCCTCTTCGGAACATACCTCTTTGGATCACCGTGTCGATAGTCTTCAAAATGTCTGGAGCTTCGAGTTTGAGCGGACGAGAGACAAGCATGCCTTTTACTGGAGTGTTATCAATAGCCACGTCAGAGAAGTTGACGATGCTCAATTTCTCCTTTTTCTCCTCAACCGCCCATGCTTCGGGATAAGAGTTGACAGCGTATAGCAGCTTCGACTCGATGAGGCTCCACTTTTTCTCCTCAATAGAATAGACATAAGCATATCCGCACTTTTCGCTGAAGACTATCAGCAACTGGTCTACATAATCGTAAATGATTTGGCAGTTGCGAATGAACGTAGTAAATGGCACAATGTCTAACATCTTATAATCATTGTCAGCGAGGTATGTTCTTAACGTATTACCGAGAGACAAGATGTTGAATGGAGTGTTCGTGTTGATAGGCTCAGATATGCACTGAGTATCGGTGCCCGAAAGCATCATAATGCCACGTTCGGTAGTGAAGAGCACGGCACTGTCTATTGGTGTAATGCTCTTGATGTTGTTGCAGACATCACGAGATACCGACTGACGAACCGAATAGCTACCGTCAGTAGCCACCTCCATAGCCCATATACCATCAGAAGAGAATACGTAAAGAGGCGATTGTCCGAACTGGTTGCGAGTGATAGGACGTGTGTTAGAAGCGGCAGCATACAATATGCCGTCACCGACACGCACACGTTGCTCAATCATAATGGGATTGCCCTGCACCGACACAAACACCATATTGTCCTTGTTGGTAGAAATAACAGAGCGAGGAAGCGACAATCCATTATCAGTGTCGTCGCCAGTTGCCACAGGGTCGCCAAATCGGTATGCACCTTTGAGGAAAGGATGCGCCTGCAATTCGTATTTGTATTGTTTGCCATTCTCGTAAATGGTAGTTTCGACCGCCTTAGAATTGGTGTAGAAGAACCAACGTCTGTTAGCCGACGACTGGGTATTCTTACCTCTTACAGCATATTGCAGAGCTTCGCTTTCACGCTGCTCAATGCCCACTTTGTAGTTTGCGTCATGCTCTTGCGTCTGTACAAAGCCACACATGGCATCGAGGTCGAAGCCAACAAACTCGCTCTCAATGATACCCACCCAGTGCTCACGCTGATTGTATGACATGGCATATTTAGCGTTGTATGTGGCAAGGTTTTCTGTATTGTCAGCCAGAAGCGATGTATTTCCCGACAAGCCTTTGAGTACCTCGGCATCCAAAGGCACATCAACAAAGTTGTCATTCATGGATATTTCATCCTTCTTAATCTCCTTAATGATTTTGAAGGCAGACACACCCGACACCTTCTCCTCGTAGCTATCAAAGTGAGGAAGCGTGAGATAACTTGTAGCTGTGCTTGCAATGTTCTTGATGCCGTTGAGCGAATAGGTCTTGTTGGCAGGAGCCGAGTTGGTAACGTAGATATTCTGCCTACACTCTTCGAGCGATGCGCCCTCCTTGTAAAGATAGATAGGGTCTGACACAGCAATGACAAGAGTGTCTACAAGGTCTTCCATGTCAAGAAGGTTTTGCAGCTTCACCTTATCCTTGACACGATACATAAGTTTGGAGCTGTATGCCTTTGCCGTGACGAGCGCATTATAATAGATGCTCTCGCTGTTGACTTTCTTCAACTCGCTCAATTCGATAACAGGCGTAACCTCCGTGTTAGGCTCCATGAGAATAGGCGGTGACACAGTAATGATGTCTCCAGTAATCATTCTGAAACCATAACGGACAAAGAACGGCAGCGCAAATCTGTTGCCGTCTCGACAGTTGGCGAGCAATGTGTTTGCAAGACCAAGCAATGCATTATTGGCACTCTCGATGGCGTTATAGAGATATGTGCCACTTGACGGTATAACAGCCACTTGCTTATCTACGATTATAGAACCACTGTGAAATGAATTCCACATTGCCCCACCATCTGGAAATGCCCAAAAAGATACGTAAATTCGCACTACGTCCATTGTAGGAGTAAACTCAAAGTCCATACCAACTTTTCCAGCACTTAGCTCGTACCATTTTTTATCGACATCATAGAGTGTTAGTCGAAAGTACATTGTGCTTGTCGCAGTTTTCTTTATAACTTTTATTCTATATGTCATACCCTTTGAAAGGTTGCACAAAAAGGATGTGCTTCTACTGATTTTTTCATATTCGTGTGTAACAACATTCTCCCATGTAGCCACGGATGATCCGTTAGAGTCTTTGAGCACGCTGTTAATCACTTGCGACTGGGTGCGTATTATAGAGTCGAGACCGAACTGCAGAGTAACGGCATAGTCGGCAGTACTGAAAGGACGGTACTTGCCACGCAGATAAACAAAATGGTCTAAGGAGTCGGCTCCATAGACGCATAACACATTGCCAGTGGCAGTGCATTTGATAGTGTCCACATCATACATCTTGATGAGCGTGCGAGTAGCCTCGCCCAACTTGCCGTAGTATAGTGATTTGTCCTTCTTGATGATGAGGAACTTAGTGTTGTCATTAACCGTGTGTATGAAAATCAACTCCTCACCCTCTTGTAGGGAGCCAATAGTGGAGGGAGTGTGCATGCCATGCAACTCCCCATTCTTTGGAACGAGATTGAAAGACAATGCGAGGTCGCCATCTGGCGAGTCGTAGTCGGAAGGTGAGACCGTGTAGCCTCCATACTTTATTTCCTTTATCATACGTTACTTATTTTTGAAGATTGATTCTCGTAAGAAGCGACACCATGCAGCCGTAGTTGTTGAACGTCATACACTCGCCAGCAGGTACTCGAAGCACGTCATTAAAGCCGTAGCCTTGTGTCCGCATCATAACATGCGTGAGGCGTTTGGAATAGCATCTGAAATTACGGCTTCCAGTTTTGGAAGGTCTTACAGTTGCTTCGTGTGAGCCGACGTAGGAGTTAGCCTTATGTTTTACATATAGCTGATACTCGCATCCATTAACGGCAATGTCAATGACATCGCCCTCGCATAGATTGAGCACCTTTGCTATTCGTGAGGTGATGTCGATACGCCCATTTGGATAGAACGTTACATCTGGGCGACGAGTTATGTTCAGAATACTGTGCATGGTGTCGTTTGCAAAAATAGAGAATTTGACTTTATGAGTTGCTTTATTTATTTATCGAACAAAGAAGGTTGATGCTGTTGCAGGTATGCGTCTCCGTGTGCAATATATTCGTCCACTCGCTTTTCAAGCGCAAGTGACTTATCCCAAAGGGGCTTACGGACTGATTGCCAGTCCTGCCCTTTGGTAGAATAGAAGTCTTTTTGCGCTTGCCGCATCTGTTTAACGAGATTGAAGAACGCCAGTCTTCCGTTATTCATCGTCTTTCTCGTTCTCATTGTCACTGATTTCGAAGACGAAATCAGCCCAAATATCAATGAACTGCCTGCCTGCATACTCTGCCAAGTCTCTGTTTGAGAAGGCAAGACGCACACCGTTACCCGTATTCGAATCCGACGAAGCGTTATTCGCATTCGAGTAGACGAGACCGCCAACCGCACTCGCACCGCTGCCCGCACGACCGACACAGCGACGCTTTTCCTCCTCAGAGAAGTTGTCGTACTCTTCCTTTGTGTAGATGTAGAACCAGGGATAGTAGCGATATTCGTCTTCAGTAAACTTCGGGTGCCAGCCTTCATTGAGAGCTTCAGTAATGATACGCAGCTTTAGGAAAGCTACAACATCCTTGCCCATCCATTCTGCAAGCGACTGTTCACCGTTAGCTCTGGTGACCAAAGCATCGTAGACAGACACCATAGGATGTTCTTCACCCAGTTCATTGCAGGCATCCTCGAAAGTCTTTATGCGTTCAGCCACTGGTCGGTTGTCCTTCTCGTCAACCATTACGAGGACGGTCTTGCCGCCTACTTCCTGCCACTCTGCCTTCTTGTCAGCAGGCACTTCAATTTGAATTGTTTTTGTTTCTTTCATGTTGTTTATAATTGAATGGATTATAATGTTCTGTATGTTGAGTTCTCGAACACGATGCGTTCAAACATTTCGTTGAAACGGTCAGCGATGCGTTCGCCATAGTGTTCTCGAATTTGTTTCGGAGTTAGGTTGGTGGTGACAATAGTGAAGAGCTGTGCGTTATAGCGATGGCTCAACAGTTCTATGACAGGGCTTAGCACGTTGCCATAGTCGAGCACTTCCGACGGCTCCACGCCCAAATCATCGATGGAGAGCATGAGCTGTGAGCAAAGACCTTTGTATGTCTTGTAATTGTTCTTCGCAGCGTCGCATATTTCCCTTGCATCCACCTGCTTGATGTAAAAGCCATCGTTGCTGTCATCGTTTCTGTAAATCCACGATACGAGGTCAAGAATGGCATGTGACAATGTAGTCTTGCCATTGCCACACTGCCCACAAAGAAGCATGCCAAACTTAGGACACTCGGCAGTGAGCCAACGTGCCGCAGCCTTGATATGCTCTTGTGTAGCAATGTCGTCTTGATAAATGCGGTGTCTGAACTCCACATTAGCCTTGTAAGCTGCTGTGATAGCATCGACTGACGCTTCATATTGCCACGGCAATCTAAAACGCTCCGCTGTAATCTTGCGGTTGAGAAGTTGTTGCTTGAACACCTCTACGTTTATTCGCTTGACTTGTTCTTTCTGATTGTTCATTTGCTTTTCTTGTTTCGGCTTCGAGTACAATTCTCAGCCAGTCGTTAAAATGATTAATAGCGTCTCGTCGGTCATTATGCTCTGTCTGCCTACATTGGCAGTCAAGAATGAACTGAGCGTAACGTTTAGAGAGTTCAGCCTGGTTGATGTGGAACTTCATGCACATACACTCCTGCTCATATTCACCGATGAGAGCTTTGATGTCGGCTTGAGTGTCAGCAGGAGGCGAAGAGTTCTTGGCAGGCTTATCGGAGTCTGGAGCGGACGGTATCACCTTTGGCTTTCTTGGTCTTCCACCTCGTTTCCCTGCCTCAGACCTTTTGCGACTCACCTCGTCCTTCTGCTTCATGCGTCTAAGCATAGACGACGAATAGAAGAAAGCGTGATCGTCGGTGAACTTGAACAGCTCAAAGTCTTCGACGACAGCACGGATAAGTTCTGCATCAACACGCAGGTCGTAGGATATGGCATTATAGTCGGTGGCGCACATGTATCCAGTAGCGTCACGCATCCGCTCCAGCACCATGAAGAATACACCATACCCAGCAGCCCCGTATTTCATGCGAAGTCGGATGATGCGCTCGTCGTTACGAGCATTGCTGTCGTGGGAGAAATAGTTCATAAGAAACTTATTAGATGGTGTTAGTAATGTTATTTACAAGTTGGGAGGTAGTGCTTCACTTCACTCATAAAGTCGTCGAGCGAACGGCAGACAACGTATTTGTAGCCTTGCTTCTGAATGTACTCCTGCCATTCCTTTTGCGAGTCACGTTGCCGACCGATGCGAGTCTTCATTTCTATTGCAAGACCGTGGAAGCATCCCGATGGCACGAGCAAAAGTAAGTCAGCGACACCAGCTACCACCCCTTCTGCTTTGAGTTTGCCAGCCGTAACCTTGTCTCTCCGCCCACCATTTGGTACTGCAAATAGGTTGAGGCTAAGTTTGGAGTACTGAAGGCGGAACCAGCGAACGCAAGCAACTTGTATCTGATGTTCTTCATCATGTTGTTTGCGTCGCTGCTTCACGCCACTATTGGCAAGCTCTCGCATCTGTTCGAGCGACATTCCCATTAGTCCGTCTTTTCGGCTGAATGGTTAGTGTCGTGCAAGAACACATCAAAATACTTTGTCTCGTCGAGCGTGGCAATCTCGTAGTCAAGAGTTGTGTTTGCAAATGCGTCAACAACCTTCTTGCGAGCTTCGCCTATGTCGTTGGCAGGAACAAGCCAGTAAACGGCTGTGCGCTTCTCCTTGCCAGTCTTCTCGTCGAGAGTGATGAACATGATTTTCGCCTTGTAGTACTTATCACCCTCGCTGTTGTCGTACTCAGAATAACGAGTGCGCTTTAGTGTCATTACATCGAAATCGCCACTGACGAAAGGCTTCATTTCTTCTGTGATACGTGACTCGGCTTCGGTGAATGTGAGTGCGTCTACTATGTAGAGTTCATTAACCTTCTTTGTTGTTCCTTCTTCGGTGGTGCGCTCATAGCGTACACCACACTCAAAAAATGTTGCTGTTATTAATCCCATAATGATTAAAATTTTAAGTAAAAGTCCAATCTTGTAGCAAGTGCATTATAATAAGTGTGCATTGCTGTAAACTGTGAGCTAAGCATAACCTTCTCCTCTCTTGGCATGTCTCTGTACTTGTTGGTTAGAGTGAACGAGTGGAGAGCCTCAATGCGGTGGCGAAGTTCTGCCTCTTCGATTTGCAGGCGGTCGATGAAAGACTCTGAAAGTCTGTAAGCTTTTTCGAAGACTTCTTTGGGTGACCATGAGTAATAGCCGTCTGGGTACAGCAGGAGATAACCTTCTTCTGCCTTCGGGTCTGCTGGCGTTATAGAACGTCCAAGAAACTTCTCGGCATCCGTTCTCGTCATAGGTATTGCCTTTACCGTCTTAGTTGCGGTAAACTGCTTCATATTACGCTCTATCTTTTCCATAGTGATTACTGTTTAACGATGAGTGATTGTGATTGATTGAACTTTACCTCCTTGTGTGCAGGTATGATGATAACTTCTCCAGTTCGTGGATTGCGTCCTGTCTTCTCCTTGCGCTCCTTGATAACGAAGGAACCCAAGCCACGGAGATACACATTGCGTCCGTTCTTGAACGCATCCTTCATGATGTCAATGACACCATCAACCGCTTTGATAGCGTCAGCGAGTGGCATGTCTTTGCGTTCTGCCAACTCTCTTGCAATTTCTAACTTTGTCATTTTGAATAGAATTAAATTTGTTATTTGTATGTTTTACTACTTTTGCGTCGCCTAAAATTATTCGCACATCGTCTCTATTTTGAAGCGACGTGTACCGCTTATAGAGTGCGTCTTGCAGATTGTCAAGCATGGTGAGCCAGCCAATTTCGTAATCGAAAGTTACTGGTGCCGTGTAGCGGAATGTACAGAAGAAGCGTTCGCCATGATTAACCATGATGTCAATGTCGAGTGTTATCCAGCGTTTGCCGTTGGAATCGACGTATGAGCCTTCGGGGGGGGTAGGATGGAGCATATTACTTTTGAAATAAATTTGGTTGTAAAAATTCGTTTATTAACTCGTTGAAATATTGTTCGTCTTCTGGTATATCATCCGATGAAGCCATTATCTCATTGGCGATAGACTTCTTCTTGTGTATGATTTTGTAGAGTGCGTGGTCGATGGTGCCACGTCCGAGAAGGTAATAGCACGTTACGTTGTCCTTCTGCCCGATGCGATGGGCACGGTCTTCACATTGGCAGCAGTCGGCATACGTCCAAGCAAGCTCCACGAAAGCAACATTTGATGATGCCGTGAGTGTGAGACCAACACCAGCAGCCTTGATGGAACAAATGATGAGGTTGCTGTGTCCGCTTTGGAAACTATCTACGGCAGCTTGTTTGCTAACAGCAGAGTCACGCCCCGTAACCGTAACCGCTTTGGGGAACGCCTTTTTAAGTTCGTCCACAATCTCATGCAAGGAACAGAAGATAATAAGCGGTTTGCCCGAGTCGAGGAATACACGCACGAAGTCGATAGCTTGCTTGACCTTTCCTTTTGCCGATAGAGAACGTAGCGTCATGAACCTAACAAGAGCCTCCATGCGCATCTTGCGACGTATCTCATGGTCGGTACACTCCTTGTATGTGCGCAGATACTCTGCAAGGTCGTTGGCAGCAAGGTCGTACTCCTCCCGATTGCTGATGTCGACATAGAGGTCGCAGCGTGTTTTAGGGGGTAGCTGTGTAAGTACCTTCGCCTTTTCTCTTCGGATCATGCACTTGGAATAGAGACGTTGGCTAAGGGTTGAGAGGTTTTCGCCTTCGCCATACTCAGCGAGAAACTGACTTTTGCCGCCAAACTCGTTGAGTCGTCCCATTATGGAGAGTTGTGCAACAAGGTCTTCTGGTCGGTTTACAACTGGCGTACCCGAGAGCATTATCACCCAGTCCTTACCAGTACAGATGCCTTTAGTGAAGATAGTCTGTTGTGCCGATGGGTCTTTTACACGGTGCGACTCGTCGATGATAACAGAACGGAACTGCTTAATCTGTGGGCAGAAGACCACATCTTTCAGTCGGAAGTTCTTGCCACCCTTGATGTCCCATACGAAATATTTGCGCAGCGACTCGTAATTGACGATTGCGACGTGGTGCATACCCATTTGCAGGAGATACGACCATGTGGTGCGTGTGGAGTTGTCGAGGACGAGAGCTTTCTTGTCCGTGAACTTCTCAAATTCCCTTTGCCAGTTGATTTTGAGCGATGAAGGACAAATGACAAGACAAGGGTAAGCGTTGGCAGTATCGACGATGCCAATAGACTGGAGAGTCTTTCCAAGCCCAGGCTCATCCCCGATGAACAGTCTTCTTTTCTCGAGTCCGTACTTTATTCCTTCCACTTGATAAGGGTACGGCTGGATGCGAAGATGATGGTTTAATTCTGTACTTGCCATTGTTTATTCTGTTTTTACTGTCTGGAATGTATCTAAGACTTCCATTGAGTGAGTATATCATGTTACTTGTAGTTTTCTACTTCTTCGATAAGAGTCTGCCTGTCCGTGCCACGGAGATAGATACGCAGTATGGCATCAACCGAGCGAGAAAAGAACTTCTCAAACTCTGTATTGTCCATTTTGGCAAAGCTGATGGAGCCAGTCTTTACAATCTGTCTTCCACCATGCCAGCGTGTGGTGAATAGTCCGAGGTCAATCTTCAGACAATCGAGCAGGTCTTCTTCTGTGAATATCTGCATTTGCTGTTGAATGAGGTGCGGAAGGTTGGCAACGGTGAGCCTAAGCAGAGCGAAATACTTTTTGTGAAACTCGTAGTTGCGAGGACGCTTGATAGTGCAAAGCACGTTGTCTCCAATGCGAAGTCGGTGCTTCTCGTCAAGGTCGCTGTCATACATTGGTATGAGTCCTATGTCAGTGACACGGCAGTATATATCCATATTCGTTAGAGATTTAGACACCAGTAATGGAACGCCAGTTCTTCGTACTTCTCACGTCCACGATTATAGTTAGCGTCGCCACGTTCAATGTACTTCTTGAAGACGAGTCCGTTCTTCTTGCTGATAGCGTAGATGAAATCACGGTCAGAGTGTGCGATGTCCATGTACCATGCACGGCTTCTATCCCAGTCGAAGAAGTCGACAGCCTCCTCAAACTGCTTTTGTGATGATGCGAAGGTAGTCTTCAAATCGCCACCAAAGCCAGCCATCGGCAACCACCAGTCCCACTTGCAGCGAGTGTCAAGGCAGAAAGAAAAGCTACCATACTCGAACCGCTGTTGCTTGTTCACCATGAAGCGTTGAGTGTCGGAGAGTTCGAGCACCTTTGCAAGAAAGGGGTCGTGCTTTGCTTCCGTCAGTAGTGCCTGGTGCATCTGCTTGGCATGATAGAACTCGTCTTCGGTGTACTGAACATCATCAACAGTTAGCTGATAATAGTTTACTCTTGACGGTTCTGTGATGATAGCATCAACCAGTGACCCAAAGCGGAAAGCCGCCTCCTTGTCGCCAAACTGCATACGAGGGTGCAAGAGCTGCTTCAACTCTGTTAGGTCGGAGTTGGAGACCTCGGGGCGATTGTAGTATTCATCTGGATTGTGATTAGCCATAGTTACTTAGCTTTAACTTCTTCTTCGTATGATACGGACTCGTCGGCAATGGTGACGGAGTTCTGCTTGTCGTTTGCACGCTTCTCGCAGTAGGTTATCTGCTTCTTGAACATCTTTGTGAGTTCTTCGACCGTCATCTTGCAGCCTTCCTCAGTCCACCACATTGAGAGTACAGGCATGATACCCTCGGGATTGAGCAATACGAGCTTCTTCTTGACGGCAGTCTTCGGCTGATAGGTCGGCACGCTAACAGATGCCGTGTTGAAGAGAGCACCCATTTCAGACTGTTGCTTCTTCATTTCGAGTTCGTCAGCTTCCTTCTTTTCACGCTCAATGCGTTCCTGCTCCTTCTTTGCAGCTTCAGCCTCCTCACGTGCCTTGATTTCACGCTTGATACGCTCGGCTTCTTCATCGCTGGCTGCTTGTGCTGCACGCTTCAACTCTGCTTCCTTAGACGGCAGCATTGTGATGTACTCCTGCTTTGCCTTAGTGATCTGAGAGGAATACAGTTCACGGAAGTTGGCTATTAGGCGGTTGAGGACAGACGCACGAATGTTTGCAAGTTCTTCGCTGCTGACATTTGTAGGCAGAAGTACCATTGAACGAGAGAAAGGAGTCTCGTCAAGAGTGGTGTTGAAATTGGTTATCGTCTCCTTGCTCTGCTGAATGTTGTCAAGGGTGATGCCTGCATTGATGCCCATGAGCTTGTTAAGAGAACCGTTCAGAACACCATTGAACACTCTACGGTAGTCTTCTTCGAGGTCGGTGCGATACTTTGCAATAGATGCCTGCTTCTGCTGCTCTTTCATGGCAGTACGACGACGCTCTTCCTCAG
>ERZ791624.99-NODE-99-length-62722-cov-6.773007_pt1 | contig 62722 bp, 61 predicted proteins | sample MGYA00510058_ERZ791624 | MGnify/ENA primary metagenome ERZ791624 (study PRJEB30046, sample SAMN00715158) | human gut metagenome | study: EMG produced TPA metagenomics assembly of the A metagenome-wide association study of gut microbiota in type 2...
CGGCGGAGGCGGTTCGCGCGGCGGCGGTGCAGGAAGGCGATAAGCTGCGCAACACAATGCTATAATTACAAAGTGTTTTTGTGCTATTAAGATTTAAATGAAACGAGGTGAAACACCGTGATTGACTCAAATGAATACAAGGATCAGGAAAACAAAGAATCTGGCACTGCTCTTGTTCCTTCCGAACTACATATTCTTGTAACTGACGCCGATACGAACGGATATGAAATATCAAAAATGAGTGATTTCATGGGCTTATACGCTCAACAGTTAACACGATCTTTGGCGGAAAGTCCGTTTGTTGAAGTGGTTTCAAATATTCCTGTTGCAGAACTTGGAATAATAAATGATGTTGTTCAACATGCAGCTGTTGTTGCCAGAGGAAACATCACCCTTGTTCCTGATTTTGATAGCCTGCCAGCAGGGATAAAAGAAAAGCTCAAACAGGGTCTATACTCTATAGGAGACTCAAAACAAGTGGATGGTAACCTTCGTGCGGTAATCGTTGATGAAAATGGGGTTCGTGTCAAAGATATCACACTTAAAAAAGTGATTAATAATCCCGGAACTCTCGAAACCACTCGAAGTATCGCTAATCAAATGCAAATGAAGCAAATTCAAGACACACTAAAAGGCATCCAAGAAATGCAGAGTTATCAGTTGGATCGAGATCGGGATAGAGATATTCTCACGCCTTTCTTTGATGCTCGTGACTATATCTTACAAGCGCAGAACGCAACTTCTATTGAATCGAGGAACCAGTTCCTTGAAAAGGCATCTGACAAGATGACAACAGCGTTAAATAGCGTATATGCGGAAATGCGAACTGCTTCATTACATCTTGCGAAGAACACAAAATGGTCGTTGTTCCACAAACAATCTTCTATAGATACTCTTCTTTCAAATTTATCGGATGATTTGCAGTTGGCAACAAAGTTTTCTGGCGTACAAATGCAGGTGTTTGAGGCACTCGGTCGTCGGGAGGACTCAAAGCTCGTATTGGATCGTTATCAAACCGTAATGCACGATTTTATCACGCAGGAAATACGCGGAAGAGGTATGTCGGCTATAGAGCTGATGCACGATAACTATCACTATACCAAAGAAAATACAGATTTCTGGTATACCTTTTCAAAAGAACTCGAACCTGCATTAGAAAGAACAAGACTCGCAATCGAAAACAAAGATGTTTACATAGTTTCAGTGGAGGATGTAACTGATGAGCAAGAATAACAATGAAGAGAGAAAATGCAAAATATGTGGGAAAACCATAGTAGGTAAAAACAAGACAGGTATTTGTTCTGCATGTAAAAAGAAAGCCGGAGATAAAAGTGTTATTGTAACGAGTTTTCTCGTATTAATAGGCGGGGCAATATGGGCAGGGGTAAAAGCCTTAGCCAAAAAGGATTAGAGTTTGAACCTCCAATTATTCCTTTATTTGTCTCAAAAACAGCTTTTTACTTACCGAAAGCAGCTGCGTGGCCGCGCTGATGAAGCTTTACGTTCGGCTTGTTGAACAAAAAGGCTGATTAAGACTCGAATAGCCGACAGCCCGAAGGACATTTCATCCTTCGGGCTGTTTGCCGTTAAAGCGGTTTTGCACTTTCAATCAAAAGCTGCTCGGCTTTGATTTTTAGGCGTTTTTCGGCTTATGCTCAATCCGCGAACCCTTCTTCAAGCCCGTCAAACACAACGCGCAGCTCCGCATCGGTATCTTCAGGCGGAGCTTGTTTGCCTGCATAATCAAGAATGGTTTTGATTGCGCTGAGCCTGTCGGAGGGCTTCAGCTCCTCGCTTGTGACCATATCAACAAGTGCTTTCAGCGCAAGCCTGCTCAGGCGCGGTGCGGAGTATTTGCCTGCCGCAGCGCGTGCGGCAGTTTTGCCCGTTTCAACGGCAGTGCCGCCGGCGTTCGCAATTTTTGTTTCGGCATTGGTTTTTGCCATTATAATTCCTTTCGCCTGCTCCCGCGACAATAATATTATACACTGTTTTCATTCAGAAATAAAGCATTAAAAAAAGCGAATTGCGATTTTCATATCATTTTTCAATCAAAAAATCAAGAGGTCTGCTGTACGACTTTATGTATAGCATTCGGTCTTTTTGCAATTGCCGATTGCAAGAGCAGAGTGTTATAATATTATTAGGGCAGTAAATGCGGCCTTCCGCCGTGCGGATGCGCTGATTTTGCCTTTGCCCGGGGAACTTTGATTTTAAACTGTTCAGGGTTCCCAAAATATGAAAAAGCCAACGCAAAGCCCGTGGAATCTGAAGCAGAGCAGTTCCAAGCAGACAGAGTTTCTGCCGAGCAAGCCGTTCGAATGAATCGGAACTCCGTTCACTCGTGCGGCTCTGCGGCGTCGGGCGTGCCGAATTTCACCCGCAAAACCTCCCTGCCCCGAAGGTGAGGACGCATACCCCGAAAATGCGGCGGAACGGCGGCGCGGCTTTGCCGGTTCTCTGCAAAAATTCATAACCGAAAGGATGCACCGAATGCATGAAACTTATCCTTCACGGCACGCCGAATTCTCGGCAGCGTGAATTTTTTCTTTCCCGCGCAAGGCACACGGCCTACGGCGGAGCGCGCGGCGGCGGCAAAAGCTGGGCCATGCGCCGCAAATTTGTGCTTCTTGCGCTGCGATATCCCGAACTGAACCTTCTGCTTTTGCGTCGAACGCTGCCGGAGCTGCGCGAGAACCACATCATTCCTCTGCAAAGGGAGCTTTACGGCATTGCGCCCTATAATTCAACCGAGCGCGTGTTCAGGTTCCCCAACGGGTCGCGAATCAAACTCGGTTATTGCGACACGGCGCAGGATGTTTACCAATATCAGGGACAGGAATATGCAATCATCGGCATGGAAGAAGCAACGCACTTTACGGAAGAACAGATGCGTTTTTTGACAACCTGCAACCGCACGACACGAACGGATATTGCGCCGCGCATGTATTACACATGCAACCCCGGCAACGTCGGCCATGCATGGGTGAAGCGGTTGTTTATCGACAGACAGTATCAGCAGGGTGAAAATGCAGAGGATTACAATTTCATTCCCGCAAAAATCTATGACAACAGGATTCTTATGAATGCCGATCCGAATTATGTGAAGCAGCTTCTCGCCCTGCCGGAAGATTTGCGGAGGGCGCACCTTGACGGCGACTGGGATGTTCACGCAGGGCAGTACTTCCGCGAGTTTTCGCGTGAAAAGCACGTTGTTGCCCCGTTTGAAATTCCGCATTGGTGGCGCCGATTCCGTTCGATGGACTGGGGGTATAACGACCCCTGCTGTGTGCTTTGGCACGCGGCGGACGGCGAAGGCAGGGTTTTCACCTATCGTGAACTGTATGTTCGGCAAACACTTGCAGGCGATGTTGCACGGCGCGCCGTTGAACTGAGCCGCGGAGAAAACATTGCCTACACCGTTGCATCACCCGATATGTGGCAAAAGCGCGGCGCGGTGCTTTCCGCAAACGGCGGGTTTGAAGGCGAAACGCTTGCAGAGCTTTTTGCAGCCGCCGGAATGCCGCTCACGCCTGCGGACAATTCAAGGATCGCGGGCTGGAACTGCCTCCGCGAATACCTTGCGCCGCGGTTCGAAACGGAAAAAAGCGGCAAACAACCCATGTGGCAATGCTTCGGCACCTGCGAAAACTTAATTCGTCAGCTTCCCCTTTTGCAATACGACAAATGTAATTGCGAAGACGCGGCCGACGGCAACGACCACGCGCCGGAAGCTTTGCGCTACGGCCTTATGAGCCGCCCGCGCCGAAGTCAGCAGCCGATTGTTAAAAAGGCACGCGCATATGACCCTCTTTCCGTGCCGGAACGAGCTTCGGGCTGGCTGTAAATTCATCTCTCGATACAGAAAAACAGGAAAGGATACTTAAAATGAACAATATCATACTTCCTCCGCCGTCAACGGCGAAGCCCGCCGAAGCGGAAGAAACGGAAAAGCTTTATACGCTTTTCAGAGAATACTACGATGCATACGCAGCGGAACGCGCACGGCTTGACCGATGCGAAAGAATGTACCGCGGCGACCATTGGGGCGATATTCCCCAAAAGGATGCCGGCGAGCCGCGTCCCGTGACGCCGATAATCCAAAGCACCGTTGAAAACGTTCGGGCGGATCTAATCGATTACCTGCCGGAGGCGATAATCAGCGCGGACAGCAGGGAATACGACGAGCTTGCAGAGCTTATGACCCGAATAATACGCGAAAATCACCTCAGATGCGCCTATGACGATGAATATGCAAAGTTGACGCACGACCTGCTTGTCGGCGGGTACAGCGTGCAGCAAGTCGGCTTTGATCCGGATGCGAACGGCGGAATCGGCGGAGCGTATATAAAGCACGTTGACAATCGCACCGTTATGTTCGACCCGCTGTGCAGTGACCTTCAGGACAGCCGCGCCGTGTTCAAATTCACGCATCACACGCGCGACTGGTTCATGCAGCATTATCCGAAGCAGGCGGCGGAACTTCGGGAGGACGGGTTCATGCTTGACACCGCAACGGACGAAATCATTTCCCCCGCGTTTTCAAAAAGCATACTTTTAATCGAATGCTGGCTGCGTGAATACGATTCCAAAGCGGGGAAACACCGTGTTCATATGGTCAAACTTGCGGGCGGAATGAAGCTTGAGGACAGCCGCCGAGTAAAAAAAGAGGGCTATTTCGCACACGGCGAATATCCGTTTGTTGTCACAACGCTTTTTGAACGCAAAGGAAGCTGCCTCGGTTACGGTTTTGTTGACATGTTCTGCACGGCACAGATTTATTCCGATAAGCTTGATCAAATCGTGATGAAAAACGCCCTGCTTGCAAGTCACAACAAGCTTTTGATAACGGGCGCAAGCGGGTTTGATCCCGCCGACCTGCGCGACTGGTCCAAAGAGGTCCACACAGGTGATAACCTGAACGGCATAACATGGTTCAGCACGGCTCCGCTTCCTTCTTATATGCTGCAATACATTTCGGAAATGCGCAATTCCATCAAGGAAGAATCCGGTGCAAACGAATTTGCGCGCGGCATGACCCACGCAGGCGTCACAAGCGGCACTGCGATAGCTGCCCTTCAGGAAGCAAGCAGCAAGCGTTCCCGTATGGCAGCGCGCAGCATACATGCTGCATTTCGCAAGGCCGTGAGTCAGGAGCTTGAAGTAGAACGTGAGTTCGCGCTTTCGAAACGCTGTTTCCGTGAGCTTTCATCGATTACGGGCGATATGGGCATTGACCTTGGAAGAATAAAAGCCATTGACGATGCCGTGAAAAGCATGAAGAACCTGCCCGCCGAGTTCCGCGTCACCGTTAAAGTCGTTAAAGAAAACGCATTTTCGGTAATCAATAACAATGATACCGTCTTCCGCCTTGTTGAAGCGGGCATGATAACACCCGAAGTCGGTCTTCAGCTTTTGATTTTCGACGGCAAAGATCAGGCGATTGAGCTTATGAAGCTTGCACCCGCGAGCCGCACCTGATTAAGCCGGGCAAATTTTCAATATCGGTGCAGCCATTTCCCGGGAAATAACGCCGTTTCAAAAGCAGCCCGGTTATCCATCAACGCAGTAAATTTATCGGTAATAATATATAATCAGTTTTATGAATTATTGACCCCGAACTGCAAATAATGTTATATGGGACTCCTCCTTATTGATAGCGCACCCTCGTCGGTCTTCGGATCGACAGGGTGCGCAAAACATCTAAAGCTCAGCCGAAAGCCGAAGAGCATGTTCGGATGCCGCCCGTCCCGCTATTCTTTTTCACCAATGTCAAATCTTTGCCGCGATTCGTGTTCCATTTTTTGCATAGATGTGATATAATAAAACGAACAGCCGAACCGACACCCCGTGCGGAGAGTGCTTGCAGGCGCTTGCGGCGATTCCTGCGGGCAGTCTGCGGACGCCGTGCAACGGCCAAACGATCGGAGAACATGCAAATGCTGACGGAATTCAATCTCGGCGACAAAGTTCAAATGCGAAAGAACCATGCCTGCGGAGCGAATGAGTGGGAAATTACGCGCTGCGGAGCGGATATTAAACTGCGCTGCACGCATTGCGGAAGGGTTATCATGCTTGACCGCATGGATTTCATGCGCAGTGCAAAACGCATCACCGCCCGAGCGGCTTCTTCCGATGCGGACGGCGCCGAGACAGCAGTCAGCCTCCCCGATTGAAGTAATGACAAACACCGCAGCCCGATCATCGGAACTTGAATAAATAAATTTCAAATTGAACAGGATTGGTAATATATATGGAAAAGCTCATTGAACAGGAACAGGAAAAACCGACTAAAACACGCGCCGACAAGCGCACGCGCAGAAAAAACAGCTTTTTTTCCGATGCAGTTGATAAACTGCACAAAAAAGACAGCAGCTACCGCAACATTTCCTACTTTCGCTTTTTGCTGACGCTGCTAAGTGTTATTATCGGCGCACTTGCGCTGCGCAGCTTTATCGTTGAGCCCACCATTGTTGACGGCGAATCCATGCAGACAACGCTCATGGACGGCGAACGCGTGCTTGTTGAAAAGGTCAGCTACTGGTTCAATGAACCTCAGCGCGGGGATATTGTCATTGTTCGCTTTCCGAACCGAAACGAATGCTTCGTTAAGCGCATCATTGCCTTCGGCGGCGAAACAATTGAAATACGCGACGGCTTTGTTTACATCGACGGCAAAATGCTTGACGAAACCGAATATGCCGGCGAGTGGTACGGCAAAATCCGTCCGAGTATGCGCGTTCGTTCCGTCGGCAGCATTAACGGCGTATACACCGTGCCCGAGGGCTGTGTTTTTGTGATGGGCGACAACCGCAACAATTCACATGACAGCCGTGCGGAAGATGTAAACGCAATCCCCATTGAAAACGTTCTCGGCAAGGCGCGCTGCCGAATTTGGCCCCTTGACCGCGGCGGGAGTATATACTGATGCCTGCCCGGCGTTTTAACAAATCGACTGCGGTTAAATATCGTCTGTTGGATATATGTGCTGCCGTCTGCGGTTGTGCCCTTGCGGCAGCACTTGTTTTTTATGTTATCTTCAGCCCGTTTTTCATTACCGAAAGCGGGCTTTGTGATTTCGTCGCCGGAGATTGCGTGCTTGCGGACAGAGTCGGCAAATATGTCTTCGGATTTTCCCGCGGCGATTCGGTGATTTACAAAACAGGGAACAAACTCAGCCACACCCGCGAAATCGGAAGAATCATTGCTTTTGCGGGTGAAAGGTTCACGGTTCGCGGCGGGTTGATCTATATTGATAACAAGTTGTTGGATGAATCGGACTATGCCGTGCCGTTTGATTCCGAAATCGACCTGTCGGAATTGATTCCGACCGACTGCTTTCTCGTGCTGCCCGACGATCGTTCCGAGTTGGCACCGCAGCAGGTGCAGGCATTCATCATTCCCCGCAGCCGCATAATCGGCGAAATTCGGCTGCGGCTCTTTCCTTTGAACGAAATTGCCGTTTTCTCCTGAGCCATTGTTTCGGTTGTTTGCATGGAATTAAAAGGCACTTAGCATGATCCATTGTCTTACTTGCGGCGACTCAACCGCAAGTTTAGTCTTTTCGCAACCATAGGTTGAGAGAAATGCCGAATTTCAACCGTTCATCGCTTCCGTCTTCCTTGAACACAGTGCTATAATCTCACCATGATAAGGATTGCGGACACCGCTGCCTGGCAGCAGCATCCTTCATCAAAAACAACACTCGGAGGAAAAACAAATGAACACAATCGGATCAAGAATCGCAGAAAACAGGCGCAGGATCGGCATGACACAAGAGGAGCTTGCTGCAAAGCTCGCCGTTTCGGCTCAGGCTGTTTCCAAGTGGGAAAACGAGGATTCACATAGTTAAAGAAACCACACCAAACCCACGCTTATCTTTGCTCAAGAAATACAGCTAAATGGCTGAAATATAAGGAAAAACCGCGCAAGTCTGTAAACAGTTCAACCTGACAGGCTTATGCGTTTCCCTCAATCGCACATTTGCGGACACCTGCTTCTACATATATAATGGAAGCAAAAAGGAGGAAAGAATCCATGAAGAAGCTGAAATACTATCTTACCGTTAGCACGGAAGAAACCCGCGTTATCCTCCGCAGCCTTATCGAACTGAAGAATAAGCTCATTCGGGAAGGCAGACACACGGACTGCGTGGACGAACTTATCATCAAGATTAGCAAGGTATAATGCTTACAATTACATATCGACCTCTCACGAGAGCCGCTTATTCGATTTTAGAGTAAGCGGCTTTTTTCATACCCATACATAGCCGCTTGCTTTCGCCGCAGGCGGCTAAATCTTTGAAAGGAGGAAATCCCAATGGCGAAAACGAAAGTGATTGCCGTAGCCAATCAAAAGGGCGGCGTAGGCAAAAGCACCAGCGTTTACTGCATCGGGGCAGGGCTTGCAGCCGAGGGCAAAAAGGTTTTGCTTGTGGATGTTGATCCGCAGGGCGATCTGACTAAGATGCTGGGGCAGCGCAAACCGCATGAGCTTCCGCTTACCCTCGGAAATGTCATGGACGGCATTGTGGCGGGAACAGCTTTTAAGGAACACCCTGAGATCATGCGCCACAGCGAGGGCTTCGACTTCGTTACGGCAAACCGCTCCCTGTCCGCTGTTGAAGTGGGGCTGGTGAATGTCATGAGCCGTGAAACGGTACTGCGGCAATACCTTGACACTGTGAAGCAGGACTACGACTATGTGCTGCTGGATTGCCGCCCGTCCCTCGGTATGCTGGTCATCAACGCACTTTCCGCATCGGACTATGTGCTGATCCCCGTGCAGGCGGATTACCTTGCCGCAGAGGATATGACGGAGCTTATCGGAACCGTCCAAAGCATCAAGCGGCAGATCAATCCCAAGCTGAAGGTTGGCGGTGTATTTCTCACCATGAGCAATGAAACCAAGTTCCGCAGGGAGATCGTGCAGACGGTAAGGACGAGCTTCGGCCAGCACCTTCCCGTGTTAAACGCCGTCATTCCCTCAACGGTGCGGCTTGCGGAGATCAGCACGGCGGACAGGAGTATCTTTCTCCACGATCCAAAGGGACGGGCGGCAGATGCCTACCGCAGATTGACAAAGGAGGTGTTGGACATTGGCGAAAAACAGCGTGTCAGGTCTTCTGACCTCGGTAGATGAGCTTTTCACCACGCAGGAGGAACGGGATGAGGCAAAGCGTGAAGCCGTGGTGGATATTCCGCTCTCGGAGATCAGCGACTTTCCCGACCATCCGTTCAAGGTGCGTATGGACGAAGCCATGATGGAAATGGCGGAAAGTGTCAAGCAGTACGGCGTACTTGTCCCCGGAATGGTGAGAGCCAAACCGGAGGGCGGGTATGAGATGATTGCAGGACACAGGCGCAAGATGGCAAGCGAGATCGCGCAGATGGAAACCATGCCTTGCCTTGTGCGCGAGCTGACCGACGATGAAGCCATTATCATCATGGTGGACAGCAACTTGCAGCGGGAAATCCTGCTGCTGTCGGAAAAAGCCTTTGCTTATAGAATGAAGTTAGAGGCTATGAAAAGGCAGGGACAGCGGACGGATTTAACTTCTGTCCCAGTGGGACAGAGGTTGGGTATAACATCAAGGGAGCTTTTGGCAAGCAATTCTCCCGACAGCAACACCCAAATCCAACGCTATATCCGCCTAACACACCTTATCCCGTCCCTGCTGGACATGGTGGACGAAGGCAGGATTGCCATGCGCCCCGCCGTGGAGCTTTCATATCTTCCCGAAAAGGAGCAGGAAGCCTTGTTTGAAATCATGGGCTTGGAGGAGTGTACGCCATCCCATGTGCAGGCAATCAAGCTCCGAAAGTTCTATGAGGAGGGAAAGCTGTCAAGCGATGTGATCCTGTCCATCATGCAGGAGGAAAAACCCAATCAGAAGGAGCAGTTCCGTATGCCCAGGGAGCGTATCAGCAAGTATTTCTCGCCGGGGACGCCCGCGAAAACCATTGAGGATACCATTATCAAGGCGCTGGAGCTTTACCGCAAACGCCAGCGCAGTATGGAGCGGTGAAACTTTCCAACCAAGGGGGCAGTGTACCCTTTTGAGGGCTGGAGGGCGCGGCTTTTCGCTTTCCCCCTCTCCACACCTCACCCCCTTTAATACCTGCTGTACCAACCGAAAAAGAGATTTTTATTACCGGCTCCGCTAAAGAAACAGCGGAGCATTTTATTTCCGGCTTTCTTTTCAGCCGGTAACCATTTCAAGGAGGATTACACACATGATTTTCAGATCATTCAAGAAACTTGCGGCGCTCATGCTTGCCGCGCTTACGGTGCTTTCCATAGTGCCTATCTCGGCGTTTGCCGCTGAGGGCGATGCCGTTACGATCACCTTCCACCGCGCCTGCGATGCGGACGGAAACCCCATGTTCTATAACGGCGAAGCCATCATCAACGGCTATCATGCGGGAGGCATCGGGGAACCGAAATTCCGAATGTTTGTGGACGGCTCCACGGCCTTCTGTCTGGAGCCGGGCGTTCCGCTGCATACGGGAGATACTCTGTATGAGAGTTCATCGGAGGTATGGAACTCTCTTTCAGCCGGTCAGAAGAAAGCCGTGGGGCTTGCACTTCTGTACGGCTATCAGGGAAACAGCGACAGCTTCACCGGCAGCGACGATGAAAAGTGGATGGCAACACAGACACTTCTTTGGGAGTTCGTTGTCGGATGCAGAAACGCCACCGCGCCGTATGAACAGACGAGTAACACCGCCTATCAGCTTCACTACGGCGAAAACTACCCCAACGCGGGATCGAGAGCGGTATATGACGAGATCGTGGCGCTTTTGACACGCCATAACACCATCCCAAGTTTCATGTCCGCTTCACCCGATTCCGCTGCAACGGCTATGGAGTATCAGAACGGACAGTATGTGCTCACCCTCGCGGATACAAACGGCGTTCTTTCCGAGTACGACTTTTCCTGTTCCGACAGCAGCGTTTCCGTTTCCAAATCAGGCAATACGCTGACTCTTACGGCGACTCAGGCTTTCAGCCATACTGTCAGGATCACGGCGAGCAGAAACAACATTCCCGTTGTAAGCTCAGGTGCGAAGCTGATCGCATACGGCTCGGACACCTTGCAGGATGTTGTGACCGGCGTGGAGAACGCCGATCCCGTTTACTGCTATCTCAATGTGGAAACCCGTACCGGCGCTGTTAAGCTTATAAAGACCTCGGAGGACGGCGTGGTTTCCGGCATTCGCTTCACAATCAGCGGCGAGGGCATTGAGCAGACCGTAGTGACAGGAAGCGACGGGACGATCCTGATCGACGACCTTGTTCCCGGCACATACACCGTTACCGAGCAGGCTTCGGATCAGTATGAGCCGCAAAACTCCCAAACCGTTACGGTCGTGAGCGGACAGACGGCAACCGTTACCTTCAACAATGTACTCAAGCGCGGCGATCTCACGGTTATCAAGACCTCGGAGGACGATTTTGTTGAGGGTATGCGCTTCCACCTTTACGGCACTTCCTTCTCCGGCATCGCCGTCGATGAATATGCCGTGACGGACAGCACGGGAAAGGCGTACTTTACGGGCATACTGCCCGGCTCCGGCTATGTGCTTGAGGAGGTGGACACGCCCAACCGCTATGTCGTCCCCGCAGACCAAACGACCGCTATTGAATGGAATGCCGTTACGGAGCAGACATTCATCAATATCCTGAAAAAGTGGAATGCGACGGTGAACAAGCGCGACAGCGAAACGGGAACGCCGCAGGGCAATGCTTCGCTTGCAGGTGCGGTATATGGGGTTTACCGTGGCGATGAGCTGATCGACACCTACACCACCGATGCAAACGGCAGCTTTACCACCGATTACTATGTATGCGGCGATAACTGGACGATCCGCGAGATCAGCCCCTCCGAGGGGTATCTGTTGGATGAAACGATCCACCCTGTCGGCGCGGAAGCGGAACACTTCACCATTGAGTATAACCCGATTTCCATGGATGTGACCGAGAGAATCGTCAAGGGAAGGATCGCCATCATCAAGCATTGCGATAACGGCGAAACGCAGATCGAAACGCCGGAGGAAGGCGCGAGCTTTGCGGTCTATCTTAAATCCGCAGGCAGCTATGATGCCGCCAATGACAGCGAAAGGGATTATCTTGTCTGCGATGAAAACGGCTTTGCCGAAACTAAGGAGCTGCCCTACGGCATCTACACCGTGGAGCAGACTTCGGGCTGGGACGGCTGCGAGCTTATGCCGCCCTTCGATGTGTATATCTCCGAACATGGACACATTTACCGCTATATTATCAACAACGCTGCCTTTGAAAGCTATCTCAAGGTGGTCAAGGTGGATGCCGAAACGGGTAATCCCATTGCCTACGCGGGAGCAGGCTTCAAGATCTACCGCCCTGACGGAACGCTTATCACGCAGACCTTCACCTATCCCGAAGTAACGGTCATCGACACCTTCTACACCAACGACGAGGGGTATCTTATCACCCCGGAAAAGTTAGAGCGCGGGACAGGCTATGCGCTTGTGGAGGTATCCGCTCCCTATGGCTATGTGCTCGATCCGACACCGGTATACTTCGATGTGACGGAGGACGATGTTTCAGAGGACGATCCCATCACGGTCATCGTAGTCACCAAGGAGGATATGCCGCAGAAGGGCATCATCCGAATCGGGAAAACCGGCGAAATGTTCTCCACCGTGGCGGAGGGCAAGGAAATCTATCGTCCCGTCTTTGCAGTCTGCGGACTTCCCGGCGCTGTGTATGAGATCAGAGCCGCCGAGGATATTGTTACGCAGGACGGCACGATTCGTTATGCTTTCGGTGAACTTGTGGATACCGTAACCACTGATGCAAACGGTGAAGCCGAAAGCGGGCTTCTGTACCTCGGAAAATATGAGGTAAAAGAGATCGAAGCGCCCTTCGGTATGGTGTTGAACAACGAAGCGCATATTGTGGAGCTTGTATATGCGGGACAGGAAATCTCCATCACGGAAACGGCTGCGGGCTTTTATAACGAGCGCCAGCGCGTGAGGGTGTCCATCTTCAAAACGCTTGAACAGAACGAAGCCTTCGGCATCGGCATGAACGGCGAGCTTTCCGCCGTTACCTTCGGGCTTTATGCGGCGGAAACGCTGACGGCGCTTGATGGCTCAATCATCCCAACAGACGGACTTTTAGAGATCGTCACCTTTGACGAGATAGGTCATGCCGAGTGCAAGACCGATCTCCCCTTTGGAAGCTACTATCTGAAGGAGCTTTCCACGGATCAGCACTATATTATCTCGGACGAGAAATACCCCGTAGTGTTTGAATACGCTGGGCAGGAAACCGCCGTGGTGGAGATCTTCGCAAACAACGGCGAGAGCATTCAGAACGAGCTTCTTTACGGTGAAATCCACGGGCTGAAAAAGGACGATAACGGAACAGGGCTCGCGGGTGCGCTGATCGGGCTTTTCCGAAGCGATGAAACGGAGTTCAGCGCGGACACGGCAATCATGACTGTCATCTCTTCCGAGGATGGCAGCTTTTCTTTTGCCAATTTGCCTTACGGCGCATGGATCGTTCGTGAGATCGCAGCGCCCGAAGGCTTCATCCTTTCAGAAACCGCCTACGAGGTATCCGTTTCCGAACACGGTGAAGTGATCGAGATCGAAATCGAAAACGCGCCTATCCGCGGCAAAGTGCAGCTTGTGAAGGTGGATCAAGACTTTCCCGACAGCAAGCTTGCGGGCGCGATCTTTGAACTCTACCGTGACAGCAACGGCAACAAGGAGCTTGATGCGGATGATGAGAAGCTTGGCGAGCTGAGCGAAGTGAGCATCGGCGTATATGAGCAGGACGCGCTTCCCTACGGCGGGTATTTTGTGAAGGAAACAAAAGCCCCGGAGGGCTTCGTTTTGGATGAAAACGCCTACTACTTTGAAATCAAGGAACATGGTGAAACCGTAATCGTGGAGAACGAAGCAGGCGTAGGCTTTGTCAATTCTCCGCAAAGGGGTGGTCTTAAAATCTTCAAGACTTCCTCGGATAAGAAGGTCGAGGGCTTCAGCTTCCGCGTGACCGGGCCGAACGGATATGAGCAGGTCTTTACGACGGATGGGAACGGCGAGATCCTGATCGAAGGTTTGCGCATCGGGGACTACCGCGTTTCCGAGATATCCGACAGCGTTTCCGCAGCCTATGTTCTTCCTGCGGATCAGATCGTTACCGTCACCGCAGGCGACATTGCCAAGGTGGTAATGCACAACGAGCTTCGTGACACACCAAAGACCGGGGATAACAGAAATTCAGCTCTTTGGTACGCACTTACGGGCTTTAGCTTCATGGGCATGGCAGTATGCGGCTTCCTTGCCGCAAGAAAAAAGAGAAAGGGGGATGCTGAATAATGGAACCTAAAACAATCATCGGGATCGTGCTTGTGGTCTTTATCGTCGGCGCTCTGATCTTCCTGAAGGTCAGAAGCAAGAGAAAGTAAGACACTCCTCATCGGGCGGCGAAAAGCCGCCCGCTTACATACCCAATTTGGAAAGGAGTGCAGAACATGAAAAAAGAACGATTTGAGCAAAGGCTTTTCCGCATCTTTGCCGAGGCGGGCTATTCACCCGTCCAAATCCTCACGGTAACGCCGGAGGAAATGGTGGAGATACCGAATATCACGGTGCCGAACATTCGCGCAGTTCTTTGTGTGCAGAACAAGATACTGTCTGAAAAGAACAATCTGCGCAAAGGGCAGCTTGTGGCGGCGCTTTTGCAAAAGGCTTTGAAGGACGAAGGAGGGGAAGAACAAAAATGAGCTTACGAATCAATGAAGGGTATATCATCACCGACTCCATCCACATAGACGAGCATGAGTTCGTGCTTGGTGTCAATCAGCACAGCGCGCAAAGCTTTGTGACATGGCGCTGCGACGGCGGCGATTACTACTATTGGGGGCACTACTTTAGCGATTTATTCAGCGCACAGAAAGACCTTGTGGAACGCGCTGCGGAAAAGGTGCGGGAGCTGCAAGCGATACTGGATGAAAAGAAAGCAAGGGAGCCGAAGCTATCCCCGTGGGGCAAGGTACAGACCTGCACGGAGCTTTGCAGCGGCGTGTATTCCGTCAGCACGGCGGGACACGGCGGGATCATGGTGCGCATGAATGCTGCCGAGCGCATATTTTCCGAAGCGGCGAGAAAATGCGGCTTCGTAGAGGGCGATTATCTCTGTTTCGAGGAGGACTGCGATGCACAGGTTGCGCTGCGGGAGCTTATGGACAAGAACCTGTTCAAAGCACCGATAAGCGGTCGGCTTTCGTCCGAAGCGTATGAAAAAGCGATCAACGCAAGTGTGCAGGCATACCACCCTGAATATTGGGAATATCGGCAAAAGAACTTGCCGAAAACACAGGAAAGCAAAGGCGCAATCAAGAAAAACGGAAAGGATCGAGGTGATGCAAGATGAGAGATGAGCGGCATATCATTTGGAGCAATTACGATCTGGACTATGACGATTGGAAAGATGATCTGGAATCCGAATACCCTGATTTATCGTAAAACGAGCGTATGTCTCTTATGTACGAGATCAACAACGATTATTTGGCTGACGAGCGGTGCAATCTCAACATTCAGCTTAATCAGCCCATACTTGTGGTTGCCGATCTCGGACTTTGGAACGGAAGGCGCAGCGGATATAAGGAGATCGAGAGCGGAAACATCAGGGATTGTCTGCATTCGGATACGGATTACAGCACCTGGTATGTGGACAGGCTTGGCGATCTGCGCTGCGATGCCATCCACCATGACGGCACAAATCATTACCTTTACCGCACATATAAGGACGGTGTAAGAGAAAGTCAGATCGACCTGCTGAAAGAAAAACTGTATCGCGGCATTGCAACCCGTGCGGATATAACAAGGATCACCCGTAGATTGGGCGACGACATCGCCAAGGTCTACGGGTTTTCCATTCCCCGCGCAAAGCAGCCCGCTGCGATTGAGAGGTGAAGGTATGAGCAACCGAATCGATGCGAGAAAAGAAACCTTTGAGGAAGTCACGGTGCTTGGCAAATCCATGCTGTTCACCTGCCTTCGGGTAGATAAAAGCAGCGTTCCGAAGGGGCTTTTTATGTATGAGGTGCGCCATGATGATTACGGACGGGGCGATCCCTGTCAAATCGGAGAATGGATCATGGTCAATCATTGGGGGACGCTCATCTCAAACGAGGAATTAGAGCTTGTGCCGGACAAGCGGCTCAACAATGCGTATCTGAATATCGATCCCGAAAAGGATTGGAACTATGAAGGTGTAAGCCGCACCTTGCGGGAGTATATGGAGGCACACCCGCCGCAAAAGAACAAAAACAGAGAATTTGAAAGATAGGAGGAAACCCGGCGATGGCAAGAAAATTTGATCTTATCACAGAGTTGTATCAGCAAACACAAAAGCGCGTGACCAAGCCGCAGGAATGGCAGAGGTTTTTGTCGGTTGCCTGCCGCAATTACAAGCTTTCGTTCGATGAGCAGCTCCTTCTGTATGCCCAGCGCCCGGATGCCACCGCGGTACTGGAGATAGAGCGATGGAATGAACACTTTGGGCGCTGGGTAAACCGTGGAGCAACGGGTATCGCGGTCTTTGACAAGGACAGCCCAGGTCGCACCCGTCTGAAATACTATTTTGATATTTCCGACACCCATGCAAGCCGCTTTGCCCGCCCCGTGCCGCTTTGGGAGATGCGAAGCGGATATGAAGCAGAGGTCGCGGAGGCGCTGGAGAACAGCTTCGGAGAACCCGAAAGCAAGGCGGATTTTGCATCCGTTCTTCTCTCTGCGGCAAAAAACGCGGTGCAGGACAATATGGGCGATTATCTCCGTGAACTTCGTTATTACACGGAAAACAGCTACCTTGAGGAACTGGATGAGCTGAATGTCGAGGTGGAATATCGCCGTATGCTGGAAAACAGCGTGGGATATATGCTGCTGTCCCGCTGCGGCATTGATCCCTCCGGCTATTTCGTGGATGATGATTTCCGAAACGCGATAGACTTCAACACCCCGGAAACACTCAACGCCCTTGGCGTTGCCATCGGTGACATCTCAAGGATGTGTCTTTCGGAGATCTCCCGCACCGTCCATGCCATAGAAAGACAGCCGCAAAAACAAAATCGCACATTTGCAAATGTCCCCAAAGATGAGTATCCTATACCCGCAGAAAGAAAAACCGCACAGGAAAGGAGCAACGAATATGAACGAACTGATCTACACGATGCAGGACGGATACCTGCTGCCGAATCTGCTTCCGCCCCAGGAGCCGGAGGTAACGCTTGGGAAATACGCCCTGATGCGGCGAAGCTTTCTCATGAAGCACCGCAGAGTGACCTATACCAACCTTCTTACGGGCGGCAAGCTGACAGCGCACCTTATGGAGATCGAGCAGGCGGCAAAGAGCCGGATGGAACAGATCACATCGCAGATGGCGAAGGCGCAGGGCGTGACGGAGGAGCTGAAAGCGACCGATCAGATGAAGTGGGTAGGGCTTATGAACAGCATCAGGCAGGCGGCGGAGGAAACGATCCTGACGGAGCTGATCCACAGCTAAGCGAGGAAGCGGAAGCAGCGACGGAGGAAATAATTGAAGAATCACCGGAGAACGCAGGGGGCGAAGAACTCCCTGCGTTTTTGAATGAAGCGTATATCGGCGCAATCCTCGCAAACACGGAGGATGATCTAAAATACAAAAAAGCGCAGATAGAGATGTTCTTTTCCGTGCATCCCGATACAGCGGAGCGAGCGGAATATCTGAAATCCGCCTATCAGGATCGCTACACGGAAATCCTTGTGGGTGAAAACCGCACCCGCGTGGGGTATAAGCCGCTGGAAAGCGGACTTCTTATGTGGGAGGGCGCTTACCCTTCCCGCACAAGCGAAAGCGTATTCTCATGGCAGGTCGTGGCGGAGCTTACCGCTCAGATCATCGAAAAGGGCGAGTATCATATAAACAGGGACATCAAGGGGCTGAAAACCGAGGAAGCTCAGCAGATGTCCCTGTTTGAATTTTCGGGATTGCCCATGCAGCAAGCCGAAGCCTCTGCCGAGCCTGTGAGCATGAACTTTCGCTATCCCCAGCAGGTCATTGACGAGGCGCTTTGCATCGGTGCGAACGACCAAAACAGCCGCCTTATTATTTGTGCCTACTTCATGAAGGACAAATCCCTTTCGGATAACGCGCTGTTCCTCATGCGGCACTACGGTGAAAACGGAGCGGGCTTCTATCTGAACGAGCGGCAGTATTCCATTTGGTACGGCGAGGGCGGCATCCGCATTGCAGGCGGCGAAAGTGTGCGAGGCGGAGCCTCCATGCTTCTATCATGGGAGGAAGCGGCAAAGCGCATAAGGGAGCTTTTGGATATGGGGCGGTATATGCCGCAGAGCGAGATCGACCGCACAGCGGAGTATGAAATCCGCATAATGGCGCAGCGCTTGTCATATTTGCGCGGCGACCTCTCCGATGATGCAAAGAAACAAAACCTGCTTCCTCTAATCAGCCTTGCCTGCTCCGCAGGGGGCTATCCCGAAACGGAAAAGCAGCTCGCTGCGCTTCTCAAAGAGCCGGATAGCCTGCAAAGGCTTGCGGATGAGATGCGCTCCTTCGCGGCGGCGTATGAGGAAAACAGGGATATTCTGCGTTTTCATTTTCACCATCCGAAAGAGATGCTTTCACAGCTTGAGGATTTACAGCGTGAGCCGATTCTGTTTCGCGCCTCAGAGGATTACGATCCGAAGCGGCGCTTCTTTATCTCGCTGGATGAGATAGATAAGCATCTGCAGAGAGGCGGTACAGATTATCGCCTTGGAGTCTATGCGTTCTTTCTTGCCCATGCAGACACGCAGGACAGGGAGAGGTATGTACGAAGCCACCACGGTGAATACAGCGGCTTCACAAGCGGAAACGATTCGGGAACATACACAAGCAAAGGCTTTATGTTCAGCCACGGGAGTATGTCAGAGCCATACGCCAAGATCGAATGGTCATGGAACAAGGTGGTAAAAAGGATCGACACCATGATCCGGCAGGGGCGCTTTCTCTCGGATGAAGATCGTGCCGCCATGCAGGAATATGAGCACAAGCAGCTTGCAAGGCTTATTCACGGCGCTTTTTTTGATGTGCCGGAAGCACAGCCTCGCCCGTATAGCATAAACCCTATCGGAAGCTATTGGGAAGGTGTGCAGGAGGTGCAGGAACAGCTTACCGATTCGGTGAAGGTCGAGGAAATCCGCCAAATGCTGGTATCCGTAGCGGACGACACAAAGCCGGAGGAGCGTTATTACAACGCAAGACAGGAAGCCCTTGTCACGCTCACAGCGTATATCAACGGCGAATACTCCCTGTTTGGAGAAAAGCATGAGCCGCTCTCCCTGCCCGAAAGTGCGGAGGAGAATATGGCGCAGCAAGCCGCTTCCTCCGACCTTGAAGAAACGATTGCTCTCATTAATGCCTACTGTCAGGAGGAGTTTGAAAGTGATGCGGACTTTACCGATCTTTCCCATGTAGACCTCGCCTTTTCAAGCACCGGCGACCACGAACACACGATAGAGGTATATGCAGATCTTGTAAACTACCGAATCATCTACGCCGTGGACGGCGAAACGGTTTATACCAATGCCTGCGATAGCCTTTCGGAACTGAACGACTATCTTGCCAATCTGGATTTTTCCGCCATGATCGCAGATGCGGAGGAAGCTTTTGAAAAGAAAACGCAGGAACCGCAGAGCCGCGCGGATGAAATGCTTCGGCAGGCCATGCTCGCTTCTGAGCTTTCGGAAAAGACGAGACAGGATGTTTTCGCCTTTGAGGAAGGAAGCATCCTGCCTGTCAATATGCCGCCTAACGCGGAAGTCAAAGAATCGACTATTGCTCCGCCGAAAAACCAACGGGAGCGTATCACCTTCGATGTGCTTCGCCCGGAGATACCGGCTGAAAAGAGAAAACAGTTCAAGATCACCGATCCTGAGCTTGGCTACGGCACACCGAGCGAAAAGTACGCCGCCAACGCCGCGGCGATCCGTACCTTAAAGCGGATCGAGGAGGAAGGTCGGCTTGCTACAGCGGAGGAACAGGAGGTTTTGTCACGGTATGTGGGATGGGGCGGGCTTGCGGATTGCTTTGAGGAAGGTCACAGCAAGTATCAGGAGCTGAAAGCTTTGCTTACGGAGGAGGAATACAGCGCCGCAAGAGCCAGTACCCTGACAGCATTTTACACCTCTCCCGTTATCATCGAGGCGGTGTATCACGCACTTTCGCAGATGGGCTTTCGTGAGGGCAACATCTTAGAGCCCGCCTGCGGCATAGGAAACTTCATCGGAATGCTGCCGCAGAGCATGGCAGAAAGCCGCGCCTACGGCGTGGAGATCGACAGCATTTCCGGCAGGATCGCACAGCAGCTTTATCAAAACAGCAGGATCGCGGTAAACGGCTTTGAGAAAGTGGATATGCCCGACAGCTTCTTCGATGTGGCTATCGGCAATGTACCCTTCGGTGATCTGCGCGTTTTGGACAGGAGGTACGATAAGCATCACTTCCTGATCCACGACTACTTCTTCGGAAAAGCCCTCGACAAGGTGCGTCCGGGCGGCATCGTCGCCTTTATCACCAGCAAGGGAACGATGGACAAGGAAAACTCCGCCGTCCGCAAGTACCTTGCACAGCGCGCCGACCTCATCGGGGCCATCCGCCTGCCGGATAACGCCTTCAAGAAGAACGCGGGAACGGAAGTCACAAGCGACATCATCTTTTTGCAGAAGCGCGACCGTATGACGGATATAGAGCCGGATTGGGTACATTTGGACACGGACGAAAACGGTATCCGAATGAACCGCTATTTTGTGCAGCACCCGGATATGGTGCTGGGCAATATGGTCATGCAAAGCACCCGCTTCGGCATGGACAGCGCGTGTAAAGCAGAGGAAGGCGCAGACCTCTCCGAGCAACTTCGGGATGCCGTTTCCAACCTCCATGCCGAGATCGCGGCGTTTGAGGCGGAGGAGCTTTCCGAGGACGAGGAAGACCGCTCAATCGGGGCCGATCCTTCGGTGCGTAATTTCAGCTACACGATCAAAGACGGTGCGCTTTACTTTAGGGAAAATTCCCGTATGCATCCCGTTTCGGTATCCGTCACGGCGGAAAACCGTATCCGTGGCATGATCGCCATCCGCGAGTGTGTCCGAAAGGTGATCGAGCTTCAGACCGAGGACTACCCGGAAAGCGAGATCAAGGCGGAGCAAAACAGGCTGAATCGGCTCTACGATGACTTCACAAAGAAGTACGGGCTGCTTACCAGCCGGGGAAACAGCCTTGCCTTTGGCGAGGATGCGAGCTACTGCCTCCTATCCTCTCTTGAGGTGCTGGATGAGGAGGGAAATTTCAAAGCCAAGGCGGATATGTTCACAAAAAGAACCATTCGCCCCCATGTGCCGGTAACGAGCGTGGATACCGCCGCCGAAGCCCTTGCCGTTTCCATCTCCGAAAAAGCCGGTGTGGATATGGCGTATATGACTGAGCTGTCGGGGAAAACCGAGGCGGAACTGGAGCAGGAGCTTTCCGGCGTTATCTTCCGTGACATTCGCTGCGCCGAGAGCGCGGACGAAATCCCGCAGGCTCACACCGAGCTTTCCCGCTACCCCTTTGTTACGGCGGATGAATACCTCTCCGGGAATGTGAGAAGAAAGCTCCGCATGGCCAAGGCTATGGCGGAGGCTTTACCCGCTGAAAAGAAAGATCGGATCGAGCGGAACATCGCCGCGCTTACGGCGGTTCAGCCTGTTGATCTTACCGCAGGCGAGATCGGTGTACGCATCGGAGTCAACTGGATACCCATAGAAATGTACGAGCAATTCATGCATGAGCTGCTTGGAACCGGCTACTACGGGCGTGATCGCATCCACATCCTTCATTCAAAGGCTACGGGAGAATGGAACATCACCAACAAGAGCGCCGACAGCGGAAATGTAAAGACCTTTACCACCTACGGAACAAAAAGGATCAACGCCTATCACATTTTGGAGCAGACACTGAATCAGAAGGACGTGCGCGTTTTTGACAAGGTCATAGATGAATACGGAAACGAGCAGCGGGTGCTGAATAAAAAGGAAACAGCTATCGCGCAGGATCGTCAGGAGCTTATAAAGCTCAAGTTCTCCGAATGGATATGGCGGGACATCGACAGGCGCGAGAAGCTGTGCGGCATCTACAACGAAACCTTCAACTCCATCCGTCCCCGCGAATACGACGGGCAGCACATCCGCTTTTCGGGCATGAACCCGGAGATCACGCTGAGGGCGCACCAAATCAATGCCATCGCCCACATCATGTACGGCGGAAACACCCTGCTTGCCCACGAGGTTGGTGCCGGGAAAACCTACGAAATTGTTGCGGCGGCTATGGAGAGTAAACGGTTAGGGCTCTGCACCAAGTCTTTGATCGTCGTTCCCAACCACATCACGGAGCAATGGGCGGCGGAATGGCTCCAGCTTTACCCCTCCGCCAATATCCTTGTGGCAACGAAGAAGGACTTTGAAACGAAGAACCGCAAGAAGTTCTGCGCAAGGATCGCCACCGGTGACTACGATGCGGTAATCATCGGACACAGCCAGTTTGAAAAGATACCCATGTCAGCCGAGCGGCAGGAAGTTCTCCTTCGCCGTCAGATCGACACGATCATAGCCGGCATAGAGGAAGCAAAGCGCGCAAAGGCGGAACGCTACACCGTAAAGCAGCTTGAGCGTACAAAGCACGCGCTTGAGGTGCGCCTTGCCAAGCTGAACGATCAGAGCCGCAAGGACAGCCTTGTGACCTTTGAGGAGCTGGGCGTTGACCGCATCTTTGTGGATGAAAGTCACTATTTTAAGAATTTGTTTCTCGCAACGAAGATGAGGAATGTGGGCGGCATCGCGCAGACCGAAGCGCAGAAATCCAGCGACCTGTTTATGAAGTGCCAGTACCTTGACGAGATCACGGGAGGGCGCGGCGCTGTCTTTGCAACGGGTACGCCGATCAGTAACTCCATGGTGGAGATGTACACCATTCAGCGGTATTTGCAGTATCGGATGCTGGAAGAAATGAATATGCTCCACTTCGATGATTGGGCTGCGGCGTTCGGGGAAACGATCACGGCTATTGAGCTTTCGCCGGAGGGAAGCGGGTATAGAGCAAAGACAAGGTTCGCCAAGTTCTACAATCTGCCCGAACTCATGTCCGTTTTCAAGCAGGCGGCGGATATTCAAACTGCGGATATGCTGAAGCTCCCCGTGCCAAAGGCGAACTTCCATACCGAGGTCATAAAGCCCTCCGAATTGCAGCAGGAAATGATCGCGGGGCTTGCGGAGAGAGCCGAAGCCATCCGAAAGGGCGGCGTTGATCCCAAGGTGGACAATATGCTCCGCATCACCAACGACGGAAGAAAGTTAGCGCTGGATATGCGCCTGATCAATCCTCTGTCCCCCGACGATGAAAACGGAAAGATCGCCGTCTGTGCAAGGAATGTGTTTCGGATATGGGAGAACACCAAAGAAACGCTCGGCGCGCAGCTTGTGTTCTGCGACCTCTCCACCCCGAAGGACGACGGGAGCTTCAATGTCTATGACGATCTGAAAAGAAAGCTCATGGACAAGGGTGTCCCGGAGGAGGAAATCGCGTATATCCACGATGCAAACACCGAGGTGCGGAAAAAGGAACTGTTTGCGAAAGTGCGCTCCGGGCAGGTGCGCGTCCTCATGGGCAGCACTCAAAAGATGGGCGCAGGAACCAATGTGCAGGACAGGCTTGTGGCGCTCCATGACGTAGATTGCCCGTGGCGGCCCTCCGATCTTGCCCAGCGCCTTGGGCGTATCGTCAGACAGGGCAATCGGAATGCCGAGGTGGACATCTTCCGTTATGTAACGGAAAACACCTTTGATGCCTACCTCTATCAGCTTGTGGAGAACAAACAGAAGTTTATCGCGCAAATCATGACCTCAAAATCACCCGTGCGCGTGGCGGACGATATTGACGAAACGGCGCTGTCCTACTCGGAGATCAAGGCGCTGGCCACCGGCAATCCGCTAATTATAGAAAAGTGCAACCTCGATATGGAGGTGAGCAAGCTGAATGTTCTGAAAGCGAGCCATCTGAATCAACGGTACGCGCTGGAGGAAATGGTGCTGAAAAGATACCCTCAACAGATTCAGGACTTGAAGCAGCGAATCGTCGGGTATGAACAGGATGCGCACCTTGCTTCCCGCCACCCGAAGCCGCAGGAGGGCTTTTCGGGCATCACGGTCATGGGAAAGCATATCGCGGAAAAGGAAGATGCAGGCAAAGCAATCATCGACGTATGCACAAGAATGACAGGCTCCGTTAAAGCCGATATGATCGGTGAATACCGGGGCTTTTGCATGTCCATCTCGTATGACAATGTAAAGAACGAATACCGGCTCCACCTGAAGGGGCAGCTATCCCACACCGTGGTGCTTGGAACGGATGTGTTCGGCAACATCACCCGCATGGACAATGTGATCGACGGCATAGCCGGAAAGCTGGAGAAGGTGCGGGCGGAGCTTGCGGAAACGCAGGTGCAGCTTGAAAATGCAAAGGCGGAAATGAATACGCCTTTTGCCAAGGAGGATGAGCTTTCCGAAAAGACCGCAAGGCTCAAGGAGCTGAACATCCTTCTGAACATGGATCAGAAAGACCGCGCGCTGATCGACGAAGCCCCGGAGGAAGATGTGCCGGAGAAACCAAAGGCGCGGGAATATGAACGATAGAGAGGAAGACCATCATGTCAATCGGAAAGAGATTAAGATTCTTTCGCAAGAAAGCACAAATGACACAAAAGGAGCTTGGACTTCTTGCAGGCTTTAGCCCCTTATCCGCCGAGGTAAGGATCGCGCAGTATGAAAGCGGCGAACGAACGCCCCGCTATTTGCTTCGTGAGAAGCTTGCCTCCGCTCTCGGCGTAGCATCTGCGGCGCTTTCGGTTCCGAACATAGAAAACGACCGGGAGCTTATGCACCTGCTCTTTGCGCTGGAGGATCACTGCCGCATGACGATTACGGAGAATGATTACGCTTTTCGGCTTGAGATTCCGAATCAGGAGTTTACGCTGCAGTCCATTGACCTTCTTTCGTGGAAGGAAAAACAGGCGCAGTTAAGAGAAGGCGAGATCACCAAAGAGGAATATGACAACTGGAGGTACAACTTTTAGGCGGGGTATCCCGCCTACATAGCGCGAAAAACAAAATATAAAGTAGAACTTTGGATTTCACGCGAATTGCTATTGACTTTTGGAATGCCGCGAGTATAATCTAAAGTATGACTTTGGATTTTGCGGAGGTATTCTTATGTACTCTATCAATCGCCATATAGCGCCTATCGTCAGCAGACGGGCAAAAAACAGCAAAGCCATCCTGCTTACGGGGCCGAGGCAGGTGGGGAAATCCACCCTTTTTAAGCACATATTTAAGGAAGTCAATCAGGTGACGTTTGACGATGATCTCCTGCTTGCACAGGCTACCGAGGATGTGGGGCTGTTTCTTCTGAATAACCCTTGTCCGCTTATGATCGACGAGGTGCAGAAATGCCCGACCATCTTCAACCGTTTGAAGATAATTCTTGACAATACGGATCGGCATTCCAACTTTTTTCTGACAGGCTCACAGAAATTGCAGCTTATGGAGAATGTCAGCGATTCTTTGGCAGGCAGGATCTCAATCATGGAGCTTCCCGGCTTATCCCTGCGGGAGATCTACGGCGTGGATTTCAATCGCCACTTTATTCCTTCCGCCGAGTATATCTCCGAAAGAGAGCAGCATCTGAAAAAGTATTCGGAGGATATTTGGGCGGTCATCCACAGAGGAAGCTATCCCGAACTTTACTCCAACCCCGAACGCGAATGGATCGACTATTATCAATCCTATGTAAAAACCTATTTGGAACGGGATGTGAACCGCCTGATAAAAGCTCAAAACCACATGACCTTTGTGAAGTTTATGACGGCGGTTGCGGCACGGACAGGACAGGTCGTCAATTATGCCAACATCGCCTCCGAGCTTTCCGTTTCGGAAGTTACGGTAAAGGAATGGGTGTCCATCCTCGAAAAGAGCGGCATCATCTATATTCTGAAGCCCTATACGGCGAGTGTGTTAAAACGAGCCATTAAAACACCGAAGCTGTATTTCAGAGATACGGGGCTTTGCTGCTATCTCACCCGCTGGCTCACGCCCGAAACGCTCAAAAACGGAGCAATGGCAGGGGCTATCTTTGAAACATTCGTAATCAACGAAATACTGAAATCCTATTCCAACGAGGGCTTGGAGTATGACTTCGATGTGTTCTATTATAACGGAAGCGATAAGAAGAAATCGAAGGACGATGATGAAGAAGCATCGGTAAGCGGCGAGATCGACTTTATCATTCAGGAGAACGGCATTCTGTATCCCATCGAAATCAAGATGTCCACGGTTCCCAAGGCGAGCATGGCTTCGGAGTTCGATGTGCTGGACGGTATCCCCGATAAAAAACGAGGAATGGGGGCTATCATCTGCCTGCTGGACAGAAAGCTGTATCTGAGGGAGAATCTTGTAGCCCTGCCGCTTTCATATCTGTAAAAAGTGCAGCTTGGCACATAGCCGTTGAGATGTTCGCAATAAAAATAGCGAAGTTCTCAACGGAGGATGGAGCAATATCGCCTCACGAATAGAAAAATTCATATTCAGACCGGTTGATTTTCCTAATGAAGATCAGCCGGTCTTTTCATATCCGAACCCCTTCTTTTACATAGCAGACCTGTGTGTCAAATCCCGCTATGAGATAGGAGGGCTTTTTATATGCCATTTATACCGCCGGAGGAGGTTGCAAGGGCGAAGGAAATCGACCTTTACAGCTATCTCCGGGCAAACGAGCCGCAGGAGCTGGTGCATTTCGGCGGCAGCACCTACTGCACCCGCGAACACGACAGCCTAAAGATCAGCAACGGCAAATGGTACTGGTTTTCCCGCGGGATCGGCGGGCGCTCCGCACTGGACTATCTTATTAAGGTGAAAGAGATACCCTTTACCGAGGCGGTTGCCATGATCCTCGGAAAAGCGGCTATGCTGCCGCCCGTGAAAGAGGAGCCAGCATCACCAAAGCCGAAAGCGCTTGTGCTGCCGCCAAGGAGCAGCGGCGATACGCAGGCTGTCAGTTATCTAATAGGGCGGGGCATCGACAAGGAAGTGATCGACTTCTGCATTCGGACAGGGCGACTGTATGAGAGTGCGCCGTATCACAATGTTGTGTTCGTCGGAATGGATGCCGGTGGTAAAGCGAAATACGCAAGCCTCAGAGGAACGGGATCGGACTTCAAGGGCGAGGCGTACGGGAGTGATAAACACTTTTCTTTCAGCATCCCCGCAAAGAGTGAAAGCGATGTGCTTCATCTTTTCGAGAGTGCCATTGATCTTCTGTCCTATGCCACGCTCTGCAAGCAGGAAGGCATCGACTGGCAGCGGGATCATCTGCTGTCACTTGCGGGCGTGTATCGACCAAAGGCGGAGCCGCAGGAAAGCACCATGCCCATGGCGCTTACGCAATACCTGAAAGACCATTCCGGCATACGGCGGATCGTGCTGCGGCTCGATAATGATTACACCGGAAAGATTGCGGCGCGGACGATCCACTCCATGCTCCGGGAAGAGTATCATGTCACCTTCGGGTCGCCGCCGAATGGAGCAAAGGATGTGAACGAATACCTCTGTCAGCGCATGGGGCTTGCCCCGAACAAAAAACATGAAAGGACTTTTGAGAGATGAAAGAGTATGAGATCACCATTACGGAAACGCTTTCGCAGACCGTTACCGTGGAAGCCGAAAACGAACAGCAGGCAAAAAGAATCGTATCCGACCGATGGAAGAACGGCGATTATATCCTGGATGCCGAGCACTTCAAAGGAGTGGAGTTCAGCGTAAATCGCCATAGAAGAAGCCGCGACTATGAACGCTGAAGCTTCTTTTTCGGAAGGTTTTACCCAATGTTCGACCATGCGGGAGAACGAATTGTTATCTACCCGCAAGCATCGCCTTTTGGGGACAAAAGGCAGCTTGGCAGGGGCGATCCCCTGCAACCCCCGGAAGAAAGGACAGACACAGACATGAACGGAGTATTGATATTTATCATCGGCACAATGGTGGGCGGAACCTTCGGCGTTTTTGCCATGTGCCTTGCGCAGATCGCAAAGGCCGCCGATGCGCACCTTGAACCGCCCGCCGAAGAAAGCGGCTATGAAACCACCCACTTGGAGGAAACGAAATGAGCAAACGAAACATCGAGATCAAAGTACGCCTCTCCCGCAAGGAGGCGGAGGCGCTGCAAAAGCGCGTGAAGAAAAGCGGGCTTTCCCGCGAGGGGTATATCCGCCACCTGATCTCCGGCAGCGTTCCCCGCGATGCGCCGCCTGCAGATTACTTTTCCATGATGCGCGAGCTTCACGGGATCGGAAACAACCTCAATCAGATTTCCGTGAAAGCCCATGTACTGAATGTCATGGATGCGCAGCGATATGACCTTGAGGTGCGAAAACTGGAAAACGCCATCCGAAAGATCACGGAGGCGGTGATCCTGCCCGCGCCTTTTGAAAGCCCAGCCGAGGTGTGATGTGGCAACCACATCCATTTGGCGGATCAAGGGCTGGCTTGGGAGCGTAGTGATCTATATCGAAAACCCGGAGAAAACGGATAACCCCAAAATCTACGAAAAGCAGGGTATGACGGACGCGCAGGCTCAGAGCCTCATGGATGTTATCGAATACGCCGCAGACGGGCAAAAGACAGAAGGCAGCGCACGGGAAGGCGGCATCACCGTTCGGCGTTTCGTATCCGGCGTGAACTGCTATCCGGGAACGGCAAGAGAGGAAATGATGGCAACAAAGCGCCGCTTTGGGAAGGAGGACGGCACGGTTGCCTATCACGGGTATCAGAGCTTTGCCCCCGGCGAAGCTACGCCTGAGATCGCCCATGAGATCGGCGTAAAGCTCGCGCAAAGGCTATGGGGCAAACGCTATCAGGTGCTTGTCGCCACACACCTCGATCATGAGAACCATTTGCACAATCATTTTGTGGTAAACACCGTTTCCTTTGTGGACGGGATCAAGTATCACCGCACGGGAAAGGACTACCGAGCCATGCGGGAGGCATCTGATGCGCTCTGCCGGGAATACGGTCTGTCCGTGATCGAAAACCCGCAGCCGGGAATAGCGAAGCACTACGGCGAATGGAGGGCGGAGCAGGAAAACTGTCACACATGGCGGGGGCTTATTAAGACCGATGTGGATAAAGCGATCCTTGCTTCCATGACAGAGCGGCAGTTTGGGGACGCGCTCAAAAAGAAGGGCTATGAAATAAAAATCGGAAAGGATATTTCCGTTCGCCCGCAGGGCAAGGAACGCTTTGTGCGCCTTGTGCGAAACTTCGGAGAGGAATATTCCCTTCCCCGAATAAGGGAGCGGATCATATCCCATGCGCGGGTGCGCCCCATGCCTGAAGCGGAACAGAGGAAGCAGCGGGAGGAATACCGCCGCGGTCTTTCGGATACGAAGAAAGCCACCGGCTTTCGGGCGCTCTATTACCACTACTGCTATCTCTTGGGCTTCTTCCCGCAAAGAAAGCCCGAAAAACAAAAACGCCTGCATTTTCTTCTACGGGAGGACTTGTTGAAAATGGAGGCAATATCAGAAGAAGCAAGGCTGCTTGACCGGTGCGAAATCGACACCGCCGAGCAGCTTTCTTCATATAAAGCCGAGCTGGAACAAAGGATCGAAACCGCATCGGCAAGCCGAAGCACACTTTACCGGAAACAGCGCAGCGCCGCTGTGAGATCGGATGAAGAACTGCTTGCATCTGTCAAAGCGGAGATCGCGGCGCTTACGGCGGAGCTTAAAAAACTCAGGAAGGAGGTGAAGCTTTGTGAAGGAATAGCTTTGCGCTCCGGCGCAATCCAAGAAAAGATAGAAGCCATCGAACAGGATGAGCAAACAAGAGAGGAGGATCTACGCAATGAACAGTTCAGGCGACGCGGCGGAACAGGTCGTTCGGTTAAGCCTTGAGGGTACGGAAGTTGCCCTGAAGCTCACCGGCGCAGCGGCCAAAAATATCGCCGCCGCACTCTACACCATCTTCAAAAACAAGGATAAGACCAAAACCGCAGGCCATCAGCGGCTTGCCGGCATGCTCAAATCAGGGAAGGAGCTGAAAGTGTTTTCGCTGCCGGAGGAGCATCTGCGCAGGTTCACAAGGGAAGCCAAACGCTATGGCGTGGTCTACTGCGCCCTGCGCGGAAAGAATGCGCCCCCGGACGGGCTTACAGACATCATGGTACGCGCAGAGGATGCAGCTAAGATCAATCGTATCGTGGAACGCTTCAAGCTGGCCACCGTCGATACGGCATCCATCAAGCATGAGATCGAAAAGAGCCGTGCGGAAAAAGGGAAGGCAGAATCACAGCCCGCACCGGACAAGGGCGTGCAGGAAAAAGCCGAGCCGGAGCGGGTATTGGACGATCTCATGGAGAAGCCCAAAAACAGGGAGGCAAAGGAGCCGGTAAACCCCACTGCGGCACGGACGGAAAAATCCCCTCCGTCCGCGCCTATCTCCGAGATGCGATCCAAAGCCGCCGAGGGTACTGCTAAAAAGCAGGAGGATCGCCCGTCCGTCCGTGAGGCGCTGCGGGTGATCAAGGAGGCAAGAAAAGAAAAGGAGGCGGCTTCGCCCGCACGGGAGGAGGCTTCAAAGAAAAAGGATGCTTCTCCCAAAGTGAACGAGCATATCAGACCGCCGCAGAGGAAAAAAACGAAAGCGAAAGGAAGGTAAGATTATGAACAATTTAGACGATCTGTTTGATGTGCAGCCCAAAGAGGGCTTCGGAAATGAGCCCTTCGATGTGGATGCATGGGCGGCAAAGAAGCAGGCGGAGAGGCAGGATGCCTACAACACCGCAGAAGCCGCCGCTCTTGAGATCAGCACGGACGGCGATAAGTTCAGGAACTATTTGGATGTTAAGGCGCGTTTCATCCAGCATTCCGCCACCAACGCGCTTATCATCTACGCCGTAAGTCCCCAGGCAACGGAGATCCGCGACTTTAACGGCTGGAAAGACCTCGGCGCTTCCATTAAAAGGGATCAGAAAGCGATCCCCATTTTGGAGCCGGGCGACACCTATACCCGTGAGGACGGCAGCATCGGCACGAGCTGGAATGTGCGCAAGGTCTTTGATATTTCGCAGACTACGGCGCGCGTTCGTCAAAGACTGCCGCAGCGATACGACGATAGAACGCTTCTTACGGCGATGATCGGGAAATCCCCCGTTCAGGTAACGGGCGTGGATGAACTGCCCGACAACATGGGCGCGTATTACGACCATGAGCAGCAGGTCATTTTCGTGCGCCGCGGCATGGAAGCCCACGACATCTTCCGCAGCCTCTCCAAAGAGATCGCCCACGCGGAGCTTGCCGGGACGAACCCCGACTATAACCGCAGGGATGCGGGCTTTTCCGCCTACTGCATTTCCTACGTTATCGGCAAACGCTACGGCATCGACGTGAGCGCCTATGATTTCTCGCGTATGCCCGAAAGCTTTCGGGAAGCAGATCCCAAGGACATCCGCGCCGTGCTGAACGAGATCGGTGATGTGGCAAAGGATGTGACAGGGCGTATGCACCGCGAGCTGGAGAAAGCCAAGGCTCCGAGAACGAGCGATAAGGAGCGCGGATGATGGAAAAGGAAGAAAAGCACATTTTGAAGCTTGACCGCTACGAACACGGCGTGGTGATCAACGCGCTCAACGAAATGCGAAACGGACTGATCGGAGAGGAACGCCCCACGGACATTGTTGATGAGGTTCTCATAAAAACAATAGACTGTCCGGTCAAGAAGGTGCGAAGGCGCGATGCAGCAAGATAAAAGGGCGCTTCGCATTCTTTGCCTGTTCGGTATCCTGCCCGTGACATGGCTGGGGCTTATGATCGCCCCGGCCTTGTCCGGGGGGCTGATCGCCGTCATTGCCCGGTTTACGGAAGCAATGCGCGATCCGTTTCATATTGAGCTATGTGCGGACAGTTTGAAGGCTGTCCTTCTTTTATTGTTCGTATATGGACTTCTCCTCGGCATCCACTTCTCCACCCGCCGGAACTATCGGCGCGGTGAGGAACACGGCTCGGCAAAGTGGGGCGATGCCGGAGCCGTCAGCAGGAAATACCGAGCAAAGCAGTCTGCGGAAAACAAGCTCTTTACGCAGCATGTCGGCATGGGCTTGGACGGCAGGAAGCACCTGCGCAATCTGAACACCATCGTGGTGGGAGGAAGCGGCGCGGGTAAAACACGCTTTTACGCCAAGCCCAATCTCTGTCAGGCAAACACTTCTTTTGTGGTGCTTGATCCAAAGGGCGAGCTGCTCCGTGATACAGGCTTCCTTCTTGAGCATGAAGGATATGAGGTGCGGGTGCTGGATCTTCTGAACATGGAGAAAAGCCATTGTTATAACCCTTTCTTCTATTTAAGGGACGATAACGATGTGCAAAGGCTTGTGACCAATCTGTTCAAATCCACCACGCCAAAGGGAAGTCAGACACAAGATCCGTTTTGGGATACGGCGGCCTCCATGCTGCTGCTTGCGCTGATCTTCTATCTGCACCACGAAGCGCCGCAGGACGAGCAAAACTTCCCGATGGTCATGGAGATGCTTCGCGCCGGTGAAGTGCGGGAGGAGGACGACAGCTATCAATCCCCGCTGGACGAGCTGTTTGAAAGGCTTGAGATGCGAGAGCCCGATCATATCGCCGTGAAGTATTACAAGGACTATCACAGCGGCAGCGCCAAAACGCTTAAATCCATTCAAATCACCCTTGCAGCAAGGCTTGAAAAGTTCAACCTTGAGAGCCTTGCTTCTCTTACGGCGACGGACGAACTGGAGCTTTCGAGCCTCGGAGAAAAGAAGGTGGCGCTGTTTGCGCTGATCCCGGACAACGACGCCAGCTTCAACTTCCTTGTGTCGATCCTTTACACCCAGCTATTTCAGCAGCTTTTCCATTCGGCGGATCACAAATACGGCGGCAGGCTTCCCGTTCACGTCCATTTTCTCATGGACGAGTTTGCGAATGTGAGCCTGCCGGAGGACTTCGATAAGATCCTCTCCGTCATGCGCTCCCGCGAGGTGTCGGTATCCATCATCCTGCAAAACATGGCGCAGATCAAGGCGCTGTACGAAAAGCAATGGGAAAGCATCGTGGGCAACTGCGATAGCTTCCTTTATTTGGGCGGCAACGAGCAATCCACCCACAAGTATGTTTCGGAGCTGCTCGGAAAAGCCACCATCGACACCAACACCTACGGCAAAAGCACGGGGCGGAACGGCAATTACAGCACCAATTTTCAGATCACGGGGCGCGAGCTTTTGGATGCTGCGGAGGTGCGGCTGTTGGATAACCAAAACGCCATCCTCTTTATTCGCGGCGAAAAGCCGGTGCTGGATGATAAGTACGACATCCTGAAGCACCCGAATGTGGCGCTCACTACGGACGGGAAAGCAGAACCCTATCGGCACGGCACTGCGGAAAACGCGGTCGCTACCGTTTCCTTTGCACAGGTGGGCGAAGCCATATCCTTTGCGGCGGAGGAAACGGAAAACATGTATGAACTTCTCTCCGATGAGGAGCTGGAAGAAAAATTAAAAACACAGGAGGAACAAAAACATGTTCAACAAGAAAACCATTAAGAAGGAAACCTTGAAAGAAGGAAAGACCTCGCCCCTTTGCGGGAGAGGGAGGAAAGCCTTTCGCTTCTACTGCTCCGCAGTTCTCTGCGGGGCGCTTATCTTCGGCACGGCAACGACGGCTTTTGCCGCAAACGATCCGATCAGCGTGGTAAACAATCTCTCCGACTTCATTTTCGGATTGATCCGCGCCGTCGGTCTTATTCTCTTGGGCTGGGGCATCGTCCAGGTCGGTCTTTCCTTCTCCAGTCACGATCCCTCCCAGCGAAGCAACGGCTTTCTCACCCTTGCGGGCGGCGTGGTCATTACCTTTGCAAAAGAGATTCTTACTCTTATCACCGGCTGATTCGGGAGGTGCAGCGTTATGGAAAAATGCGAGTGCTATATCCATTCTCTCAAGCAGGGGGATACCCATGTGTTGGGGGAAGCCACGATCCTGAAAAGGCTCGGAGATAACGATTATCTTGCCGAGTATAACGGCGTGAAGTGCCACGCCATCTTCAACCCCTTTGTGGGGAGGTATTTTGTGGATGATGTGTACGGCGTGATCCGCAATACCCCTGATCGGGGCGCAAGATAACACTTTGCGGCAGGGGCGGGCCTAATACGGGCTCGCCCCATTTGCCGGGAAAGGAGGATGTATGAATGTCAGATAATTGGGTAGTTCAAAACCTTATAAACGCACTAAACACATGGAACGAAAAGCTGGCGGAGATATGGGCGCTTATTACGCAATCCCCCGAAAACTTCAAGGGCGGCGCGATATGGGGCGTTATTACGACCATCCACGGCGCGTTGCAGGCGGTGGGGCTCGCCCTGCTCGTTCTGTTTTTCGTGGTCGGCGTTATGCGCACCTGCGGCTCGTTTTCGGAAACCAAACGACCGGAAACCGCGCTGAAGCTCTTTATCCGCTTTGCCATCGCCAAGGGTGTAGTCACGCACGGGCTTGAGCTGATGATGGCGCTTTTCCGCATCGTACAAGGGGTAATCAGCACCATTATGGGAGCGGCGGGCTTCGGTGCGGCGCAGCAGACCGTGCTGCCGCAGGAGATCGTAAACGCCATAGAGGATTGCGGCTTCTTTGAATCCATCCCTTTGTGGGCGGTAACGCTGATCGGCGGACTGTTCGTTACGGTGCTGTCCTTCATTATGATTATGACCGTGTACGGGCGCTTTTTCCGCCTTTACCTTTATACCGCTATCGCGCCGATCCCGCTTTCATCCTTTGCGGGAGAGCCGACACAGAATGTGGGCAAGAGCTTTCTAAAGAGCTATGCTGCCGTATGCTTGGAGGGCGCGATCATCGTGCTTGCCTGCATCATCTTCTCGCTCTTTGCGGCATCCCCGCCGTCGATCAATACCGATGCAGCCGCCGTAACAATGGTATGGAGCTATATCGGGGAGCTTATCTTCAATATGCTGATCCTCGTCGGCGCAGTAAAGATGGCAGACCGCGTGGTGCGTGAGATGATGGGCTTATAAAGGAGGTAAACATTTTGGAAGTAAAAATCAACCGTGAAATACGAAACTACACGGAAAGTATGTTCTTCGGACTGTCCATGCGGCAGTTCGTTTTTTCTATCCTTGCCATAGGTGTGGCCGTGGGGCTCTTCTTTGTGCTGCGACCACACCTCGGTACGGAAACCGTTAGCTGGATCGTGATCCTTGCCGCCGCGCCATTTGCCATGCTGGGCTTTGTCAGCTACCACGGCATGACGGCGGAGCAGTTCATCTTCGCATGGATCAGATCGGAGCTGCTGGAGTCGAAGGAGCTGCGCTTTGAAGCAAACAACATCTATTATGAAGCCTTAAAGGACACAGTGGCAAACCATGAGAAGGAGGTATTGAAGCAGAATGATAAAAACACTCAGTAACCTGCTAAAGCAGGATAAGGAAAAATACACCGTACCGCGCAAGGTGCAGGACGTGATCCCCATCAAGCGCATTTGGCCGGACGGCATCTTTTTGGTGGGCGGCAAGTTCTCCAAGATGTACCGTTTCACCGATATAAACTACCTTGTGGCTTCACGCGCGGATAAGGAAACCATGTTCCTTGCCTACTCGGAGCTTTTGAACAGCCTCGATTCCGGCGCGACCACCAAGATCACCATAAACAACCGCCGATTAAACCGAAAGAACTTTGAAAAATCCATCCTCATGCCCTTAAAAGGCGATGCGAGGGATGTGTACCGTGAGGAGTACAATCAAATGCTTCTTGGGAAAGCAATGGCGGGAAACGGTATCGTGCAGGAGAAGTATATCACCGTGACGATGCTGAAAAAGGACATCGAGGAAGCCCGCGCCTACTTCGCCCGAATCGGTGCGGACATTATCGCGCACTTTGCAGCCCTCGGCTCCAAATGCACGGAGCTGGACGCTACGGAGCGGCTCCGCGTTCTGCATGATTTTTACAGAAGTGGAGAGGAGGTGGATTTCTACTTCGATATGAGGGACAAAATGCGAAAGGGGCATGATTTCAGGGACTATATCTGCCCCGACAGCATGGAGAAAAGCGCGGATCATCTGAAAATCGGCGAACGCTTCTGCCGCGTACTGTACCTCAAGGACTACGCTTCATATATCAAGGACAGCCTTGTCACGGAGCTTACGGACATGGGCAGGAATATGATGCTCTCCATCGACATTGTTCCCATCCCCACGGACGAAGCGGTGCGAGAGGTAGAAAACAGGCTGCTCGGCGTGGAAACGAACATCACCAACTGGCAGCGAAAGCAGAACGCCAACAACAACTTCTCAGCCGTCGTTCCCTATGATATGGAGCTTCAGCGCAAGGAGGCAAAGGAGTTTTTGGACGATCTCACCACACGCGATCAGCGCATGATGCTCGGTATCATTACGATGGTGCTCACCGCAGAAAGCAAAGAGCAGCTCGACAGCGACACCGAAGCGGTGCTTTCCATTGCGAGAAAGCACATGTGCCAGCTTGCTGTGCTGAAGTATCAGCAGTTCGACGGTCTGAACACCGTCCTTCCCATAGGCACACGCAGGATCAATGCCTTCCGCACCCTGACCACCGAGAGCCTTGCGGTGTTTATCCCGTTCAAGGTGCAGGAGATTCAGGATGCGGGAGGCATCTACTTTGGGGAGAACGCCATAAGCCACAACCTTATCATGTGCAACAAGGCAAATCTTCTCAATCAATCCGCGTTCCTTTTGGGCGTTCCCGGCTCCGGCAAATCCTTTGCCGCCAAGGAGCTTATTACCTTCCTCATGCTGAACACCGAAGACGATATTCTGATCTGCGATCCGGAGGGTGAGTTCTCGCCGCTGGTCAAAGCGATGGGCGATGATATCGGCGCGGTGTTCAACCTCTGCGCGGGCGGAAAGCACCGTCTGAACGCCATGTATATGGTGGACGGCTACGGAGAGCAAAACCCCATCGTGGAAAAGAGCCAGTTCATCATGTCCCTTGTGGAGCAGATTGACAAGAACGGTGTCGGTCCGCAGCATAAATCCATCATTGACCGCTGCACCGCGCTTGTGTATAAGGAGGCGCAGGAAACGGGGATCGTGCCGACACTCACCACGCTTCGGGAAAAGCTGCTTGTGCAGCCAGAGGAAAAGGCAAGGGAAATCGCCCTTGCGCTGGAGCTTTTCACCACAGGCTCCCTCGATATTTTCGGTCACGGCAGCAACATCGACCTCGACAAGCGCGTGGTGGTGTTCAACATCCACGACCTCGGTGAGCAGCTAAAGCCCACGGGCTTGCTTGTTATAACCGACACCATGCTCAACCGCGTTACCCTGAACTGGCAGAAAGGCAAGCGCACTCATGTCTTTATTGACGAGTTCCATGTGGTCTTTGAATCTGAACAGGGCGCGGGCTTCTTCAACTCCGCATGGAGGCAGTTCAGAAAGCGCAATGCCTACCCCACGGCGATCACGCAGAATGTGGAGTACCTTTTGGATTCGGTTCAGGCAAGCACCATGCTATCCAACTCGGAGTTCATAATCATGCTGAATCAGGCGGCATCCGACAGGGAGAAGCTGTCAAAGCTTTTGAACATCTCCAATGAACAGATGAGCTATGTAACCAATGCGGATGCGGGCTGCGGATTGATCCGCTACGGCAGCGCCCTTGTGCCGTTCGTAAACCGTTTTCCGAAGGATACCAAACTCTACGACTTAATGACAACGCGCCCCGGCGAGGGTGTATTCGGAGGTAATGAAAATGCGTAAATCAAGAATCTTCTTTATGATCGGAGCGGCAGCCTTTGCCGCTCTATTCCTTTTCGCAGGTGTAACGGCGTACCGCCAATATGCAGATCAGAAAGAAAGCTCCGCCGCTTTCAATGAAGTGGCAGAGCTGATCCGAACGGCAAAAACAACATTGCCCGATATAACGCAGGCGGAATCCGAAAGCGAGGCCGATACCGAAACTGCGGTAAACGGTGAAACCGACACGGAGGCCGCTTTGGAGCAGAGCGCCTACGAAACATACAAGGATGTATTTGCCGCAAACAGCGACTTTGTTGGCTGGATCAGTATTGACGGGACGAACATAAACTATCCCGTCATGCAAACGCCGGGAAGCCCAGACTTCTATCTCAAACGCGGCTTTGACAAAGATTACAGCGACTACGGCGTTCCTTATGTGCAGGAAAACTGCCTGATCGGGCAGTCCGACAACTGCGTGATCTACGGACACCACATGAAGGACGGAAGTATTTTTGCCGATCTCTGTAAGTATGAAAGCGAGAGCTTTTACAGAGAGCATCCGACCATCCGCTTTGATACCCTTGCAGGCTTTGGCGAATATGAGATCGTATGCGTATTCAAGACAGTTGCCTACGCTGAGGACGGATTTAAGTATTATCACTTTGTGGATGCGGAAAACGAGGAAGCGTTCCAAGCATTCATCCGCTCCTGTCAAGCCCTTGCCCTCTATGACACCGGCGTAAGCGCCGAATACGGCGATAAGCTGATAACCCTCTCCACCTGCGAGTACAGCCGAACCAATGGGCGTATGGTCGTTGTAGCAAAGCGGGTAATTCCTTCTTCCACGGAGGAATCCGATGCCTGATATTAAGGTGCGGGATGCTGTAAAAGGTACGATCAAGGCCATTGATAAATCCGCCGTGGCTTCCGAGCGCATGAAGAACGCCTATGTACGCACAAAGGAAAAAGCGGAGCGCAGCATCCATGCAGCCGAGGGCAGCCCCGAAGAATACGCGGCGGATCGTCTATCGGGCGGCATTGAAACCGCCGCATACGGCGCGGTGCATGAAGCGGACAGGACAGGTAGAAAAGCCGTCCGTCATGTGAAAGACCGCATCTCTCAGCACAGGGAAAGCGCCACCGAGCGAAAAGCCGAGTTGCCGAAAAAGCGAGCGGCAAAGCGGGCGGAAAAGGCATCCTCAAAGCGGGCTGAAACAAAAGTGGCTAACAGGGCAGCTATCACTGCTGAAAATACGGCGGAGAAAGCGCAGGTGCTGCCCACTGAAAAGAAAGGTCGGATCGGGCAAAAAGCCACCGCGCCTATGCAGCAAGCACCATGCGCTCCAAAGGTGGAAAGCCCTAAAGGGGCAGCCTCCGCAAGCCCGATCAAGACGGACAGACACCCGCTTACCATCCGCACACGGGAAGCGGAGACCAAAACCGTAAAGCAAACAGCGAAATCTTCAGGTAGGGCAGCGATAAAAACGCCGAACAGCGGTATCAAGACCACAAGGCGCTCCGTAAAGACTGCGGATCGAAGTGGGCGCACGGCAATCAAGACGGCGGATAGGAGCGCAAGGCAGGCACAGGCGGCGGCAAAGACCGCCGCCAAAACCGCGCAAAAGACGGCGCAAAAAGCCAAGATCGCGGCGAAGAAAGCGGCGGAGGCGGCAAAGCTCACGGCAAAGGCTGTACGAGCGATCATAGCCGCGATCAAGGAACTGATCCTTCTGATGATAGCGGGCGGCTGGGTAACGCTTGTTGTGATCCTGTTTATAGTCCTGTTCGGCGCGGCGCTTGCGCTGTTCGGCGGCGGAAGCAGCAGCTCGTCCTATACTCCTGTGAGCGCGGAGGTGGAAGCTTATACGCCGATCATACGCAACTACGCAAGGCAGTACGGTATTGAGGAGTACACGGAACTTATAAAGGCTGTTATGATGCAGGAAAGCGGAGGGCGCGGGCTTGATCCCATGCAATCCTCCGAAAGCGGCTATAACACCCGCTATCCCCGCGAACCTAACGGCATTACCGATCCGGCGTATTCCATTGAGGTGGGCGTACAGACACTTGTCGCCTGTTTATCCGAAGCGCAGGTGGAAAACCCCATAGACATGGCACGGATCAAGCTGGCACTGCAAGGCTATAACTATGGAAACGGCTTTATCCCGTGGGCAATAACCAACTACGGCGGCTATTCCATCGCCGCAGCCGTGGAGTTCTCCGATATGCAGGCGGCAAATCTCGGTTGGAACAGCTACGGGGACAAGCAGTATGCAGCCCATGTGCTTCGCTACTACCCCTACGGCAGAGCCTTTTCTGCGGGCGGCAACACCGTCATTGTGGAGCTTGCGCTGACACAGCTTGGAAACGAGGGCGGCGAGATCTACTGGAGCTGGTGGGGCTATACCGACAGAGTGGAATGGTGCGCCATCTTCGTTTCATGGTGCGCCGATCAATGCGGCTACCTTGAAGCGGGGATCATCCCGCGCTTTCAGGGCGTGGATGCAGGCTCACAATGGTTCATGGATAACGGACATTGGCAGGACAACAGCTATGAGCCAAGCCCCGGCGATCTCATCTTCTTCGATTGGGAGGTGGACGGCGATTGCGACCATGTGGGTATCGTGGAGAAATGTGAGGACGGAATAGTCTATACCGTGGAGGGGAACTCCGGCGATGCCTGTAGGCAGCAGCAATACGGCGTTGGCAGCAGTAATATCTTCGGGTATGGGCTGCCGGAGTATTGATGGCAGCATATTGATAGAAAGAGCTTAATCATCACAAAAGAAGCGGTGGAGTTTTGTGCTCTGCCGCTTCTTTGATATGGTTCGGGTTTTAACGAGTTTCATAAGAATTGTGGAGCTTGCTTTTTACAAAAGCTGGATATCAAATATCTTTATGGATATCCTAAAAGAAAAAATAGGCTCTCCTACAGACACCTGACAACGATTAAATGCATCCTTGATTCACGGCAGCACAGCCGCAAAAATATTTTTTAAAGTTCGAAATCCTCATGGCAAAAACGCCATTTCTATTTAGCTGAACGCGCAGATGAGAATATTGATAAGGACACCAACACCCCATGAGGGTATCTGTTTTCGCTTCATACATTCCCCAGGGATTGCGTAATACAACATAGTTCTCTCCATTTGCATACGCTAAACCAAGCACTGAATATGCATGGGATGGGACGACACACTTTGCAATGTATTCACAATCTTTTGGTGCTACACTATGTGTCCAAGCAACCATAGGGTTAATTGAAAACTCTCCTCTGCAATTTCTTCTGATAAAGCCTGTAAGTTCACCAACGGATGTTTCGTTGTGATGCTTGTACACTATATTGCCGCCAACGAGTCTCTGACATATCAATGCTGGATTGCCGGCGCCATCACAAGCATCTACAGAATCAGAACATCCACTTGTTATTCCAGTATTCCAAAGATCATAAGCTTTGTTTAGAAGAGTAGACCACCAGTCTTCATTTGTAGACCGGTAAATCAACTGTTTAGTGTCGCCACATCTTGACCATCCAACAGAAGCAAGTGCAGCGAAAAAATAACCATTGCACAAGCTAATTCTATCGTATTCTGTTACCTCAGTTCTCATTGAGTTTACTGAACTCATCTCGCACACTCTCCTCTACAATTCCTAACTCAATCAATTTCTCAATCACTTCGAAGCGGTCGGCACCTTTAAGTACCACTTTATTAGTTTCATCCAATACAAAAAAAGTGGGTGCCTGACGCCGTGTGTTCTTAAGGACAGTAGTTCGAGAGCACGGGCATTGTCGAGGCAAAAAGATACCGAGATTAGCAGAAATGCTTTTCTCGGTATCTCTTTTTATGTGGAAGGATGCCAAACACATTTGGCTGGCTTCCTTCCTCTCAAAATGTTTTTTCTCACTATTGCTGTGATTTTCTCGCTTTTTCTCACTAATTTCAAGGATGCCAAACAATAAATATTTGGCATCCTTCCTTTCGATAATCCGCACATTCGATTTGCCTGCTCCTTTCCTCTACAATAAAGGGGAAATCAAAAATAGGAGGTCGAAAGACTATGAAAACAAAGCGGAAATACTTCTATCTGGATGATTTTGAGCACAGACTGTTGGTCGGTTGCCTTATGACGGCGCGCAACGAGTACATTCACGAGGACAAGCCAATTGAGGATGTCAATGAGTTGATACTGAAAATCATAGACGCGCCGTCCAAGAAACTTCGTGTGATCTTAAAGGAGGACGCATAATGGAAAAGTACATCACGGATGAACGCACAGGGCTGAAATACGAGCTTGTCGGAGACTACTACCTCGTGGCCGGTGATGACGAGCCAGAGGAACGCCCTACCGGGATATGGGGGCAAAGACACCTACGGTATCTGAAACAGCATCGCAAAAACGTTTACGACGAACTGCTGACAAGTGGAAAACTCAACGGCTACCTTGCGGACCTGAACGAGCAGGCGGAGGATATGTTTCTTCGGTTAGTAAACGAACTTGCTGAAAAGAACGGCATCACGGAAACGCTCAAGGCGGAAAACCAAATGGAATGGGTTGCGAGGATGAATGCAGTACGAGGAACGGCAACAGAAATCGTCAATAATGAACTGATATACGTATAAAGGAAGCGGCAGGATATTGAAATCCTGCCGCTTTATGGGAGTAGCGCTTACCAAAGTTTCCACGAATCAACTTTGTCATATGTGCCATCGTAATGAGTTTTTGCATAGTATTTACCACTTGAGTTTTCCTCAAGAGTAAGATAACGTCCAGTTCCCAAAGAAGATACCGTTCCATCTGCATGAACTCCCAAAATATTGCGTGACTCATCGTCGCCATACGTCCAACAATTTGAGCTAATATAAACGATATCTTTCCATCCTTCAAGCGCCGATTCAATATCAGAATGAAGAGTAATGGAGTATTTAGTTATACCATCAGATTTCTGCGAATCATAATCTGTACTCAGGTAGTAAACATTTCCGTATATATCTTCTCCCATCACTCCATACATAACTGATTGAACATATACGATACTCTTCCAAGCCGAAACCTCTTTTTGCACAAAGCTAATATAACTGGAATAATCATACTTTGATGTTGACGATGTGGCCTCCATATAACCTGCTACAATAGTTCCATCTTCTTGAAGAATATATATCCATCCCTCAGAGATAACAATATCGCTTACTTTTTGTGAAATGTTGTTTATCTCGGAAGGAAGAGAATATGAGTACTTGTAGTTTTTATCATGTGAAGTAACGAGTTTTCCGTCAGTAGTAAGTCCAAGCAACCAACCACGGCCAAATTGCACTTTCTTTATAGACGAAAAACCGCTCAGGTCAAAACGGCTTCCCGTTTCATTTTTTGTTACGGGAGCATAATAGAACTGACCATTCGAGTCAATTCCCCACAAATCGTAACGATTTGTGCCGATTTCTACAATATTCTTCCATGTGGAAACGGAGGAATCAACCGGATAATAATATTCATCCTTAGGATTATCATACGCACTTACAACAGTACCGTTATTCAAAAGGGCAAAAGTCTGGAAATATCCATATTCTAATTGATCAATATCTTTCCAGGAATTAACCTTTTCTCTCATGGCTGAATCGCAAAAATCATAATATTGTTCTTGCATAACTACTTTTCCAGCCGAATCAAGTCCAATAATGCCATCGTATTCATCAAAATTTGATATGGAAGAAATATCCGAAAAACTTGCGCCTTGCAGTGCTTCTCTGCTGGCAGCGTACATCAAATGATTAGAGCTTGTCACGCCAGCTGATGCTGCCCATGTCGTCGCAATTTTTGTGCTAAAGTCGTACGCATACTTTGCAAGGACAGGCTCACCGGCCTTGATGTAATTGACGGCTGCGTTGATACGATCTCCATTATTCAACAGTTGGTCAGCAGTATCCTTGTAGGCGCTTCTTACGGCAACAAATGCTTCCGTATACTTGTCATGGGCATCCTTAAAGCTATCGATTTCAGCAAAAGAGGCCATTGCAGATTGGTAATCCCCGGATTTTAGATATGAATCCGCTTTATTATACTTTATTGTCGGGATAATAACCGTAAACAACACAATCATAAAGGCGACGCATGCCGCAGCAATAGAACCGCCTATCACTGCCTTTTTGGTACGCGCTTTCTTATCTTTTTCGTCTTGTATACGCTTCTGTTCATCCTCAACTTTGATTTTTTCAATGCGTTCTTGGCAGGAATAAATTCTGTCGGAAGAATCCTTCCATTCACTTATAGAACGATACAATTCAATAGCTTTTTCGATTTCGGAAATGTCTCTTTTAGAAGCACGACTTGTTGCATCAGAATAAATGGCATCTTTCCTTGCATCTTCAGCTTTTTCAAGGCATATCTGTTCTTGCTCAGCCGCATCCCGATAGCCGATAATCGAGGAATAAACATCAGCAGCTTTTTTGAAATCGGATTCTGTTTTTGCAGATGCTTTCTGAGTTTCAGCGTTGTTATATATTCCTTCAAGTCGATCATGCTCATTTCTGGCATTGATATGCTCGATATACCCTGCTAATTCCTTGCGGAGCGACTCATCGGCAAAACGCATGGTTTTTTGATAATTATTCGTGTTATCAAATGGGTCAGCACAATCTGCAAGTGCTTCGCGCTTTCTTACGTGCAACTCTGCCATCAGTTTTCCGAGATATGCAGTTGCGTTCCTCGGATCGGAATCAAGCACTTTTTCACTATACTCGCCTGCACTTTGCCAATCTCCATCTTCCAAAAACATAAAAGCACGATCCAACAATGCAGACAAATTTGTGTTTCCGGAACTGACAACTACGGTTTCCTTTGCAGTAGCCTTTGGCGCATCAGAACTGATAATTTTCTTGATACCACGAATCAAGTCCTGCATAAAACCGAGCTTGGACATATCCTGTGCCTGCAGGTGAGAAAATTCTTCCGGCAAATCGTAGGGATCCATGTCCCGGTATGCGGGGATGAGTGTCTTCTTCGCTCCGTTTTTAATGAGCGCAAGATAGCGGCTCCATTCGTTTTTCACCCATACGGCATTGAAATACTCCGGCTTCGTGCCGAGTACGACCATAGCCTTAGCACTGTTCAATGCAGCGAAAATATAGGGCTCATAGGCGGTGCCCAACTTGTCCTCCAAAGTAATGCGTGAGAAAAAGACCTTAAATCCCTCTTCCGTGAGTTGATGATAGAGGTCATTAGCAAGAACGCTGTCCTGCGTGCGACGTCCGTTCGCATCGGTCTCCTTATAGCAGATGAAAACGTCAAAAGGCTCTTCTTTTTGCGAAATTGCGAGAATGCCTTTCTGAATCTCGTCAATGGCTTTGGCTTCATCTTCATAGATGGTTTTCTGATAGCCGTCGGCATACTGCAAGGCAGATTTGTAGTCCTCGTCGGCAAAAATCGAAGTGAACTGTGCACGGTTGACAGTGGGAATGCGCTTGCGCGAGGCGGGGTCCTCCACGTATTCGATGCCGTAACGGCAAAGAACGAGCGACCAATACGCCTCCGCGTCGGTGTTATCCTCGTTAAGAACCTGCTCGTAGATTGACATTGCCTTGTCGAAATCGTTATTCCGGCGGAAATGGTTGGCCCTGTCGTAAAGGTTTGCTTTCCTATCATCGTCCAACCGAGGGAGGGTCTGTTTCGTACCGCAGGAATCACAAACGCCAACGGTCGCGCCTTGCTCGAATTCTATTGTGCCGCCGCACATTTTACATTTGAATACTGACATTATCTTTTATGCTCCTTTAATCGTTTTCTCTAAAAACTCGAACGCCGTTTTTGCAAGCCCCCCGAAGGGAAGTAGTTGAATGACCGATAGAATAGCTTCTTTACTTGCGCTCATCAGGAAAGCTTTAAGGCCTTCTTTTGAAAAATCTTTCAAGAATGACTGAATGTTACTGTCTGAACTTGATATTGCTTTTATAGCTTTTTTAGTTTCTGGTGAAAATGTGTTATACAAGGATTTCTCATCGATACATATTTCAGTGAAACAGTCAAGTGGGATTCTAAGCAATTTCTTGTTAAGTGAACATTCGTCATACCATCCTTTTTCTTCGATGAAATGGCGAATCTCTGTCAAAACGTTAATATCTTGGATGATGATTTTCACATAATGATCGTACTCATCGTATTTAGCATTTTTTACCGATTCCGCAAACGCTTCACGCCAATCAAAACCGGAATGAGGATACTTTAGTTCTTTTCGCTCTTTTAATGACCGAACTCTTGATTGAGTAATCCCCAGCTGTTTTGACAAAGTGTAATCGTCAAAAGGTTCTCCGGCCTTAATGCAGTGTTCTATATATTCCGAAAACAGCAAAACCTCAAAATCCGCCTTTGACGTACTGCCGAAATTCTGACAAAAATATAATTCTGTTATTTTGTCAAAACACGCCTGCTTTTCCTCGTTAGAAAACGACATATCCTTTTCCTCACTTCAACAACTTGCACTTTTTATTTCTGTCGCCAATCAGTATTACAAGTTCATCGGCAATATTCTTGACGTTATCCGCTCCGCCACTTACGGCTTCCGAAAGTTCGTTGAATTTCAGTGTAATTTGGCTTTCAACGCCCGCAAGTGCATCATTTGACATTGGATCCGAATAGCGCACCGCCTCAAACACTTTTTTGCAGGCGTCCTTTGCTTCGGGAGTCGCTGCACGGGCGAGAAGGCTTTCGGCATCAACTGTGATGGATTTGACAAACAGAGTCTGTGCTTTTACCTTTTTGTCAATGTTCTCTACAACATCCGATGCCGCCTTTGCCTTGATGACCGCGATCGCGGTAAAGGCAAGGACAAGCACACAGACGATGATGCCGACCCAGTTCGGCAGGTTGGGGATCGCCATGCAAAGCGCACCGAAAACAAGGGTCAGAATCAGGCCGGTGTAGCTGACACGGATAATCGGAATGTTGTAGAAAAGTTTTGTCTTGTCGTCCGTTTTCAGCGCTATATATGCGCAAACGAGTTGCCCGATAAAGGCAATTGTGATAAATATGTAACCTGCCCAGAACGCACCGCCGAACTTGCTCATTCCGGCAGTTTCATCTGGCGTAATGAAGCAGATGACATTGAAAACAGCAAGTAATATAGCCCAGATCAGGGCATAATATTTGAATTTCTTGTTCATCGTCTTTCCCTCCGTCACATAATGCTGGCGAGCAGCTGTGCTTTCATAGTTTTGAACTCATCTTCAGTGATAAGTCCTGCGTCTTTCATCACCGTCAACTTTTCGACTTTCGCTTTGAAAGCCGCCATATCGTCTGCCGGAGCAGCGGAAGCAGGAGCAGGAGTTACTACCGCTGCGTTCATTGCACCGTTTACAGCATTACCGACCACGCCGCCGACCACACCGCCGACGCCTGCCATCGTGCCGAGTCCGACACCCATATTGGTGAACTGTCCGACTGCTTCATTTGCGGCAACCGTCTGTGCGACGTCAAATCCGCGTTCCTGAGCATAGGTGTAACCTTCCTGTGCACGTTTGGTTGCCTGCGCCTGAGAATCAATAATCACCTTTTGCGCTTCGGTCTGTGCATAAATAATATCTGTCTGCTGACGGAGTTTTGCTTCGGCAATATCGGCATACTGACGGAAATGCAGTTCCTTAAATTTTTCATATTGACGGTCGCCGTCGGGCTTTACGACCTGAGTAACAAAGAAGCGTTCGAGAGAAATACCGTAATCAGCAAAATCGGGCACGAGCTGCGTATGCAAAGATTCTGAGAATGCAGTCAGATGCTCGTCGATCTCGAAAATGCTGACGGCATTGTTCTTCATATATTGCGCCATATAGGTCTTGACGCGGGTCATAAGAAATGCGCGGAAGAATGAGACCAGCTTCTGCTGGCCGAGGAAATTCTCTGTGCCGACCAGCTTCAACAGCAATTTGCGGCTATCCTCAGCACGGAGCGACATTTCACCGGAGGCACCGATGGCAATGGGAAAACCGTATGTCGGCTCAATATATGTTACTTTGCTGTCCGTTCCCCACTTGATGGACATTTGCTCCGTTTTATTGATAAAATAGACTTCGCAGTGGAACGGCGTCTGATCACCGGTCGTGCGATTGAGAATTTTCCCGATTTTAGGAATATTCTGCGTCTCAAGAGTATAGCGGCCTGCACCGAACATATCCAGTGCCTGACCATTCATAAAGAAGATAGCTTCCTGTGATTCGTGAACGATGAGCTGCGTCAAACTGTTAAAATCTTCGCACGGGTGCTTCCAAATGAAGGTGGAATTATCCCCCTCATATTTAATTCTTTCTGCAATCTGCCCCATATGTATTCCTCCCGTTATTTCTACAACATAATCGGCATTATGTTGTATGATTTCAAATTTGAAATAAACGCAATTATACTTAGCGCATTATATCAAATTCAGTATAACACTTTCTCTTTAAAAAATCAACCACATTCGCACGATAAGTATGGAATTGTTTAGAAAATTGTCGAAAACAAGCATAGCAAAAACGCCCTTGCATAAAAGTCAAAAAACATTTTAACAAGGGTGTGATTTCTTGCGCCATTTTTTCGTTTGAAACAAATAAATCCGAATTGCATTTTCTCTGATTACAACATAATGCCGATTATGTTGCAGTCACCGCTAACGGTGGCTTTTTTTATATAATCAGCCGCATACGTTCCATACGCTGACGGTGCTCTGTGCCGGTCGAGATAATATAGATTCTTGTCGTGTTGATGCTGCTGTGTCCGAGAATATCTGCGAGTTTGGCGATATCCTTTTCGATATCGTAAAATACCCGTGCGAACAGATGTCGCAGATTGTGCGGAAAGACCTTTTCGGGATTCACCTCTGCTTCAAGGCAGAGGTTTTTCATTTCCCGCCAGATGTTTGTGCGGCTCAACGGCTTGCCTGTGCGGGTGACGAAAACTGCGCCGGACGTTATCTTCTGTTTGGCTATGTATCGAAGCAGTTTCTTTTGTAAGCCACGAACTATAAAAATGTTTCTCGTTTTTCCTTTGAGCGAGACAGTCGCTTGCCCTTTGCGTACGGCTTCCACGGTGATAGATTGCAGTTCGCTTACACGGATGCCGGTCCCGCAGATCGTTTGCAAAATCAGGCAAAGGCGTTCATTATGCTTTCTCTCCGCTGTCCGGCATAGCCGCTCATATTCTGCCTTCGTCAGTTCCTTTTCTTCAGGGCAGAAGTCCTGTTGCTGAACTTTCAGCGATTTCACTCGCAACTCGTACCAGCCGAGAAAAGAAAACAGGCTGTTGATGCTTGCTAACATCGAATTGATACTTCGCACGGCGTACCCGCTGTCTATCAGATTCTGATTATAAGCGATAACGGTATCTTTTCTGATCGCCCCGTCGCAGAACGCCGAAAACGCCGTCACATCACGGATATACTTTTCCATCGTATTCTCGCTTTTTTCCTCCTCCCGCAAGTAATTACGGAACCTTTCTATTTCTTTGCTTGTTAAAAAATGTCCTTTCATTGTATTTACCTCCGGATATTTAGTAGATATATTTTATCCGAAAAGTATGGAATAGAATTGTCCGTTATATTTTAGGTCGGCTTTTGGGACAAATCGAATGTGTGGATTTTATTGCATAGCAAAGCCCCACTCGGAATCAAGATTTATGTCTTGGCTCCGGGCGGGGCTTTTTTGCGTTTTATGGGCTAGATTTTCGTAATCGGTATTACCGCTGTCTGCGGGAATTGCTCCTTCGCAGCTTGACGGACGATCCAGTCGCATGCGGCGGCAAATAAGAAAGCGCCTTTCTTATCGGCGTACACATAGTGGGTAACATCGTAATCGTCATCGCCGGGCGTGTAATGAATTTCACCCCAGTCGTTATTGTGGTCGGCGCAGTATTCGTAGACAATCTCGGTTTTCGTCTTTTTCTTTCGCCGCAGTTCGACGATGTGGATATATTCGTCAACGGCAAGATCAATGAGGATTTTGTCGTATGCCTTATGAACGATTCGGAAAGCGGTGTCGGGTGAGGAAAGAGTATGCTGCAAAGCAAGGTCGGCGTATGCTTTTTTCTGCCGGAATAGTAATATCTTTTCGCCGTTTTCATCGGTGCTGTTCTCCAGTATGCCGTGACACTCCCTGCAAAAACCGAGATGCTCGGCAATCATCGAGCGTTCACGGATATCCAGCTTCTCATAGCGATCAAATACGGCATCCGCCCGCCATTCGTCAAAGAACATCTTTGCAGGATCGGTGGTATCATCCCGTGTTACATCCTCTGAGGAAGTTTCGCTGTCCTCGTCGGCGAACTTGCGGTAGAAATCGACATAGGACATATTCCGCAGTCCGGCGGTAATAAGTTCTTTTGTTATTTTAGTGCTTCTGTCAATTTCAGCGGCTATTTGTGCTATCGTTTCGTCGTCGGATTTGCCGTATTTGTTGTAGAGCGCCATTGTTTTTCGGAGCAGTTTGTATTCGTCACTGCTCTGAACGGTATAGCCCGTCCGCATCGTGCGGATGTAGTCGTCAATCTCGTTTTTGACGTAGTATTCCTTGTAAACGAGGAAAGGTACGCCGAGAGATATATCGTAATTGGCAAGGGCTTTCAGAATTCCGTACACGGCGGCTTGTTTCATATCCACGAAATGCCCCCGCATCGAATACTCCTGTACGGCGGTCATCATCTGCGTATTTAGCGTCGGCTCGTAGTAATGCAGAAACCAAGAGAGATATTTCTCGTCCTTTTCGGCAAAGTACAGATCAATGTAGTCTTGAAAATCGTCCTTCTTCGGCGGTGCCGGTGCCAGACGGTAGCGGTATAGATCTTGTTTCCAGTCGTCGTTCTTCATCGGCACTCACCTCCCATCCGACAGAACGGTATTGTTATTTCAGCCCCGCATCATGGTAGAGTTTTTCACGGGACATATCCTTTTTGTATTGCTTTTTGGCGTAATTGTCATCCATCATCGCCGTTTTCTTGTGCTCGAGTGCCAGCACCTTTGCCGCCTCGCCGATCTCGGCGGGGATGGTGCCTCGCTTCACTTCGGTACGGATGGCTGAACAGCGATTTGTATAGATAGCAGAAATTGGATCGTTCGCAGCTTTTTCTTTACGCATCATTGAGGCGGCATATCTGCGGCAGGTCACGTTCTGCCCTCGTATCTGTTCGGGAGCGATGCCCATGCAATATTGCTGACGGCGGGCGGACTGCATAAGGAAATACCGCTTGCATACACCGCACCGTCTCGGATAATGCCCACAGTGCAGACCTTCAAAGAAATCCGTCAGCACGAAAGCGATATATCTGTCAAAGGTAAGACGGCGGGCAACGGTTTCTCCGCTGCTTGCCTTGTTCTTTTTGAGGGAGATATATTCCGTCGTGAGCGGGAACGGTATTTGCCCGAATACGTCGAGAGCAATCGGGAGCAGATGCTTTTCATCGAAACGCTCGGCTTCGTCGATGCGTTCCACAAAGGCGGTCAGCTTGCCGTGAGCGGAAATAAGGTCAGCGCTGACGTTATTAAAGAACGAAAGAATAGAAATGACGGTTTTTATTACCGTTTCTGTTTCTTTGTCCGTTCTTTCAGCGTATCTGTACGCCGTCCCGACTGAGACCTCATCCTGCGGAAACATACTGACCTTTGCTTTGTCTGAGAGATAGGAACAAATGCGCTCGCCGTTTTCCTCCGTAAATAGATTTGTTACGCGGTCGGTTATGGCAGAGTTATCCAGCGTATCAAAAGGATGCAGTTTCGGCAGAGACTTCATCGCTTCCAGTACGTTTCTGCCGGTGCTGACAAATTCGGATATGTTCAGATACCCGTTTTCTAATTGGCGAATGACATTGTAATTTACATCGTCACTGAAAACGGCGATCCTTGCGGCAGTATCGTTCAGATAATATTGATTCAGCAGATACGTGGCGAACAGCCCGGCGGCATAAACCTTGCCGCCTACGTATACCCGTCCGTCACGGTAATCTGCCTTGAAGCAGAAAAGATTTTCCATCATATCCGATCCTCCGTCTCTATTCTATCACGGGAAGTGTCCCATAAAACTCCCACTGCAAATTTTGAAATACAAAAGTGTCTTTTTCTTTTCGTTTTTTCTATTATATCACAAAAACGTCCTATTTTCAATGGGTCAGAGATGTTGCGCACATCATTTTCGGAGTGTTACGCTCTTTTCTCGCGGAAATGAATTTGTCACTATTCTATATGTAGAAGGCAGTAATGCACAGCCGTTCCGTCATCGGAGCGGCTTTTTTGCTGCCCGGATTTCAGAACGAACGGAGGTGATGTGTATGATTCTGAAACTGAACGCAAAACAGTCAGCAAAGGCCAGAAAGCTTGCTCGCAGAGAGTGCTGCAACTGCTACAAGGGAAACTGTATTTTGCTTGACGACGGCGAGGAGTGTAAATGTGTGCAGCTCATTTCCCGATACGGAATTTACTGCAACTATTTCCGCAAAGCGGTACTCCCCGGCGAAAAAGAACTCTACGAAGAAATCTTGCAGCAAAACAAAATTAGATAACTGCTCCCACTTTTGCAGTTATCCATCAAGACGGCACCCCGGAAAAGACGGGGAGAAAGAAGGTATTTACAATGAAAGAATTCAAAGAAAAACTAATCGTAGGAATCGATCACGGTTACGGCAATATCAAGACCGCTGACCACTGCTTCAAAACCGGCATTATTGGCTATGATGCCGAGCCGCTGTTTACGAAAGATATGCTCGAATATGGCGGCAGGTACTATCTCATCGGTGAAGGACACAAGGAGTTCCTTCCGGATAAGATCAAGGACGAGGACTATTATCTTCTCACCCTTGTGGCGATTGCGGAGGAACTGAAAGACAAGGGACTGACGGAGGCGGACGTTATCATTGCCGCTGGGCTCCCGCTCACTTGGACAAGCGGACAGAAAGCAGAGTTTGCCGCCTACCTCTCCAAAAATGAGGAGGTCAGCTTCACCTATCAGCACACGGCGTATCACGTCCGAATCTCCGGCGTAAAAATCTATCCGCAGGGCTACGCCGCTGTTGCGGAGTTCGTAAGCACGATGAAAGGTCTTTCCGTTGTGGCAGACATCGGCAACGGTACGATGAACACGTTGTTTCTCATGAGCGGCAGACCGATGAGCAGTAAGATGTACACCGAAAAGTTCGGTACCTATCAGTGTACGCTTGCAATCCGTGAGGAATTTATGCAGAAAACCCGCCGTGAGATCAATGACGTGATCATCGACGAGGTATTGCAGAACGGCACGGCGGACATTCCTGCCGCCGATCTAAAAATCATCAAAACCACGGCTACGGAATATGTGAAAGATATTTTCCGCCGTCTGCGTGAGCACGGCTACGATGAGGGCACGATGACACTGTATATCACCGGTGGTGGCGGATGCCTCGTCAAGAACTTTTATAAGTGCAATCCCGACCGTGTGAAATTCGTAGATGATATCTGCGCCGCCGCAAATGGATATGAGTATATGGCGGAGCTGCAGCTGAAAGCGGATGATGCGAAATGAGCAATCATTACCGACTGAATGTGCGCTTTGATCTGGACGATGAGGCAGAACGCCGAGCCGCCGAATATCTTGCCGAACTGAATAATGAGAAAGGTAAATCCCGTAACCGCTTCATTGTTGAGACGGTTATTTCATTTATGGAACGCCAAAACAGCGACCGGGATTTCACGCTCGATGATGTTCGGCAGGTGTTTCGGGAGGAACTGTCGGAGGTTTCGTTTGTCGCTCCGGCAGAATACGGGACGGCGGACACAGGGCTCACAGAAGAACAGCAGGCGGAGAATGATGAAAACGTCCTCTCCGATCTGACTGCCTTCTTCTGAGCCAAAATGTGATGTTCTTGGCTCAAATGCGAAAGAATCACGAAAAATCTGAGCCATCGTGACACAAAGAGAAAGGTACGCACTTACGAACGGCGCGGGACGCACAGACACCGTGGGGATTTATCCCTGCGGGGTGCGTCTCACACCGTATCAAGCAGGGACGATGTGTGCCACACGTCCCTCTCACAGCCGCCCTGCGGCTGACTCTTTGAGGGCTTCACGCCCCCAATCCCCCGTGAAAGGAGTTGATGTAAATGGGGAAAGATATCAGAATATCCGTCCGTCTGTCGGAAAAAGAAAAACAGACAATACAGGCAAAAGCGAAAAAATGCGGATTATCCGCATCCGAATATGTAAAGCAAAGAGCATTGGGCTATGAACCGAGAACGGTTCCGCCAAATGCTCTTTTTGTATTACTGGAGAAAATCGGTAATCTGGAGAGTAAAAGCACCTCTGCGGAGTTAAATGCCGAAATTGAAAAATTGCTCAAAGAGATTACCGCCGTTTTGCTTTTGCCCGGAAGGGAGAAATCATAATGGCAGTAACAGGCTTCTGGCCGGTATGCGGCAATTTGAACGCTACGCTCAAATACGCAGATAATCCGGACAAGACCACTCCGAGAGAATACCTCGATGAGGATTTGTACGCGTCGCTCCGCTATGCAAAAAACGACGGCAAAACCGATAAGGAAATATTCGTCGGCGGGATCAACTGCTCAAAGCAAAACGCTTATGCCGAAATGATTGCCGTACAGCGTCGGTTCGGGATGAAAGGAAAAGTTGTCGGCTATCACGGCATACAGAGTTTTGCCGAAGGAGAGGTCACGCCGGAGCAGGCATTTGAAATTGGTAAGGAAACCGCAAGACGGATGTGGGGCGACAAATATCAGGTGCTTGTCACCGTTCATCTGAATACAGACAACCTGCATTGCCATTTTGTTGTAAATCCATGTTCGTTCGTTGACGGGCAGAAATTCAAAAATAAGATCGGCGATCATAAGGAGCTGCGCCGCATCTCCGATGAGATCTGCCGCGAACACTGTTTATCCGTTCTTGAAAACAGTGAATTTTACAACAAAGGCAAAAAGAAAGAATACTGGGTTCACAAGTCCGGTCAGAAAACGCACCGGGACTGTTTACGGGAAGATATCGAGTACGTTCTCCCCACCTGCGGCTCGATAAAAGATTTCCGTTATCAGATGGAAGCACTCGGCTATACCTTCGGGCGCACGGATGAGTATTACGCTCATACTACAATAACGGCTCCCGGCTGGAAACGCCCCATCCGGCTGGATTCTCTCGGCTATTCACGAGAAGTGCTGGACGAACGTATCAATGCGAACTGGGATAAGGGTGTGGAGTTCTATGCAGTCCTCTCGCAGCGTATACAGAAATGGCGTACTACCGCATTGGAGGATGAAGTGAGCCGCTTGGAGTTTACCATCGAACACAGCTATGACACTGTGACCGTTTTGGTGGATACTTTGTTCCTTATCCTCATTACTGTCTTACAGATGGCAGAAGACCTGCTGTCACCGGATTTACGGCACGAGGCAAGGAATATCGAACAGTATGTCAGCGACTACCGTTTTCTGCAGCGAGAGGAGATCCACACGATTCCGCAGTTGGAGCAGCGCATATCCGATACGAAATCAGAAATCGCCGTTTTGGAAATAGAGCGCTCCAAAGCTGACAACGCCCGCCGCCGAGCGCATACGCCCGAAGAGGTACAAGCCGCAAAGGACGAGCGTTCAGCAATCACCGAAAAAATACGTCCGCTTCGTGAAAAAGTGAAGCGAGCCGAAAAGATTATGGAGAAATCCCCACACCTATACGAGCTTTTGCAGGCGGAACTCAATACCGAGCGAGAAGCCAACGCAAGAGCAAGAAACAAATCTAAAGAATGGAGTAGATAAAAACTATGCATAACACTATGAATACGCCGGTAGCCATTCCGGTATCGAAATTACGCCCCTTTGAGGGGCATCCGTACAAGGTACTCGACAACGATGAAATGAATACGCTGATTGAAAGCATACAGACGCAGGGTATTCTTTCGCCGCTGATCGTCCGACCGATGGAAAACACCACAGATGAATACGAGGTCGTAAGCGGGCACCGCCGTTTACACGCCGCAATTAAGGCAGGGCTGGAAACAGTACCTGCCATTATTTATGCCCTCGACCGCGATGCCGCCGCCATTGCAGTGGTGGACAGTAACCTGCACCGGGAGCATATCCTGCCATCTGAAAAGGCGTTTGCATACAAGATGAAAGCAGATGCTCTCAGCCATCAGGGACAACGCTCAGACTTAACTTTGGGACAAGTTGTCCCGAAGTCGGATAGTAACAGAACGACCGCCGTGATCGGCGAGCCGCTCGGGGAAAGCTACAAGACCGTTCAGCGTTATATCCGTCTGACCTATCTGATCCCGGAACTGCTCGACTGGATGGATGAAGGCAAAATCGCTCTCTCCGTCGGCGTCGAACTGTCCTTCCTCAGCGATGAGGCACAGTACGGCGTTTTGGAGGAATGCGAGCTTTACGACTGCACCCCGTCCTATTCGCAGGCATTTCATATGAAAAATCTGTATAACGATGGAAATCTGTCCCATTATGAGATTTCAAAAATGCTTTCGCAGGAAAAACCGAATCAGCGGGAAATGGTGAAGGTTCCAATGGAGCGTCTGCGTAATATTGTCCCCGAAAGCTATACCGTAAAACAGACCGAAGATTTCTTAATCAAAGCTGCTGAGTATTATCGCAGATACCTGCAAAAGCAGAAAAACAACGTAAGATAAGGAGGTGAAGCCAATGGAAAAATTATCATTTTATATTTGCGGCGGAGGAAAAATTGCCGACAACGAAATCAACAGTTATGCCGACAAAATCAAGCCGATAGAGGTTGACGGACAGTATGGATATCCCGTTCAGTACGTTCCGAAGAAAATGTTCCTTTCAAAAGAGATTGGGAAAAACGTTTATGACATTACCGCCGACTTTGATATTGAAGGCAAACAATCTCTTTTGCAGCAGTTCAAGCAACTGATTTTATCATAATCGCATATTTGTAAAACCAAGTCGGGCATTGTAGAATGATAACACTCGCAATGCTCGGCTTTTTAGGCATGATGCCGGAAAGGAGACTTTATGAAAAAAGTCGAGAAGAAAAATTTATTAACGGCTCTTTATTGCCGTCTTTCTGTCGATGATTTTGATGAAAAAGACAAGAAGAAAAATAAAGAAGAACTGGAATCCAACAGTATTACCCACCAAAAGCAAATCCTTGAGGATTACTGCAAAAGGAACGGAATCAGAAATTACCGATTCTTTACTGATGACGGTATCAGCGGTACGACCTTTGACAGACCGGGCTTTCAGGAAATGGAGGAGATGATCGAAGCAGGCGAAATCGGTACGGTTATCGTAAAAGATCTTTCCCGTTTCGGGCGTGACCACGTTTTCAGCGGGTATTATACGCAGATGAAGTATCCGTCTCTCGGTGTAAACTTTATCGCAATTCAGGATAATGTCGATATTGAAAAAGGTACCGGCGTTGAAATGATGCCGATTCAAAATGTTTTCAACGAGTGGCACGCACAGCAAACCTCAAAGAAAATCCGAGCCGTCTGGCAGAGCAAACGGGATCACGGAGAGCGGGTTTCTCCGACTGTGCCTTTTGGCTACAAGAAAGAGAAAAAAGATCCCCAGTGGTATATTGACGAACCAGCGGCAGAAGTTGTACGGTATATCTTCAATCTTTTCATTGAAGGTCTCGGTCCGAATCAAATTGCGAAAAAGCTCAGAGACGAGAAATATGTCACGCCTACGGAATATTTTTATTCGCAAAACAGGAGTGCGTCTAACCCTCGCCCGATTGATCCGTATGGATGGGATCAGACAGCTATTCGGTATATTTTGGACAACCGTCAATACACCGGCTGTACTGTAAATGCCAAAAGCAGCATCGTCAGCTATAAGGTTCACAAGAAAATCGAGTTCGATGAATCTGAGTGGCAGGTAATCCCGAACACACAGGAAGCGATTATTGACGAAGAAACCTTTAATATCGCTCACGAAATGAGGCAAAGCCGCCGAAGAAATACGGCAACGGGGCGTAAGAGTATGTTCAGCGGGTTGGTGTTTTGCGGAGACTGCGGTTCCAAGCTCTATTTTGCTGCATCTAAAAGTATAAACGAAAAGCAGGAGTTTTTCCGATGCTCCGGCTACAAGGACAAGCCCGGCAGCTGTTCGATTCATTATATCCGAAATGTAGTCCTTTATGAATTGGTGCTTGATACCGTGAAAAAGGTTGCCCGATATATTTCCGAATACGAGCCGGTGTTCCTTTATCTGTATGCAAAGAATCATAAACTGGCGGCTGCAAAGGAAATGAAAACTGCCAAATTGAAATTGGAACAGGCAAAAAAGCGTATCGGAGAATTGGATAAGCTTATCAAATCCACCTTTGAACAGTTTATTCTCGGAAGTCTCGAAGAAGAACGCTACAAGGCATTGGTTGCAGATTATGAGGAAGAACAACGAACAGTAAAGGAATTTGTTTCCGAGTCCGAAGCAGCAGTTCAGACGGCAAAAGAGGAATCTGTTGACTTAAAAGTTTTCCTTGATGCAATTCGGGAATGCACCGATATTAATGAACTGACACCAACGCTTGTAAATACGCTGATAAAGAAAATCGAGGTGTTCAACAGCGTGAAAGGTACAGACGGAAAAAAGCATGTTCCGATTGCAGTTCACTTCCGTGCGGTCGGGATAATAACAATTCCCGATGAAAAGGAACTGATTGAAGCAATGAATGAAATGAGCAAAAGCCCTGTAAATGTGGCTTAAAACAAGGAAAAACGGTGTAACCCTTTCGGATTACACCGTTACCCCTGCGACTGTCCTTTAGAACACACCGCAGAGTAAAAAGTCTTTTTTCATAAAGTGAATAGTTTACATCACTTTTAATCTGATATTTTTCAATAAGACTTTTAGGAATGTCTTCAATCCAAATCACGGACTGATTTGTAGCGTTTCCACAAACATCACAAAAATGATTAAAATCTTTTATGATGTCATCACAGCAGTAGGTTTTTTCAGATAAGTATGTTACCACAGTCACTTTGCCTACAGGTAACTCTTGTACTGTTGTTCCGTTGTAAGTTATAAGGTCAAATCCCGAAAAAACATCTCCTATATTTATAGCAATTTGATTCTGATCGGCGGTTTTTCCCCAAAAGCGAGCTCCGATGTTGCCTGGATTCACTATAACCAGCAACATAAAAAGGACAAGAAATATGGCCATACCGCTTAATACGATGATGCTTTTTTTTGTTGTGTTCTTCTTCATACTTAATGAAGCCTCCCTCGAATAAAATCCGAATTTCGATACGGACTTAGTAAACATTTTTGATCCCTATTATATATTCGCAAAACGCCGTTGCATTTGCATACAAGAAATAAAACACGATTATTCAAGGTAACCGCATCCTTTAGGCTTTTCCCGAAGAACGGGTATCTTTTCATCATCAGAAACGTTGTTATTATTGAGTGAAATTACCGTATCACACTCATTAACAAGACGTTCATCGTGCGTTGCAAGAATGATAGCAGCGCCACGATTTGCGCAATCCTTCAGCAACGAAATAACGAGCTGTCTGTTGGCTTCATCCAGGGAGGCTGTTGGCTCATCCGCAAAGATGACAGACGCTTTTTTATACATCGCACGCGCAATGCCCAAGCGTTGTTTTTCTCCGCCTGACAGCACCATTGCCATATCTTTTTCTCGTCCTCCCAGTCCAACCCTTTCCAAAACTTCGCTGATCTGCCGTTGATTGCCTCCGAGCTTTTTAAGGGATACATTGAATGAAACCGTTTCATCATCAATGATTCCGTAATCTTGATAGATAAACGATGCGGAATCACGCCAAAAACCGGTGCGATTTGCTTCCCGCCAGTTTGTTGCATTGAGGTTATCCACCAAGATTTCTCCGCTGTCTATTGGATGGATCAGCCCCAAACAATTCAGGAGAGTCGTTTTGCCGCTTCCAGATTTTCCAGAAAGTGCCGTCATTTTCCCACCCTCAGCAAGTAGCGACACATTAGACAGGATGTTCCTACCGCTTATGGACAAAGTTACATTAGTTGCTTTAATGTTCATAATCTTAACCTCCGATTAATTATGGATCATGCGTTATGTTGCTGAATCATTCACGCCTGAATGACATTCTTAGAAACGCTCTCTTTGAAAAGAAAGCATAGCCAACAAAATTCAACAATAAATATAACACAAACAGCACGACCGATGATAATAGCAACAATGGAAGTTCTGGGTGCCGGACAATATAAACAATAAAACCTCCGACCAGTATGGCACATGCTGCTGTAACGAATTCCATCTTCAAAGCAGGAGCAATAATCGTGCCATGTTTATATCCTGCTGTATGCAATGTGAAAATTCGTTTTTTATTCTCTCCAATCCAAAGCTGCGCACTCATGATTCCTGCAACTCCCATTGAAACAAGGCACAATGCACACGCTGCAAAGTAATACACGGACTCACGCTTGAATAGTTGCGCATATTGCAGAGCACTTTCTGTAAACGAATCAATATGTGAAATCTTTTCCATGACTGGCGATTCAGCAAGGGCATTGCGTAAAACAGTTTCGTTTTTGAAAACAACATTCCCGCTTGAAGCCATAGGCAAAAGAAAACTCCCCAATTTAAGTGTTTTTACTGCATCGTCCACCAATATAATCAATGGATTTTTTGCTTGCATTGTGCTTTCTCCAAATCCAACATTTGGGGGCAATACCAAAAAACTATCTCCCTGATACTCATAAAACCCTATGCCTTCAGGTTGTATCTCGCCAGTTTTTGTCCAAATAGGCAACTGACCTGACAAAAAGTCTTTTAACTCTTCGTGAATATCCTCATATCTTATTGGAATCAGGTGCCCGACACTACTGATCTTGTTGTCAACACTTGTTGCATTTACCCATGCCTGATCAGTAATAACAATATGGTCATATTTACCCAATTCATCCTTATCAAGCAGACTGGATCTATCAATAGCCATCGATAAACAAAGATTGTCTTTATTAGTCATTTGAACAAATAAGCTTTCAACCTTTGGCATCCAGTATTCATCATACAACCCATCAACATCATTAAATGATATTCTAACAGCATCACTAAAGCTTTCCCATAATGCATAGTCATTAGAAATCATGCTATATGCTGATGCCATTGTGATGGTTGAAGGAAGCACCATTAAGGCGAGAATAATCGAACCTACCAAAGAGATGCGACCAAGTAGACGGAACCGTTTTAATGGTATCTTCCGAGAAGATAAGTGCTTTGCTTTAGGCTGTACTAAAACAGAAAGCAGTAAAATAACCGCAATTGATAGTCCAACAAAAACAATCGTAGTATAAACAAACGGCAGAAGCATCAATGGAATTTGGTCTATCCCTGAAACAGTGCTCAGATAAACGAAGAACAGCACGCAACCAACTAAAAACCCTTGAAAAGCCAAAGAGACGATTGCAAGTGTATCCTCAAGATGAATACGCTGTTGAGAAATCCCGCCGAGCAATCGCAAAGCTCTTGCTTTTGCGTGAGTTGCAAGCCAAACAACAACTGTTGTTATGAACAAAAAGAACGAAATCAATACTGCGTTTCCAATTCCATGCTGAATAAAATATCCCATGAAGACGTTCATGAGGGACTGCGGCTTGTAGAAATCCATGCTCATCTCATTTTGATGACACCATTCCATCAAGGCAGTTTTAAACTCATCGCTACCAAACATGGAATATTTCCCGTATAATGGTCTTATTCCCATTTCGGAAGAATGGATTAATTTACCATCAGTAGAAGGTTCTAACCATGCAACATGATTCTCTTCTGAGAGTATTGGGCTTTTTCCACTTGGCGGAATAGAACCGAACCAAATTATATCACGTTGATTAATATAGTTATCTTGATTTGGTACAACCTTAACCAACTTAGCAGCATATTGATCAACAAGTGCGTTCATTTCGCTCACAAGTTGATTTTTGGATGCATTTGCAGAATAAACGGTTAATTCAAATCTCTCTGTTGTAGCAAAGGGGTATGCATCCTGTGTCATTTGCAGGTGCATAAAAACCAAGATTAAGGAGAATAGTGCTACAATGAACCCCGTTAGTCTAATGCTTTGCTTAATCATAAACAAACCTCCGTGAAACAATAAGCCTCGAAAAAGCAAGAATCAATCGAGGCTTATTGTTAGTCATTGCTTATACTTCGATTCAGTACAGACGATTAATCGCAAATACGATACCAATAACGATCATCATTTGAGGGCCACTGAACCGCCCATTTCTCTGCGATAGACGTTCTCCCTTTCGCAGTATCTGCTGAACGAACTCTGTCGCCATTGAGTTCCACGGTACTACCGTGACACCTCTCGGCGTGGTAGTAGTAGGAGCGAACTTTTGCGTTCCAAAAACCGTATTCCCAAACGCCGCCCTCTGCAGGGTACTGCGTGTGGACTCCAGCAGCAAGCCACGAAGGGCGAAGATCATCGTTGCCGATGTTGATAGACTGAATGGGTTGCTGATCGATAACCTCAGTCCTCTGCTCTGCGAACGCTGCCGCAGGAAGTGCACAAACGGCAAGCATTGTTGCCATAATACCGGAAAGCATTTTTTTCAACATATGTAAAACCTCCGTTTCTATATTTTTGATGGTATAGATTTATATGTCATAATCACAGACAATCATAGGCTTCACCTCCCAAGAGCCGTATTGTTATAAACGTAACCCATTTGATAAAGCACAATAGGTTACAGAACTGCATCGGTTAAGAACTTTTTTCGTCCTTACACAATATAAACACTTCAAAGCCCCAAACAGGTTACAACTTTCCGGAAAAATTTTTCAAAACTTTTTTCAAAAGTGTCTGAATGCAGTTCCACTGCCCCTGATTCGTTCATCT
>ERZ791624.100-NODE-100-length-62675-cov-4.159166_pt1 | contig 62675 bp, 49 predicted proteins | sample MGYA00510058_ERZ791624 | MGnify/ENA primary metagenome ERZ791624 (study PRJEB30046, sample SAMN00715158) | human gut metagenome | study: EMG produced TPA metagenomics assembly of the A metagenome-wide association study of gut microbiota in type 2...
AAGCGGTTACTGTTGATTCACTTTGTATCCCATATTTGCGGGCTACTGCACAAACACCGATTCCGGTGCGTTCCACTTCCTGAACTACTGCCATTTTAAAAGGCATTGGATAATCTCGCTGCGTACGTTTAACATACTCTTGTTTAGTCTCTTTCATTTTTTGTTACTTTTTTGTGTAACGCTATGGCAGGACTAGACACATTGAGAAACAAAAAAGTACCGTTCATGATGTCTTATGAATGGCACTTTTTTCTTATATTTGCGCCTAAAAATACATCGGGAACTATGCTGGGGGCGTGACGAGCAAAAGACTTTCGGGAAAATACACGTAAACACTGAATTAGATGTATTAACTAATAAACATCACTTTAATATTATGGCAAAAATAAACAAAACTCATTTAATCATCTTGTTCGTCTTTTTATTGTGTGTAATTGTTGTTTCAATACAATTTTTGCACAAGCCAACTGACCATAAGAGTAACTATTCCCTTACAGATACTATATCTAAAATTGTATCAGAATATCCCGGTGAAATCGGAGTGGCGGTAATCATAAATAGCAGAGATACTATTACAGTCAATAATAAAAGTATCTATCCAATGATGAGTGTATTTAAGGTTCATCAGGCATTAGCCCTCTGCAATGATTTTGACAGCAAAAGGATTTCACTTGATACCTTGATAAGGATAAACAAGGGTAAACTTGATCCGAACACTTGGAGTCCAATGTTGAAAGAACATTCGGAACCTGAATTTTCCTTGCCAATTAGGAAACTGCTAAACTATACACTTATACAAAGCGACAATAACGTAAGTAATCTTATGTTCAAGAGATTGCTTGATATTGCCAAAACCGACAGTTTTGTTGCCACAATCATTCCACGTTCAAGTTTTCAGATAGCCTATACAGAAGAAGAAATGTCTGCCGACCATGATAAGGCATATTCAAACTACACATCACCTCTCGGAGCTGCAATGCTTATGAACCGATTGTTTACTGATAAGATTATTAGTGATGAAAAACAAGACTTCATTAAAAACACATTAAAAGAGTGCAAAACAGGTACAGACAGAATTGCGGCTCCGCTACTTGATAAGGAAGGTGTTGTCATAGCCCATAAGACTGGTTCAGGGTATATTAATGAGAACGGAATACTTGCAGCGCACAATGATGTAGCCTTTATACGTTTGCCCAATAATGAATACTACACACTGGCTGTATTTGTAAAGGATTTTAAGGGTAATGAAACACAGGCTGCAAAAGTCATAGCCCGTATATCTGAAACCGTATATTCATTATTGCCTCAATTTACAGAATAGCCTTTACGTTATACATTCAAGCCTCCGGCGTGGTTTTCGCTGGAGGCTTCTGATCTTTGAACATACAAAAAGCAAAAAGAAAGCGATATCGAAGCGTTATACCATAAAAACAACCTGCTGGTTATTACAAAATGATATTGCGTACCCAGCTGACCGATGCGGATCTCCCACCATGCGAACAAATCCCGGTAACAAAATGACAAAACGGACAATGTTCCTAACATGCCAACTTGTAAATGGGATGAATGATTTTCTTTTTCGCAAGTTGATTTTATAAAATTGCCGCCGACAGTTCGTACTTTCGGAAAAAGATGTTATATTTGCAAATGAAAGAGTTATTTGACAGCATAGCAACGCAAAACGCTGAAATTCGCACGGTTGCTAACTCGTTACCACTACTTCTCAAATAATTCGCTAAAAGTTTATTTCTCAATCGGTTAAGTCAAACCGATAAAAATCTAAAATATATTTTACGCTTCGGCATTGCCAAGCATCCGACTTACTTCGACAAAATGACAAACAACTGCATTACAATAAAAGGAGCATCTGTCAATAACCTGAAGAAGATAGATGTTGAAATTCCAAGGAACAAATTTGTCGTAATTACCGGACTTTCTGGCTCTGGCAAGTCATCTCTTGCATTCGACACGCTTTATGCGGAAGGTCAGAGAAGATATGTGGAAAGTCTTTCTGCTTACGCACGACAGTTCCTCGGCAAATTGCAAAAACCGGAATGCGACTACATAAAAGGGTTGCCTCCTGCAATTGCAATAGAGCAAAAAGTTAGCACACGAAATCCCCGAAGTACAGTCGGAACATCTACTGAAATATATGACTACTTACGTCTGCTTTTCGCAAGAATCGGACAAACAATATCTCCAATTTCGGGGAATATCGTTAAGAAGCATACTGTTGCTGATGTGATAAACTGTCTAAAGTCTTATCCAGAAGGAACAAAAGCAGCCATTCTTTCAAAAATCACAGTCCCAGAAGACAGGTCTTTTTCTGACCAACTTGACATTCTTATAAAGGAAGGTTTTTCAAGAGTTGAAGCCGAAGGGGCTTTTTACGAAATTGATGAAATAATTAATAATGGCGATTATAACAACGATAACTGCCACCTCCTTATCGACCGTATTGCCATTGCCTACGACAATGACTCCATTTCTCGGGCAACGGACTCTATTGAGACTGCTTTTAAAGAAGGTAACGGATTTTGCGTCCTAAAAATATGGTCTGAAGATGGTGTTAAGGAAGTTACTTTCTCAAACCGCTTTGAGGAAGAAGGAATGACTTTCAACGAGCCTAATGAACAAATGTTCAACTTCAATAACCCTATCGGAGCCTGCCCCACTTGCGACGGATTCGGCAAAGTTTTGGGTATTGATGAAGACCTTGTCATTCCAAACAAGGCTTTATCAGTATTTGATGATGCAGTTATGTGCTGGCGTGGAGAAGTGTCAAGCGAATGGAAACGCAATTTTATCAATGCTGCCGTCCCAATGGGCTTTCCTATCCACCGACCATATTACCAACTCACTGAAGAGGAAAGGAATCTACTGTGGCATGGTTCTGAAGGAGTAAATGGAATCGACAGTTTCTTCCAAATGGTTGAAAAGAACCTCTACAAAGTGCAGTACAGCACAATGAGGGCAAGATACAGAGGAAAATCAAGATGCCATGAATGCGATGGCAAAAGACTTAGAAAAGAGGCTCTATATGTCAAAATCAACGGCAAAGATATTAGTGAAATAGTAACTATGCCTATCAGCGAACTGAAGGTATGGTTTAACGAACTAACCCTATCCGATACAGAAAAGCAGATTGCAAAAAGACTTCTCACGGAGATTAACAACAGAATTGAATATCTAACTGAAGTTGGACTGGAATATCTAACTCTCGACCGACTCTCATCTACCCTTTCGGGCGGTGAAAGCCAACGAATCAATCTTGCAACAATCTTGGGAAGCGGTCTCGTTGGAACTGTATATATCCTCGATGAACCGAGTATCGGTTTACACGCAAGAGATACGGAAAAACTTATCAGAGTTCTTCGCAGACTGCAAAAGAAAGGAAATACAGTTGTCGTTGTTGAGCACGAAGAGGAAGTTATCAAAGCAGCAGACTACATCATTGACGTGGGTCCGGAAGCCGGCAGACTGGGTGGCAAGATTGTATATCAAGGCGATGTTGCAAACCTTCAGAAAGCATCAGACAGTTATACGGTAAAATATCTAACTGGAGAATTACAAATACCAGTGCCATCTCCTCGACACAGATGGAGAAACTATATAGAAGTCAAAGGTGCCGCTGAAAATAACCTTAAGGGCATAGACGTTAAATTCCCTTTGGGTATTATGACTGTTGTTACAGGAGTAAGCGGATCTGGTAAATCAACTTTAGTAAGAGATATTTTATACAAGTCACTTCTCAGAGCATTAGGTCTTGGAGGAGATACACCTGGCACGCACCTTGAACTGACTGGTGACATATCCCTTATTCACTCTGTAGAATTTGTTGACCAAAACCCAATAGGCAAATCAACTCACAGTAATGCGGCAACCTATCTGAAAGCGTTTGACGAAATACGCAAACTCTTTGCCGACCAACAAGCATCAAAGCAAATGGGATATTCTCCAAGCCACTTTGCTTTTAATGTTGACGGGGGAAGATGTGAGGAATGCAAAGGAGAAGGAAAAATCACAATCGAGATGCAATTCATGGCAGACATCACAATCCCTTGTGAAAGTTGCCACGGCATGCGATACAAACAGGAAATTCTCGACATCAGATACCACGGTAAGAATATATATGACGTTCTTAATATGACCGTTAACCAGGCTATCGAATTTTTTTCTGAAGGAGATTCCAGTTATGATGCAAAAATCATAAAGCGGCTCAAGCCTCTACAAGACGTTGGTTTAGGTTACCTAAAACTTGGGCAATCTTCTTCCACTCTTTCTGGTGGAGAAAATCAGAGAATAAAACTGGCAAATTATCTTGCAGCAGCAAAACAGACCCCATCTATTTTCATTTTTGATGAACCAACAACCGGACTGCACATTCACGATATAAATACGCTGCTTAAAGCATTCGGCAAACTAATATCTGCAGGTCACACGATAATAATCATTGAGCATAATATGGATATTATAAAAAATGCAGATTACGTTATTGACTTAGGCCCTGAAGGCGGGAAAAATGGCGGATACCTGGTTGCAACAGGAACACCTGAAGAAATAGCCCAATGCGAAAACTCCTACACAGGCAAATTTCTTAAAGACAAACTCCAAATATAATCCATAACTTATACTAAATTCAATCGAAATATCTGTTCCCTTTTTGACTTAATCTGGCTAAAACACTAATAAAACCCCAAAATAATAGAGACTCGCTTCTCTATTATTTTTTCAACCACCTATAAGCAAATAAGCCGTCACCTAAAAAGGCAACGGCAAATATTCAGTTTTCGTCAACTAAATCTTACTTGCTTGCGATAGAGGATGAAACTGTCAAACGAAGACGGCCTTTAGCACGACGACGTGCAAGAACCTTGCGTCCGTCAGGTGTTGACATTCTTTCACGGAATCCGTGTTTATTCACTCTCTTTCTGTTTGATGGTTGGAAAGTTCTTTTCATTTCTATTTATCTTATTTCGTTATTATAATCTATTTTTCGGACTGCAAAGTTAGTTAGAATTTTAAAATAATCAAAACTTTAGCTCAATAATTATCTAATTCTATCTGCACTTTTCAGTAATTTTTCGTCTTTTTCTATCCTACCCCTTGCCAAAAGTACAAAAATGAAGGCAAATGGAGCAGCGCATGCGGCCAAGGAAAGACTGAACTTTTCGCCTTCTGGCAATGTGAAAATACCCAAACCTAATAGCAATGTAGCAACTAATGTTAGCAACATAACTACTGAGCAAAGTGTTTTCTGCAATTTAAGCACTTTAAACTTGAATATTGTAATTAACGACATTACAGCACTCAATGCAACCAGAATAAAATATCCAACCATACTTGACGGGATTGGCTGCCCCGAAAATATAGTTGATAGAGATGCATCATAACTATAATGAGGAGACACGACACTAAATGCCGGCACAAATGATGCAATACCCAAAACCAACACCGCCATTAGCAAATAGACGGTTTGCCATCTTTGTATAACCATAACTGTATTTTTTCTTATTTAGATTACAAAATTAGCAAATAAATAATACAAAACACAATATGCCTACATATTTTCCCAAAATTATTGGCATGCTTTTTGTTTTATTCATTATATTCGCAACATAATTAATAAGTTATGAACATAAACGAAATACCGCAATTTAAGGCAACAGTTCTCAGTCATATAAACTCTGGAGAGTTGCATGACGCATTCTCCAAACTAAAATCTATGGCTAACGATGTGCCAGACTACTATACTTTAAGCAAATTAGAGACTCTCGAAGAAACTTATAAATATATGATTCGTTACGCTGTTGACGGTTCGGAGGACAGCGAACGAGATAAAATTTACACTCAAATCAAAGATGATTTGAGCAAATTATGCTTTTCTCTAACTAAAGATATTACTGCAAAAAATTCAACTTTGCTATATTATTCCACATATCGATATTTGAAAAGCAACAATAAAAACATTGAAAACCTATTAGCAAGCATTGCAGAGCAGCAATCTATTATAGACCTTTACAACAGTCAGGATAGCATTGACCAAAGCGTATCAATACAAAACAGACGAAAATACGATGACATTTGCTCTGACCTGTTTAAGGCAATTTGGGTTAACGAACTTTCTTCCTCAAACTGCACTTATCTCAAGAATTTCTTCTCAAATCCAAAAGCAGACGACTCTTTACTTTGCCTTATCGCATGTGCTTTAATGCTAAACTGTAATAATGAGTTTAACGAAAACTCAGCAACCCTGCTTTTCGACCTATACGAATTTAACAAAAACAAGGACTCCGCTATAAAGATTCTTGTTTGCCTGCTCATCACTCTATATCTTAATAGAAACGATATAACAGGCAGCAATAATGTTACTCTTCGCATTCAGAATCTAATTTCAGAACAAAGTATTAAAGATGATATAAGAAACGTTTTTCTGCAACTCATCCGTAGCCGTGGAACTGAAAAAATCAAACAAAAAGTTCAGACAGAATTAAATCCAAAGTTCTTCAAACTCGATCCAGAATTGAGAAAAAAACTACAGTCTGAGTCATTTGACGACCCAGAGGCATTTGCCTCAAATCCCGACTGGCAAGAAATGCTTGACAAATCAGGCATTGCAGACAAAATGATGGAACTAAATAAGATGCAAATGGAAGGAAGTGACGTTTTTCTTGCTTCATTCGCAAAACTTAAAGACTTTCCTTTCTTCAGCAACATTTCAAACTGGTTCTTGCCATTCGATAACAAGCAAGCAGATGTTGCTTCTCTTCTAAAAGGCCAAAGCAATGCTCTAATAAGCCTAATAAACAAAGCAGGAGCATTCTGCGACAGTGACATTTATTCTTTCATAATGTCTCTTGCATCTGTCCCAGAGCAGCAAAGAAACATGATGCTTGGAGGATTTGATGACCAAAACAGCCAATTAATGGAAATGGAAAGCGCGAAACTGCCAAATCCTAAAGAAGTTAGGAAAAACATAGCAAACAGATTCATTCAGAATTTATACAGGTTCTTCAATCTGTTTCCACGAAAGTCTGAATTCTGCTACTCAAGGATTAATCCATTCCGGACTTCGCTTAACCTTTTCGACATTCCATACATAAAAGATTTCATTTCTGATATAGACAGTCTGAAACTTATTGGTGAATTTTATTTCAATCAGGAACTTTTCACTGATGCTCTTAACATATTCCGACAAATCGAACTCATAGATGGACCTTCGGCAACTGTTTACCAAAAAATAGGATTCTGCTACGAAAAAATGCAAGACTTTGATAAAGCAGCCGAATATTATGACAAAGTAAGCCTTATCAAAAATAATGATGTATGGACCCTAAAGCACCTTGCTTCATGCTACAGACAAAGTGGGAACATTGAAAGAGCAATAAATACATACTCTGCAATACTCGAACTTGACAATGAAAATATACCAATTACTAAAGCAATTGGTATATGCCTTATGGAATCAAAAAGATACGAGGAGGCTCTTAAATTCTTCTACAAAGCAGAATATCTTGCTCCACAAGGGGTTAAGTCTATAAGACCTATTGCTTGGTGCTCATTCCTTGCACGAAACTATGAGCAAAGTATAAACTATTACAATAAGATTATAAATACATCAGAAAACAAAGACGCAAACGACTTCATTAATAGAGGCCATGCTTATTTGACTGAAGGAAACAGCAGTAAGGCCCTTGAAAATTATATTACAGCCGCAAAAATCACAGGCATAGATTCCGCTATCGCTTCAATAAATAATGACAGACATTACCTGGTTGAACGAGACGTTGATAATCAAATTGTCACATTTATCACTGAAAAAATTAAATATGACTACCATAATTAAGCATTCAATAACATATTTATATAAAATTCACACTTTTTTGATGTAACTTTGCAAAAAACTAATTGATTTAATAAATATGAATAGCATTATTAAAAAATCACTAATCCCAATTTTATTAGCAGCCCCACTTATGACTAACGCTGAAAATATATTTTTTGAGGAGTTTAAGACAACGCACAATGTTGTTCCTTTTGACAGAATCGAAAAAAGTTTCTATGAAGAAGCCGTTGATAGCGGTATCAAATTGGCTAAGCAAGAAATTGCTGCCATCGTAAACCAACGCTCCGTTCCAACTTTCGAAAATACGATCGTTCGCTTTGAGCGCTCAGGAGAAATGTTGGACCGCGTATTGTCAACATTCTACCCTATTCTTTCTGCTGACGGTGATGACGAGATGAACGAAATTTCTATGCGAATCGCTCCTAAATTGTCAGAATATTCAACAAGCATCACTCTCAACGAAGCACTTTGGCAAAGAATCAGGCACGTTTACGAAAACCGTGATAAAGAAAACCTCGACACTGAGGATATGACTCTATTAAAAGAAACCTACGAATCTTTTGCTCGTAACGGTGCGAAATTGGAAGGTGAAGACCGCGAAACTTTCAAAAAACTTTCTGCGGAACTTTCTCAACTATCTTTGCAATTTGAACAAAACACTGTAAAAGAAACTGCCACTTTCGAAATGTGGCTGACTAAAGATGACCTTGCCGGTCTTCCTGAAAGCTCTATCGAAGCTGCCGCTCTTGCTGCCAAGCAAAAAGGCAAAGAAGGCCAATACCTTATCACTCTACAGGCTCCTTCTTATATGCCTTTCATGAAATATTCTTCTCGCCGAGACCTTCGCCAAAAATTACATAACGCATACGGCAGAAAGAACACTTCTGGCGAATTTGACAACACTAAGATTATGGCAAGAATAGCTGAAATCCGTTTGCAAATTGCGAACCTCCTTGGCTACAAGACACACGCTGAATATTCTTTAGGTAAAACAATGGCGGAAAACCCTGAGAACGTTTACAAACTTCTTAACCAACTTCGCGACGCATACATGCCGGCTTGGAAAAAGGAATACAAGGAACTTTCTAAGTTTGCCAACAAGTATGAAGGAAAGAAAATCGACCTTCAGGCTTGGGACTACGCTTACTATGCTAACAAACTCAAAGATGAGAAATACTCTTATAACGATGAAGAACTTCGCCCATACTTTGAGTTGAACAATGTTATAAAAGGTGTATTCGGCTTGGCTACAAAACTTTACGGACTACAATTCACAGAAAACCAAAATATCTCCGTTTACCATCCGGAAGTTAAGTCTTTCGACGTTACAGACGCTAATGGTGACTTTGTAGGAGTGCTCTATACTGATTTCTTCCCTCGCGACACTAAACGTGGAGGCGCTTGGATGACTGAATTTAGAGCAGAGCAAACAGTTGACGGCGTTAGCCAAAGACCTCACGTTACTTTGACTATGAACTTCACAAAACCAACAGAAGATAAACCATCTCTTCTAACTTTCTATGAAGTTGAAACATTCCTTCATGAGTTTGGTCACGGCCTACACAGCCTCTTAGCAACTACAAAATATTCTTCACTTGCAGGTACAAACGTTTACCGTGACTTTGTAGAGGTTCCTTCTCAATTCAACGAAAACTACCTTACTCAAAAAGAATATCTTGACAGTTTTGCTAAACACTATATTACAGGCGAACCAATCCCGCAAGAACTTGTTGACAAAATCATCAGTTCATCTCAGTTTGGAGCCGCACACGCTTGCCTTCGTCAACTTTACTACGGATATCTTGATATGGCTTGGCACACTATAACTGCTCCTGTTTCTGATGTTTTCGCTTTTGAAAATGAAGCAACTAAAGATGTTGCTTTATTCCCTACAGTTGAAGGTTGCATTACGGCTCCTTGCTTTACTCATATCTTCTCCGGCGGTTATGCTGCAGGATACTACAGTTACAAATGGGCTGAAGTTATTGAAGCAGATGCTTTCCAGCACTTTGCTGAAACAGGTATCTTCAATCAGGAAACTGCAAAATCATGGAGAAACAACGTACTTAGCCAAGGCGGCACTCAAGCGCCAATGATTCTATACAAAAAATTCAGAGGACAAGAACCAGGTATCGACGCTCTTCTTTAAGAGACGGTATTAAAAAGGCTAAAAAGTAACATAAATTAATAACAATAGAAAGGGGTTGTGTCAAAAGAACTTTTGATGCAACCCCTTAATTTTTTTTATATTTGACTAATGCAGAACATTGCATAAGACAATATTATAAACCTCTATTTATAGCAAAAGGACTATTACTCTAACATAAATTCCACTTCCTGTACTATCTGATTTGCAATTCGCTTTAATGTTATTGTCTTACTGCTATCCACTTCCTTCTTTGCCGCAGAATAAAGTTTGTCAGTATTGCTGATTTTTCTAAGAATTAGCAAATTCATTGCGAGACGGTATGCAAAGTACCTCATTTTCTCTTCTGTTGATTCCATATATTTATGCACTAATTCCTCGCTGCCGTTGATATATCTGACAAGGCGGAAACAAAGAGTATCAATAAGTTCGAAAGTTTCTGCCTCTAAAGCCCATTCTTCGGCTTTAGCGAGGTCAAATTCCTCTATTGGATATACCATTGTAGCAAACATTTTACTTTCTCGTGTTGAATCGTTTGCCCACATCCATTCAGCAAGTTCTACGCTTTTTCCACTCTTTGCCGCTATTTGCTCCAATTGTGGCATTTGCAGTCCGAAGATTATTTTGTAAGGATTGCCTGCCTTTCTCAAAGTATCGGCAATTTCACCATTTCTCAATGAAAAGAAATCGCTCTTTATCTGACGTATCTGTTCTTTAAATTCCATATCTTTATATTTCGTTTTGCACCTGCGCAAGGTACCAGTTTTCTCCATTAAATTCAAGTTTGACAACATTTAGGATAACAAGGTTTGCTATTGCTTCCTTCAATGACTTTCGTGACAGTTTTATCTCCGCATATAGAGAGTCAATCGTCACCCTACCAAGTTTTACAATATGCTCCAAAACCAAAGCCTCGTTATCAGCGTATGTTGCAGTTCGTTTTGAAGATTTCTGCAGTTTCACTATGTCAGCAATTGAACCAGGCACTTGGATATTTTCATCGCGATACCGATAGTACGCTTTCCATTTGCCGGACTCATCGATTGCATAAACCAATTTATCGGACTTCTGAATATCTACCCATAGGACGAACTTACCAGCAACATTATACAATTTATACGAAACTTTCTGTGATGGTTTGCAATAGGAAGAAGCGGCGTAGTCAATCATATAATACTCCTCATCGCCTTTCATTCCCGCAATTGAGCCGTTGTCCTTAACTCCAATCAAAAGCCTTCCACCGTCATTATTCGCAAAGGCAGCAATACTCCGCGAAATCTTCTTCGAGTCTGTTATGGCAAACTTGAAGTCCTGATGCTCGTGCTCGCCTTCCTCAATCAACTCAAGAAGGAAATCCTTGCGGTGGATGGCTCGGAAGTTCTTAAAATCACAACTATCCATTCTCTTCCTTTCTTTTTTTATATAATTGATATGAGTTTGCTATATTGTGCCAGATACTGTAGAAGCCACCTGCTATTGCCGTAATTGGCGTAAAGAAGGTATATCCAAGCCAGATGGCAAGAACAGTATTTTTCTGACCAAGAGTCTGTCCGCATGTAATCTTATCGCCGTATAAGCCACCAATCTTTCTGCCAAGGTAGAATTGAAGAAAGCAGCATATAAGAGAAATGGCGGCAATGCCGAAATGGTAAGGCATAGGAATATTTGTATGGTATATCGTTTTTGCAGTCATAGCCATCGCCAACGATAACGCAACAGACCACATGTAAAATGGCAAGTCAGGAAACTTGGACAAAAAGGCATGCAGTTTTGGAAGCAGTTTACGAACGAGCATTGCCGCTATTAATGGCAAGAGCAATAATGGAAATACTTTACCTATAATTAATGCAAAAGCCGTTATAAACGAAACTCCCACCTGTGGGTGAATAAGCGGTACAAAAAGCGGAACCACCAAAGCTGTTACGAGATTAATCAAAATAAGATAAGTTGTATTGTTTGCAACGTTTCCACCTAATTTGCGTACAACAACCGCCGCTGCCGTTGCCGTAGGGCAAATAAAGCAAAGCATAGCACCTTCAACAAGGGCCTTGATGCCTGTGTCGGTAATATTCATTGCAACGAATGAAAGAGCGGAAAATGCCAGTACTTGAATGCCAAGCAGCCAACCATGCCACTTGCAGGGCTTTAAGTCATGCAGTTCAATACGGCAAAAAGTAAGAAAAAGCATCGAGAAAATCAGCAGCGGCTGTAGATATGACACAATACTGCTCGCTGCTGCTCGTGCAGCGCCTGGTAAAGGTAATTGAATATACAGGCAATATACCGAAACGCCAAAAATCATTGCTATCGGCAGCATCCAATTCCTTATAAAATCCAAAAGCCTCATACGATATTCAAATTTACCTGCAAAGGTACTCCTTATTAACTAAACAAACAAAACAACCAACATTCCAATAATAAACTTTATACAAAAACAAAGCGGCGAAACCCGTATGATCTCGCCGCCTTAGTTATATAAAATTTATTAAGCCTTCTTTGAAACTCGGCTACCCACCAATGCGTAGAATAACAAGTAACCAAGAGCAACTACTGGTACCCAGTATGAAGTAATGTAGTTAGTTGCATCTGCAACAGCACCTTGAACCAAAGGAAGGATACCGCCACCGCAAACCATAACCATAAAGAAACCAGAAGCAACTGCAGTATATTTGCCCAATCCCTCAACAGCAAGGTTGAAAATTCCGCCCCACATCACTGATGTGCAGAGACCGCAGAGGATAAAGAACAATACACTGATTGGTGCTTCAACCATCTCAAATGAGAGTGTAGAAGAAACGCCTGGTACTGATACCTTAACGTCTGCCGGCATCATGATTGCTATAATTAAGAACAGGATAGCAACTAATGCAACTGTTGTCAACATCACTCTACTTGAAATCTTTGCACCAAGAACACCACCAACCAAACGGCCGATAAGCATCAAGAACCAGTACATACCAACGAGAGAGCCTGCAATTGCAGCATTCATCCCCAAATCGTTTGTCATATAAAGGTTAGCCATATTAGGAATACCTACTTCAATACCTACATAAAGGAAGATAGCAACGATACCGCCAATATAGTGGCTGAACTTGAATACGCCACCCAAAGAAACCTTTTCGCCTTGCTCTTTAGCCTCAAGAATAGGTTCCGGCAATTTAGAAAGCAATAGGACAATAAACGCAAGTACAAAAATACCCATTGCAATATACAATGCCTTGTGAGCATCTACCAAAGTGCAGTCCTTCAAATTGTCACCCATAAGGTAACCTACCAATACCGGGCAGATTGTTGCAGCCAAAGAGTTTGTTGCTCCACCAAATTGAATCAACTGATTACCCTTCTTTCCGCCACCACCAAGAGTGTTAAGCATAGGATTAACAACTGTATTAAGCATACACATTGAGAAACCGGCAACGAAGGCACCGCACAAATATACGGCGAAAATCATTTCTGGGTTAAGCAAACTTGAGATAAACATTAAGACAACGCCTACCAAGCCTACCAAAACGGCTGCTATTGCTGAGAACTTATAGCCTTTGCTTTGAAGAATCATACCTGCTGGAAGACCCATAAACGCATAAGCGATGAAGTTTGCAGCATTTCCTAACTGCGACTCAAACACACTAAGAGACAATTGCTCTTTCAAAATAACTCCGAATGGATTCTGAAATCCAGTCACAAATGAAATCATTGCGAACAAAAAGAACATTACGATAATCGGTAATGTGTAGTTCTTTTTTTCCATTTCCATAACAAATTTAAGTATAGGTTTTTAAGTAAATAATTGTTGTCAGTTTAAAACGAATTCTTAATTCGCTATAAAATTAATTCAAAATATTGAATACCGATATAGATTAAGGAAAATATTTACCAAAATGGCAACTATTTATTCCATTGGAGTAAATTTTCCATCAGTTGTCCAATAATATTTATGCTCAACATCATAGAGCATAAATTAGTCAATATTGGCGTTCCCCAAATATAGAACTTCCAATCCTGATCATAGTGCTACCCTCTTCCATTGCATAAACATAGTCATCACTCATTCCCATGCTTATTTCCTTAAAATAAGGTTTATCTGACATAATGCCAGATTTTAGTTTATCAAAAATACTTTTAGCAGCGGAGAACTCTGACTTTATTTCATCAACATCTTCCGTATTTGTAGCCATAGCCATAACGCCACATATCCTGACGTTCTGTATTTCCGCAAGGAAATCTTCAGTAAGCAGCAACAAGCATTCTTCAGCATCAAATCCGAATTTACTTTCTTCCTTTGCAACATATACTTGCAGAAGGACGTCAACAACCTTGCCTATTCTCGCCGCTTCCTTATTGACATATCTGAGCAGATGCTCTGAGTCAATACTATGTATAAGTGATACACCCGGAACAAGTGCCCTAACTTTATTAGTTTGCAAATGCCCGATAAAGTGCCAGCGGATATCTTTGGGGAGGTCCTTTACTTTTTGTGCAAGTTCCTGGACCCTGCTTTCCCCAAAATCCCGTTGCCCGGCATTATATGCCTGCATAATGGCTTCTGCCGGATGAAATTTGGAAACAGCCACAAGGGTTACTCCATCCCTAATGGTTTTGGAAATTCTTTCTATATTGGCTGCTATATCCATAATATTACTTATTTGATTCTCCCCCAAGGTCAGCGTTATAGACATCCATTATCATTGTCTCTGTAATAGATGCAATCTCAAAGTCTGCCTGAGTATCTTTCATATTCTTCATAAAGTTATCGTATGCACCTTTGAAGTCTGAAGCCTGAACCATCATATAGTTGGCAGTCTTTTTCTCAACGCCTGTCTTCTCGTCAATAGTAACAAAATTAACTTTTACCTTATACCACTTGTCACTTTCTGCATCTTCAGCCCAGAAAATTTCCGCAGTATTTGTTCGCTTAACAGCAGTCACCTTATAATCTCCAGAAATGAACGGAGTTATCTCTTCTGTAATTCTTGCTTCTGCTTCTGTAAATGACAAAGCATCTACCAAGTATGGCTCTGTAACTGCTTTTGGCATACCATTCTCCGACATCTTGTCATATTTCACTTTACATTCAAACCATGTTGCCATATCTTCTTATTTTTTTAAATTCAAACACAAAATTACCAAAAAAATAATTTACACGCGACATTATTTTAATTTTTCATCCTCAATTTTATTGTTTTTTACCAATTAATTGCTAAGTTTGTGATAAAGAAATCCAATATGAAACAAAGAAGCGAAACCCTATTCAGCAAAGGGCTTACAACCTTTTCCAACATTGGAAGGTTCTACATAGATGGTTTTAAAGAAATGACCATAGGAAAAACTCTATGGACTATCATTATTATAAAACTATTTATAATTTTCTTTATACTCAAACTATTTTTCTTTCCAAATTATCTTAATTCGCAATGCGATAATGATGACGAGAAAGCTCAACTGGTACGAAAAGAATTAATAAACAAATAAAACTATTATGGATAACCTAATTGAACTGGTTGATTGGTCACGCGCACAATTTGCGCTTACCGCAATCTATCACTGGCTATTCGTTCCCCTTACATTAGGACTTGGAATAATCATAGCCATTATGGAGAGCATCTATTTCCGTACAAAAAGCGAGAAATGGCTTGCCACAACAAAATTTTGGATGACAATTTTCGGGATAAACTTCGCTATAGGCGTTGCCACCGGAATCATTCTTGAGTTTGAATTCGGAACAAACTGGTCTAACTACAGTTGGTTTGTTGGCGACATTTTCGGTGCGCCTCTTGCCATTGAGGGAATACTCGCCTTCTTTATGGAATCAACATTTATCGCTGTTATGTTCTTCGGCTGGAAACGCGTAAGCCCTAAATTCCACCTTGCATCAACTTGGTTGACCGCCATCGGTGCAAGTATCTCTGCCCTTTGGATTCTGGTTGCCAACGCTTGGATGCAGCATCCTGTTGGTATGGAATTCAATCCGGAAACGATGAGAAACGAAATGGTTGACTTTTTTGCAATTGTGGCGTCACCAATGGCAGTCTATAAATTTTTCCACACAGTGATGAGCGGATGGGCACTTGCTGGTGTATTTGTGGTAGGTATCAGTTGCTGGATGCTTTTAAAGAAACGCAACACTGAGCATTGCTTCAGAAGTCTGAAAATAGGCGGTTGGGTAGGTTTTATCGGCATTCTCGCCACTATTGCTACTGGCGACGGCTCAGCAGTCACAGTTGCCCAGCACCAGCCTATGAAACTTGCAGCAATGGAAGGTTTATATAACGGAAAGCACGGTCAGGAAATCGTTGCAATCGGTATCCTCAACCACGATAAGAAGTACAACGATAATCAAGAACCGTTTGTATTCGACATTTCTATACCTTACGGATTGTCTCTCCTTGCTTCGCACGATGCAAACGCCTTCGTTCCAGGTGTAAACGACATTATTAATGGCGTTTCTTATACTCCTGAGGGTGAAAAAATAAATACCGTTTCATACGAAGAACGCATACAAAGAGGCAAGGCTGCAATTGCCGCCCTCGCTGAATTTGACAAAGCGAAAAAGGCAGGTGATGACGCTAAAGCAGAATCATTGAAATCAGAGATTTGAAAGACTTCAAATACTTCGGTTACGGTCACCTGACTTCTCCAGAAGAAGCCATTCCAAATATTCCTCTTACTTTCTACACATTCCACGTTATGGTTATTCTTGGTGGTTTCCTTTTTGTATTCCTTGCAATAGCATTGGTTTTTGCTTACAAGCGCAACCTCTTGGAGAAGGTAAACAAATTTGAATGGTTCTACAAACTTGCAATAATTTCCATACCGCTCGTTTACATCTGCAGTGTATGCGGATGGGTCGTTGCAGAAGTTGGCCGCCAGCCATGGACAATTCAGGACCTTATGCCTAACAGCATTGCAATATCAGATATTAGCGCATCCTACGTTCAAACAACGTTCTTCATCTTTGCCGTTATCTTCACAGCATTGCTAATTGCTGATATCTGCATAATCTCTAAGCATATAAGAAAAAAATCACTCACAGATTTAGAAACCGCAAAATAACATCACAATGATTACATACGAATTTCTACAAAATTACTGGTGGCTGCTAATCTCTATATTGGGAGCTGTTCTGGTTCTGCTGATGTTTGTTCAAGGCGGACAAACCTTATTGGTCTGCTCTAAGGACGAAGCATTCAAGACAATGATAATCAACTCTCTTGGCAAACGCTGGGAGTTAACATTCACGACCCTTGTTGTCTTTGGCGGCGCATTCTTTGCATCCTTCCCTCTTTTCTACTCAACAAGTTTTGGAGGTGCATACTGGCTATGGATGCTTATTCTATTCACATTCGTTATTCAAGCCGTTTCTTATAAATATCGCTCTAAGGAAGGAAACATATATGGTGCAAAACTTTATGAAACTCTCCTTGCCATAAACGGATTTTTTGCTCCTTTGCTTATCGGTGTTGCTGTTGGAACTATTTTCTTTGGCGCAGAATTTACCGTTAGCAAAACAAATATCCTAAACTCCAGTGCATCAACAATATCTCAATGGGGTGAATGGCACGGCTTGGAAGCAATCTTCAATATTAAGAACCTAATCTTAGGCTTTACTGTCCTATTCTTGTCTAAGACTTTGGGTTCTCTCTACTTGATTAACAACATCAACGACAAACCTACAGAAGACAAGTTGAAGAAGCATCTCCTTTATGATGCCCTGATATTCGTTGTATTCTTCATTACTTTCGTAGCCGTTCTATTGGCCTCTCCAGGCGTTGAATATGATGAAACTGGTTACAGATGGGTAGAATTCAAATACTTAAACAATGTTTTTGAAATGTGGTGGTGTTTAGTAATGATTTTAGCAGGAACAATCTTAGTCCTCATCGGAATTGCAGAAACAATCTTCAAAAACGGATATAAAAAAGGCATTTGGTTCTCTGGTTTAGGCGTTGTTTTGGTTGTCCTGACTCTTTTCTGGATTGCCGGTTATAACAATACTGCCTACTACCCTTCTATATTAGACGTTAACAGTTCTTTGACTATCAGAAACAGTTCTTCAAGCGAATTTACGCTAACAACAATGAGCATTGTTTCTCTTCTTATTCCGTTTGTTCTGGCATACATCATCTATGCGTGGAGATCGCTTGACAAGAAAAAGATTACAAAAGCGGATATAGAAAAAACTTCGTCTGACGAAAAATACTAATTAATAATTAATATAAGCAAGTATGTGTTATAATAACGAATCTAAAAACAGAACAAATAAACAGTTATACTTTGACAATATCGACAAGATAGAAAACTTAAATTACTCAAAGATTGATGATAAATATCTGAGAGTCCTACAAATTAACACAATACTTGCTTATATTTTTTTAATGTCAACAACCTTACTTCTATCTCTTATCGAAGAACCGAAGTTAAAAGGCATTGCTTTGATAGGAGCAGAAAGCATACTCTTTATTTCATTCATTTTCAATATGTTCCTACTGCGTTCAGCCCATATATTCAAGGGATACGCAATTCGTGAGCACGACATCACCTACCGTTCTGGCATCATTTTCACTACTTTCGTAACAATCCCTTTCTGCAAAATTCAGCAAGTAAGCATACGCCAAAATCCAATAACACGGATTTTTGGTCTATACTCTATTGATATTGTAAACGGTGCTCAAGGCCTTAACCGCACAACAATTCCGGGACTTACTGAAGAACGTGCTAACGAAATAAAAGCAATAATAACAGAAAGGATAGCAAATGAAAATAAATGATTTTTCTTTACCAAGGAGAATGAGCAAAAGTGCCTTTATCATTATATGGGCACAAACCTTAATGTCGATTCTAAAATTAATCGTTATTTTCGGTATTATATCAATCATAAATAAAGAAGGAGACGATATAAAAGACGCTTTTGTAAAGGTTCTTTTAATCTCAATTGGGATTATTGCCTATTCTGCCATTTACGCTGCCATTAACTATTATTTCAAGAAATTCTATGTTGAAAACGGCAATCTGATTTTTATACACGGTATCTTTAACAAGGAAACCAAAAGCATTCCTTTACAAAAAATACAGTCACTGCGAACAAAGCAAGGTCTTATATACAGGTTGCTAAATATGAGGGGAATTTCTGTTGACACTCTTGCCTCTAAAGGTTCTGAAATAGAACTTATCCTTGATGAATATGACTGGAGACTGCTAATAGACAAAATAGAAACAGGAAACACACAAGAAAACTTGCCTTCAGAAACTACTATCAAAGAACAAGTAGCAACACTTCATTTCAGTAATCAGAACTTACTAAAAGGTGCATTTTGCCAAAACCACCTTAAAGGAATGATTATCCTATTGAGTCTTGCAACTGCCCTATTTGATCAGATTCGGTCTTTCAATGAAGCACTATTCGACTCCATCGAAAACTACATAACTTCACTTGTTCTCTCAACATCATTTACTGCAACCATTGTTATTGCAATAATTGTACCTGTCTATATGGCAATCCTTATATTATGGATTTGCAAGGTCTTTCTGCAATATTACGATATGAACCTGTCCATAAAGACTGACCAACTGACATTTGAATACGGACTAATAACCCGCAACACTGCAAAATTCTCTTTTGATAAAATCTGCACCGTCAAAGTCAAACAAAACTTTTTGGAAAAATGGTTTGGCTGCAGTACAATTATGCTAAAACAGGCATTGAATGCCACAGACGAGGAGAAAGACTCTGACATAAAGATTTACGGCTCTAATTCCTCATCAAATTTTCTTAAATGGTGGTTGGGAGAGAATTTCACCTCTTCGGAAACAATCGCCTCTGCCAAATCGGGTTTAGGCGTATTTGCATACACAGTCAGATTTGACATTATAATTACCACAATCGCCTGCTGCATAATATTTTCATTTGACTTATACTTCCTCGTTGGATTGCTTGCTATTTACATAATTACATCAATTATAAAAGGCTACTTAGCAATAAAGAGGAGCAGCATAACGCTAAAAGAAGAATACGTTGAAATCAGTTGCGGAAAACTGGCTGAAGTAAAAAACTACTGCAAATACAGCAACATCGAAGTTGTTCGCTTAAGGCATACCATATTCACGCCTTTTTATCACAAAGTTATCCTTAGCATATCAACAAACGGGACAGTATTTAATATTCGCAGTCTCGAAGAAAAAGAAGCAAGAAAAATCTATGAACTACTTCTGTATAAAATCTAATACAAAAAAGAATGCAAGCGAATTATCACCAATACACTCAGTTAAAATTTTTATATTTTTAGTCCTGCCATAGATTTAGTCATCAAAATACTTGGCTCCTATATCCTACATTAAACAACAGAGGAATGGGAAATATTTAAAGAAAATATCTTCAAATGATAATGACCTGCTAAAATTGACTATTTTTAAATTACATTGGAACAGCAAAATCATTTAATTTAGAATCACATCAAGAAATCATTCCTTTATTCCATAGATTTTAAGTATCTTTGCAATAATGAGCGATTTTTATAAAACAATCAAGGCACCGGCAGAAGGTCTGTACAAGGAGAAAATGAGTAAGTTTATCTCATTTGCTCACCCTATTGAATCCGCTGAAGAGGCTAAAGAAATAATCAAGAAATACCAAAAAGAGTATTATGATGCCCGCCATGTTTGCTGGGCATATATGCTTGGCAGAGAAAGAACAAACTTTCTCTCAAATGATAACGGAGAACCGTCAGGCACAGCTGGAAAACCCATACTTGGCCAGATAAATTCATTTGAACTGACTAATATTCTTATCGTCGTTATCCGCTACTTCGGCGGTATCAAGCTTGGCACATCTGGACTTATTGTTGCTTACCGAGAAGCGGCAGCAGAGGCTATTAGAGCAAGCGAGATAATGGAGTGTCATGAAATGGCAAACATTGAGTTTACATTCCCTTACCTAGCCATGAACGACGTTATGAAAGTTGCCAAATCTTCAGACGTAAGCATAGTTGAACAAATATTCGACAATGCTTGTCAGATGACTGTTGCCACACGCCTTGACTATGCAGACGCTGTAAAGAAACGCCTGACAGACATTGACGGCGTTACACTTAAAAAAGAGGAATAAATCACCAGCAAATTTTTTATTCTACAATATACAATCTATTATTTTGACAATCCTTGAAAAGTCATTACCTTTGCATAAGATAGGATGCGGTTCTAATAATTAAAACAAGAAAAAAATTATAACATAATGGATATTACAGGCAAAATCATTCAAGTACTGCCTCTTCAAAGCGGTACATCACAAGCAGGAAATCAATGGAAAAAACAAGAATACGTTCTTGAAACAGAAGAGAACTATCCTAAAAAGGTTTGCTTCTACTTCTTCGGTGACGCTATTGACCAAAACCCAATTAGCCTAAACGACAAAATTCGCCTATATTTCGATATTGAAAGTAGAGAATATAACGGAAGATGGTACACAAACATCAGAGGTTGGAAAACAGAAAAAATAGATGCACAAGCACCACAACAAATGGAACAAGCTGGAACAATTCCTACTCCTCCGGCACCTGACTTCCTTTCTGAATCATCATCTGATGACCTACCCTTTTAAAACAAGATTTACAAGAGACTGTCTAACAAGTTTAGGCAGTCTTTTTTTATACAATTATCATCTTATATAATTTAGGAAGTCACAATATAAAAGAGCAGCCACAAGCAACGTGACTGCCCACAAAAAAAATCTCCCTTAATCTAATCTTCAACCATATCTGCAAAAATATGCTATAAGTGTGTCAAAAAATGATACACCCAACCTAATTCCCAACTCTTTTTCAATAGTACAAAAATACATCTGTAGTACCTGAACGACAAATTAAACCTCATTTATTGTACCAAACTATCATTTTAATGTACGAAATAAAAAATGGCGCAGACTTTCGTCCACGCCATTTTGCTATTGAAAATCAGACTTATTAGTCTTTCATCTTCATCTTGAGATATTCACGGTTCATACGTGCGATATTGCTCAAAGAAATGTTCTTAGGGCATTGAGCAGCACAAGCACCTGTATTAGTACAGTTACCGAAACCGAGTTCGTCCATTTTGCTAACCATTGCTCTTACACGGCGAGCAGCCTCAACCTTACCTTGTGGAAGGAGAGCAAACTGGCTAACCTTTGCAGAAACGAAAAGCATAGCAGAACCGTTCTTACAAGCAGCAACACAAGCACCGCAACCGATACATGTAGCAGAGTCCATTGCTTCGTCTGCAGCCTCCTTAGATATAGGAATTGCGTTAGCATCGCCAGCACCACCGCAGTTGAAAGAAACGTAACCACCTGCTTGTTGGATTTTGTCGAATGCGCTACGGTCAACCATCAAGTCACGGATAACTGGGAATGCAGCAGATCTCCATGGTTCGATAGTGATTGTGTCACCATCGTTGAATTTACGCATGTGCAACTGGCAAGTTGTGATGCTGTCAACTGGACCGTGAGGATGACCATTGATATATAGTGAACACATACCGCAAATACCTTCACGGCAGTCGTTATCAAATACTACTGGCTCTTCACCCTTTTCCACGAGTTGCTCGTTAAGCATATCGAGCATTTCAAGGAAACTGATATCTGTCGGCACATTATCAAGAGCATAATCTACTAAAGCCCCTTGCTCTTTCGGACCGCGTTGACGCCAAATTTTTAACTTTATATTAATTGATTTTTCCATAATCGTTAAAATTTAAATACCAAAAGGCTATTTATTAAGACTTATAGTTACGAGTTTGTACTTGAATTGCTTCGTATTTCAAAGGTTCCTTCAACAATACTGGTTTTTCACCTTCGCCAGCATACTTCCAGCAACTTACATACATGTACTGGTCGTCACGGCGTTGTGCTTCACCATCAGCTGTTTGATATTCTTCACGGAAGTGAGCACCACAAGATTCGTTACGGTGCAAAGCATCGATAGCCATCAAGCGACCGATTGTGAAGAAGTCTTCCAAACGAAGTGCCTTTTCCAACTCAACGTTAAGAGTGTCAGCCTGTCCAGGAATGAAGAGGTTATTATCAAATTCCTTCTTCAACTCGTCGATTTGGTCAATTGCCTTAATCAAAGATTCAGCAGTACGGCCCATACCAACAAGGTTCCACATGATAAGACCAAGTTCTTTGTGGATAGAGTCAGCTGAACGCTTACCCTTGATATTCATCAAGCGGTTAATGCGCGCGCGAACCTTCTTTTCAGCCTCAACGAATTCAGGAGCATCTGTTGTTGGGTGCTGAACCTTGATTTGGTCAGAAAGATAGTTCTGCATAGTAAACGGCAATACAAAGTATCCGTCAGCAAGACCTTGCATAAGAGCAGAAGCACCAAGACGGTTACCACCGTGGTCAGAGAAGTTAGCCTCACCAATAGCAAATAGACCCTTGATAGAAGTTTGCAACTCATAGTCAACCCAGATACCACCCATTGTGTAGTGAGAAGCGGGGAAGATCATCATTGGAGTCTGATATGGATTGTCGTTAGTAATCATTTCGTACATCTGGAACAAGTTACCGTAACGAGCAGCGATAACATCTTCACCAAGACGGTTGATAGCGTCAGAGAAGTCCAAATAAACAGCGTTACCAGTACCTACGCCGAAACCAGCGTCGCAACGCTCCTTAGCAGCACGGCTGGCGATGTCACGAGGACAAAGGTTACCGAATGCAGGGTAGCGGCGTTCCAAGTAGTAGTCACGGTCTTCTTCCTTGATTTGAGTCGGTTTGAGCTTGCCTGCGCGGATTGCTTCAGCATCTTCCTTCTTCTTAGGAACCCAAATTCTACCATCATTACGAAGAGACTCTGACATAAGAGTCAACTTAGATTGGTTTTCACCGTGCTTAGGAATACAAGTAGGGTGAATTTGAGTAAAGCAAAGGTTAGAAAGGTAAGCACCGTGCTTGTAGCATTGAACAGCAACAGAACCGTTGCAACCCATAGCGTTAGTAGAAAGGAAGAATACACGGCCATAACCACCAGTAGCAACAACTACAGCGTGAGCAGCGTATCTTTCGATTTCGCCTGTGATAAGGTTACGAACGATAATACCTCTTGCGCGACCGTCAACCATAACAAGGTCAAGCATTTCACGACGAACGTAAGACTTAACTGTACCTTTCTTGATTTGGCGGTTCAAAGAAGAGTATGCACCGAGGAGCAATTGTTGACCAGTTTGACCCTTAGCGTAGAAAGTACGAGACACTTGAGCACCACCGAAAGAGCGGTTAGCAAGCAAGCCACCGTATTCACGAGCGAAAGGAACACCCTGTGCAACACATTGGTCAATAATATTATTAGATACTTCAGCAAGACGGTAAACGTTTGCTTCACGAGAGCGGAAGTCACCACCCTTTACAGTATCATAGAAAAGACGATAAATAGAGTCACCATCATTTTGATAGTTCTTAGCAGCGTTGATACCACCTTGAGCAGCGATAGAGTGTGCACGACGTGGAGAGTCTTGGATACAGAAGTTCAAAACGTTGAATCCCATTTCACCAAGAGTAGATGCTGCAGAAGCACCTGCAAGGCCAGTACCTACAACGATGATGTCGAGGTGACGTTTGTTAGCAGGGTTAACGAGTTTTTGATGAGCCTTGAAGTTTGTCCACTTTTCAGCAACCGGACCTTCCGGAATCTTAGAGTCAACTTGTTCATCCGAATAAACGGCATATTTGCTCATTATGCTTGTGCTATCGATAATTTTTTCCATTTCAATAGTTTTGAAGGGTTAGATATTAGTTGCCGGGCAGAAAGTGAAAACCACAGCCTGAATGATGAACAAACCGATAACGATTGTTGCCCACCAGTTACCAATAGTTTTGAAACGAGGAATCCACTTGTTGTTAGACACACCGATTGATTGGAATGCGCTCCAGAAACCGTGAGTCATGTGGAACCAAAGTGCTACCAAGCCAATGATGTAAACTGGCAAAGTCCATACTTCAGCAAAAGCAGTGTTGATGTGGTGCATACCGTTAGCAGCATTTGCTACGCATGCTTCTTCAACATTGCATCCTGCCATGTGCAAGACTTCAACAAGTTGCATTTTAGCCCAGAATTGAGCAAAATGGACAATCATGAAAGCAATAACCACGATACCGAGAACGAGCATGTTTTGTGATGCCCACTCAACGCTTTTTGGTTTTGCAGTCACTGCATAACGGTCGTTACCACGAGCCTTGCGATTCTGTAATGTCAACCAGAACGCATAGATAATGTGTGCAACAAAACCAGCAGCAAGGATAGCAGTTGCAACCAATGCATACCAGTTTGCGCCTAAGAATCCACAAATAGCATTATATGCCTCTGGGGAAATCAGCGCTACCGCATTCATTAACACGTGAAAGGTTACAAATAGGATTAGAAAAAGTCCTGTAACTGACATTACGACTTTTCTACCTAAGGACGAATTTGTTAACCACATAGTAGTTCTGTAAAATTTAGTTATTAATAAAGTTTAAATTGTTACGATATAGTTTTGCGGTACAAAAATACCCAAATAAAAATTAATATGGAAATTAATCTTTAATTATTTACTTGAATTTTTGGCAGAACGCAACTTTTTTCTGAAATTCGCACTGCACATAGATTTATGAAACACGATTTTGACTTGAAATATAGCGTTGCAATCCGTACTCTGGGCAAGGCTCACGACAAATATTTGGCAGAACTGAAGTCTATCGAAAGGCAAACGGTTCCTCCAAATGATATTTTCGTATATCTTGCAGAAGGGTATGAGAAGCCCAAGGAAACGATAGGAAAAGAAGAGATTATCTATTGTAAAAAGGGAATGATAGCACAACGGTCTCTTTCTTTTGACGAGATTGATACAGAGTATATCCTATTTCTTGATGACGATATAGAACTTGCGCCAGAAAGCGTTGAGCGACTATTCACAAGTCTGAATGAATACAATGCCGACTGCATTTTTGCTGAATTATACAATCATTTTAATTTTGGCAAGAAGGAGCGACGCATGGCTTTCGTTAACAGTCTAAACACTTCAACAAAAAGCAGCAAATGGCTGTACCGAGTCAAACCATCATCTGGAACAGAATACACAATAAACCCGACCAAAGAAGCCCTGCCTTCCCAAACAGGTTGCGGAGGAGTTATTCTATGCAAAAAAACTGCATACACGGCAATAAACTTTGCAGAGGAACAATGGTTAGACAAATTTGCCTATCCGCTCGGAGAAGACCATCTGTTCCTATACAAACTGCACAGCCATGGCTTCAAGGTTCTCGGACACATTAATCACGGAATAAAGCATCTTGACGCAGGCTGTGGCTCTTCTCAGGCAAATGGCAAAGAAAAAGCCGCAAATAATATCGCCGCAAATTTCGTAATCTGGTGGCGAACCCAATTTTCTGCAAACAAAGGTTTCAAAAAAGCATATACCGCAATATGCTTCGGGGGATATATTGTCTTTACCCTGCTATTCCGCACTGCATACTCATTTAAGAAAAGAAAAATCCAACCGCTTGAAGAATTAATCAAAGGTCTTCGCTGCGGTTGGAATATTGTTCATTCAAAAGATTTCAAATTACTTCGCCCGTTTTAACGGCGTTTGCCTGATTTCTTTTTACTGTTTTTTTCTTTTTTCGATTTCTTAGGTTTCTTTGCTTTACGAACATCTCCATTTTTATCAACAACTGGAGCCTCTTCCGGCTTGTCTTCGCCAACCAAAGCAAAGTCTAACTGCTTCTTGTTCAAATCAGCGCGGGCAACACGAATAGTCAACTTATCACCCAATTGATAAACGTGTCGTTTGCGTCGACCGATAAGGCAATAGTTCTTTTCATCAAATTCGTAGTAGTCATCATCAAGGTCACGGATTGGCACCATTCCCTCGCACTTATTTTCATCAACTTCTACATATAAGCCCCATTCTGTAACACCTGATACAGTTCCTTCAAAGACTTGGCCAAGACGATCACCCATAAATTCAACTTGCTTATACTTTATAGAAGCGCGCTCCGCATTTGCAGCCAAAGCCTCCATATCTGATGAGTGCTTACATTCTGACTCAAGTTTCTCTTTATTGACAGCCCTTCCTCCATTGAGATATTTCTCAAGAAGACGGTGAACCATCATATCCGGATAACGGCGAATTGGAGATGTAAAGTGAGTATAATAGTCGAACGACAAACCATAGTGACCAACGTTGACTGTTGAATACACTGCCTTTGCCATTGAACGGATTGCCAATATTGACAGCAAGTTCTCTTCAGGAGCACCTTTAACCTTGTCAAGCATCTTATTCAACGAGTTATTCATATCAGTACGCTTGCCTGTAGTCTTGACTTTGTAACCAAAGCGACGGGCTATTTCTGCAAAATTGTGCAACTTGTCTTCATTTGGCAAGTCATGAATACGGTAAACGAACGGTTTAGGCTTTTTTTTGCCAACCGGTTTGCCAATATCTGTTGCAACCTGCTTGTTGGCAAGAAGCATAAACTCTTCAATCAATTTATTCGCATCCTTTGACTCCTTGAAATACACACTGATTGGGTGTCCCTTTTCATCAATATCAAAACGGACCTCTACCCTGTCAAAATTCACAGAACCATTTTCAAATCTCTTACGTCGCAAACATTTTGCAAGTTTGTCAAGAGTAAGTATTTCTTCCGAATAATCACCTTCTCCAGTCTCGATTCTCTCTTGTGCTTCTTCGTATGTAAAGCGACGGTTACTCTTTATAACCGTTCTGCGAACCCTATGATTAATTATATTTGCATCATCATCTAATTCAAAGATGCAAGAAAACGCCAATTTCTCCTCATCTGGTCTAAGAGAACAGATTCCATTGCACAATCTTTCAGGCAACATTGGAATAGTCCTATCAACAAGATATACGGATGTTGCCCTCTCCTCTGCCTCTTTATCAATAACTGAACCTGGCTTTACATAGTGGGTAACGTCGGCAATGTGAACACCAACTTCCCAATGCCCGTTTTCAAGTTTTTGTATAGAAAGAGCATCATCGAAGTCTTTGGCATCTTTTGGGTCTATAGTGAAAGTTGTAATATTACGGAAATCCTCACGGGCTGCAATTTCCTCTGGAGTAATCTCATCGCTGATGCGGTTAGCGGCCGCCTCAACATTCTTCGGATAAACGTACGGCAAGCCAAACTCTGCAAGAATGGCATTCATCTCTGAATTATTCTCTCCTGTTTTACCGAGAATATCAACTATCTCTCCTATCGGATTCTTATCGTCATCATCCCACTTAACAATTTTCACAATTGCCTTATCACCTGTTTCAGCACCGCGGATTTTATTTTTAGGGATAAATATATCGCAAGCAAGGAACTTGCTGTCGGTCTGCAAGAAAGCAAAATTCTTCTCGACCTTCAAAGTACCGATAAATACCTGGTCCTTCTCCTCAAGAATTTCTACGACCTGCGCCTCAGGCTCAACCCCTGGTCTCTGGGCACTCAAGTGGACTTTTACCCTGTCACCGTTAAGAGCATGCATAGAATTACGCTCGGCAACAAAAACAGGAACGTCGGTATTGTCAATAAGAACCCCATTCTTACCATTGCTTCGACGTATAAACACCCCTTCAGAGGCATTGGTAATCTGAGTTGCCTGATATTTTCCCGGCACGAGTTCCGACAGGAATCCGTCAAGAACCATATCATCTAAGATATCGGCTATAACATATTGGTTTGTCCTGCCTGTTATACCCAAATCCAAAGATACCTGCTTATAGTTATATGAGCCACTTGGATGCTCATTGAAGAAATCAACCACCATCCCCTGATAGTCCTTCTTCCTTGCCAATATTTTCTTTTTTGGAGACATATTTGTCGTTTTTAGTTTTCGATATTTACTCTTTTACAAAATTAAATTAATCTTTTCCCAAAAGCAAAATTTATTACACATAAAATAACTCCATTAAACTATATTATTATAAAAAACACATATATAACAAAAGAGACGCACCAAACGGCACGTCTCTTTCATATATTTCGCTAAAAATTAATTAGCAGGCTTATCCCATGTACAACTTACGAATTCGAATTTTGCCTTGTCAACTACCTTGTAAACGATAGTGTGAGTAGCATTCGCACCATCGTAAGTGCCAAATGTGATTGTATAAAGAACTTCCATACCTTCAACAGGAACTGCATCTGGATGAATCTTAGCCAAAGCTCCTGGCATGACTTCCTTAGCGAAACGCTCCTTCATCAAGGCAACAACTTCTTCATCTGTCTTCCCTTCGTATGCAGTTGGATTTTGCTCCTTAGCCTTTGCGGCACGAAGGTCAACGTTTCCTTGGTATGCAGATGTTCCACAATAATACTCATTGTTACCATATTTAGTAACATAACCTTTGCCCTTTTCAGTAACGCCGGCTGGCTGGTCAATGTTTTCCCATACCCAGTCTGTACATGCCTGGAAGTATAGAGTACTCAACTCTTGAGCCTTGCCTGCTGGCAATACCAAAGTTACATTAGGATCATACATCCACTTGCCGTTCTTCTTAACGAATTGATTAACCTCTGTTACAACTCCATTATCCTTAACCCATTCGTTACCGTTAAACTTATACTGGTCACAAGTTAGGATATTTTCTTCTCCCTTGTGGATATAGTAGCAAAGGATTTGAGTATCGTCAATCTGAGCATATGGATTCTTAACCATCATCAACTTAGGCAAATAGAAATCAGCATCTGCAGCAGATGAGAAATTGTTGTACTTCTGACCCATGCTGCGGTAATCAGCCTGAGAAACTGCCATAACGCTATTTACAGATTTCCAGTTAGAACCATCAAACTTGTAAACAGCATATTCAGTTGAAGTTACTACGTCAACAGAACTTTTGCGAGCCTTTGCTTCGCCCTTCTTGTTAACTTCAGCACCGTTAATTGAAGTTACAACGAAGTTAGCATATCTGCCACCAGAAATAGAAAGGAACCATCCTGTTACAGTTGCCTTAGCACCATCTACGCAAGCAGCCTTTTGAGCTGCAGTTCCCTGATACAAAGAACCTTGAGCATTTTCAGCACCGTCAATGATGAAGTTTACAAACTTACCTGCTGAAACTGTGCAATCGAATTTAGCATAAACGCCCAATTCGCTTGTTTCACGAGTAATTATTTGGTCAAAATCAGCACCTGTGTAAACAACTGGATTAGGCAAAACGACCTTACCAGAACCAACCTTAGAAGCAGTTGCTGTCAAACCGTCAATCTGCAAACCTTTATTATATTCACCAACTGTACCTGTCAATTCTACTTGGTCACCCATATTCCAGTCATCAAGAACGAAACCAGATGCGTAATAAACGAGAATAGCACCACCCTTGTCAGCCAAGACATAGCCACGACCGCAAAGACCTACTATAGTACCCTTTACTGTAACATTATCACCAACTTTTACTGTTTTCAATACATCAGTCGGTTCAAAAGCCTCTTCTGGTTTTGCTGAGAATACTGGCTCTTGAGAAGCCATCTTATACTCAACAAGCATATAATCATCCGCTGTTGCATCCGGATATTCAGCATCAAGAATGCCACCAATAAAGTTAGATGGTTTCTTAGAAGGAGAGAATGCTGCTATATAGTCCTCTTCGCTACCCCAAACGTCTTGATATTCATAATCTTGAACCTTGTGAGAACCAGCGCCTTCTACTGCAGAAATTTCTGCAGGAAGTCCCTTTGATACATTATAAGTCAACAAGATTGCAGATCCCTCATCTAAAGTAAAGTACGGGAAATTTGGGTCACTCAACAATGCAGGAACATACTTCTTAGCAGTAATATTTTCTGTAAAGAAGAACTTAGTTCCAACAGTTTTAAGTTCATTAGCAAATTCTTTACCAGCAAGAGTTACATTCTCCTTATTAGCAGCTAAAGTTGCGTAATCTGCCTCTGTAAGTGTATATTCTATTGATTGCTTATCTGTTATTTCAGGCTCACCACCGAATCCGTCCAAATGGTTATTCCAGTCGTTAACATCACAACTCGCAACACCAAGGATGAATCCACCTAAAAGCAATGTATTAATTAAATTCTTTTTCATTGGAAACAAAATTAAAGATTAGAAGTTAACTTTTAAGCGAAGTGAGTAAGTACGGCCGAAAGAGTAGAATACTCTGTAAGCATTGTCCCAAGCACCTGCCTTGTCTGTATTAGTGTAAGCATCCATAACATAGAAGTGGTTACCCAAGTTGTGGATATTACCAGAAACTGTAGCACGAACGCCTCCTAATTTGAATGAGTAAGCAGCATTCAAGTCAACTTGATTACCCCATGGAATTTTCCAAGGTTCTGCAACACTGATATCTGAATTTGCTGTATAGTTAGATGATGAAACCTGATAGTCACTGTAGTTTCTTGCGTTAACAACCCAGTCCGCACCGATACGGAAGCCCTTAAATGGACGGAATGTTACGCCCAAAGAAGCTGTTGTCTGTGCAGATCCACCAACCTTGATACCTTTTTGGTTAAGTGTTGTATAAGCGTGGTCTTCCGCAAGAACGCCTGATGCAAGATTACCGCGAAGGTCTTTCAACGGCTGGCCCTGTTGATTATAGAAATAACCCTTTGCATTACTTGCCCATTCATAGTCACCCCAAGAGAACATACCGTTCAACTCCATCCAGTTTGTTGGTTTGTAAACGAAGTTCAACTCAACGCCCATGTGGCGAGCGTCAACACCTTGCATATTCAAATAATATCTGTCACCAGCATAATCGCCTGAAGAAATTTCACCAGAGCGAGTTGTTGTCTTGTCCATCCATTTAGTGAAGTATGCGTTAACGTCTGCACTGAATTGACGTGAACGGAAACCGTAACCAACCTCAACAGAACCAATCTTTTCGTTAACAGCGTCAGGGTTAGTTGCATTGCTGACTGTTGATGTCAAGAAAGCACCACCTGAGAAGAACGGAGCACGGCTGATATAACCACCATTAAAGAATACGTTGTTATGACGGTCAATATTCCAGTTGATACCACCCTTTACTGTTCCAGCAATAAAGTTCAACTTGTCAGATTTTGCATGCTCTTTGTCATAATAGAAATTGTCAACACGCCAGTAGCCTGTGTTGCTCAAAGAACCAGAAAGAACCAAGTTAATCTTGCCGTCAAGCAATGTGTATTCACCTTGCAAGTAAGCACCTTCCTGGTGTGTGTGACCGTCATAGTCACGGTAAACGATATCACCAACACCTAACTTCTTGTATTTGAAGTTTGGATCCAATGCCGCAGCATTGTTTTCCGGCTTAACGTTCTTACGGCTTGAATCATCCATAAAGTATTCACCACCATAAAGGTCAATGATTTCATTGTTGTGGTGACCAATGTAATAACGGATATCAAGACCTGCTGTCAAAGTAAACTTTTGAGGAATCAATTCATTTCTATAAGTAGAAACCAAACCATACCATTCGTGGCTATTGTTTGACTTACTCATAACCATGTTAGAACCGGTAGTGCTTTGACGGTTCATTTCTTCAATTTCATCGTATGCAAATGTACCGTCTGCTTTTCTGAACAATGTGTTAACGATACCGTTTGTTGAACCATACCATGAAGTGTGGCTGATTGATGTACCGTTATAAGTGCCACGGCCTTGACCTGAATAACCGCCACCGTTTGCCAATGAAACATAAGCAGATGTTGATAAAGATGACTTGTAGTCAATCTGCCAGATGTGGCTCAATGAAATTTGAGGCTTGTGATATTGGTTCAAGTTTGAAGAGCGAACCTTACCGTTTGAGTCATAACCGAAAGTTGGGTTATATTTGTAACGGTCTTTCTCTCCCATCCAGTTTCTTACCTCTTGCCAGCCTTCAATGGTAAGACCGTCAGCACTTGAACGCTTGTTATGCTTTTGCGGAGAACCGAATGCAGTCAATGACAATTGGTGACTGTCATTAATTCTCTTAGAAAGGTTTACGAAATAATTATAAGATTCAAAGAATGTTCCTTGAACGTAACCGTCACCTTTTCTGTGAGATCCTAAAACTGTCAATGCCCAACCATTATCCATCAAACCTGTTGAGAACTTGATACCTTCTTGAAGAAGTCCGTCGTTACCCATACCGAACCAAACGCTACCACCTTTTTTAGCGTCAAGTGATTGAGTGATGATGTTGATTGTACCACCAACAGAAGGAGCAGAAAGCAAAGAAGCACCCAAACCGCGCTGTGTCTGCATTGAAGAAGTAACGTCTGACAAACCAGCCCAGTTTGACCAGTAAACGCCACCCCACTCCATATCATTGATTGGAATACCGTTAATCAATACAGCAACGTTAGCAGCCTGGAAACCACGCATGTTGATTTTAGCATCACCAAAACCACCACCGTCTTTTGTAGCCCAAACACCTGGAGTTGTTTTCAAAACTTCAGGAAACTCTTGGTTACCTAATTTAATGTCGATTTGACCTGCTCCAACTTCCGAGATAGCAACTGGAGTCATTCGTGTTTTTGCTATTGACTGAGTAACGACAACGTCTTGCAACATTGTTGACTCAATTTCAAGAACAATTGTTCCAACATTGCGTGTCGGCTTCAAAGTAACACCTTTAAAACCGATAGCAGATACCTTCAATTCTTTCGCATTGCCTGGAACCTTGATAGTAAACTTACCATCTAAGTCTGTAATAGTACCGACTGAAGTTCCTGGAACTTGTAATGTTGCACCGATAACAGGTTCACCCTTGCTATCTGTGACTATGCCACGACAATCTATCGTTGCCTGTGCAGATACTGACTGCAAAGCAAAAATCCAAATCATCGCAACTAAGAGAAGTAGCCTCTTCATACCGTTTTGTTTAAATTAATAATAGATTATATTGGTTATATTTATAAAGTGTTTATTCGAATTTATAACAATCTATTCAAAATAAAATTAACTTAATTTTTACTTCAAAACTATAAATTACCATACAAAGGTAAGCAAATTAACGAATTATTCAAAAACTTTTGCTTTAAATATACTGTAACATTCTTTTTATCCGCCACCTATTTTAAGGTTTTTTAATATCTATATTGTTTCAAATAATTTAGAATTTCAGGATATTGATATTAATTTTTCGAATAATACATATTAAATGTAACAAAAAACCAATAATAACCTTTCTTAACATTTCAATTTCACAACAAATCTCTTTTTAAGAATATTACAAACCATGAATAAAACAACAGCAAAAAAACATTTTCTTTTTTACTTTTCCTATTCAAGACACTCTTTTATAGAATATAAGAGATATGCAAAAACAGGATCACAAACAAAGAATCTCCTTTTTATGAAGATTGCCTATTCATCTATCAAATCTCCCAATTTTTCAAATCTTATACCTGAGTTTTTCCCGCAAACGTAGGCCAATGGTTTGTTTCCGTTCTGCACCAGATTGTCAAGGAATAGCGGCTATCCTTCGATAAACAGCCCGCACTGATAAAAAATTCGATCCTTCTGAAGTAGCAGATTTTCGCATATTATCAATATTTGAAAGATATTCGAAGAACCTTTTTCTTCACTCAAAGTTACAACAAATAAACTGACTAATAATCCATAACTATTAATGGCTAATGTTTTTATGTAGCACAATATGGAAGGACAAAGTAATACCATTAGATTTATCACAAGAAGGGCAACTTGCAATCTCTGCAGGCTGCCCTCTTTAACAAATTACTTAATGCGTTTTTTAATATTATCAAGGTCGAAATATAGTATATAAAAACTCATTCAGTTACATCTTTATTTGGCATCTCTCCTGAAACTTTTATTTTGGAAAGGAAATATGCCTGCGATTTGATTAGGTTTCTCGATTGCAGCACCATTGTCTTGGTTTCTGTAAGAATATTAAGATACAAGATACTTGCCTTTGTACTCATATTTCCGTTCTCCAAACGGTGCAACTGATTTTTTATCGCTTCTGCAATAACACCAAACAATTCATCTCGCATTTCAAGAACCAAATCCAAATCAGAGAAATTCTTCTCCCTAAGCATCGTGTTGATCTTATTGAAAATATTGTCAACCCTGTCATTTACTTGCTTAAGGTCATAAATCTGCTCTTCAGTAAAACCCTTATGGTGATTCTCTATATGCTCGTATGCCGGACGGGTGCAGTGCAGAAGAGCCTTTGTCACTTCTGTCAAATAGTCAACTACCTGTATATAGAAATGCGTTGTTTCAATATTCTGACCTTCCAACTGCCTAAGGGTTTTCATTATATGATATTTCCTATCATTAGCTAAATGATAGAGTTCATTCGACTGATTTGTTGTCTCTTTTAGCAAACGACGGTTTTCTGTAAATAGAGCAACCAACATATGATTATAGATACTTGAAATCTGCTCCATTGTTGTGCAAACTTCTTGAGTACATGTATAAAGAGTATCTTCATCACTTTTATCCTTGCTGATTAAAGGCTTTTGAGAACTTTCTGACTTTTCTTTCTTTTTGAAGATCATATTATGGCAAAGGATATATCCGCAAAGCAAAACACACGCTGCCAAGGCAATCCAACCACCCCAAACAAGCAACATTGTCACTATAAATGAAAGAGTCACCGCAGCAAGACCGGTAAGGAACCAACCCATGATAACTACCATAACGCCGGTAATTCTATATACCGCACTGTCGCGACCCCATGCTCTATCGGCAAGAGAAGAACCCATGGCAACCATAAAAATTACATAAGTTGTTGACAAAGGAAGTTTTAAAGATGTTCCAAGACAGATAAGACTTGATGCTGCCGTAAGGTTTACTACTGCACGGATATAGTCATAAGAAACTGTTTTATCTGCTTTTTCATCTGGCAAAAACCTGCTGTTCAACTTATCCTGTATCTTTTGTGGAATCACAGCATTATATGCTTTATTTAAAGCTATAGCCGCACTTACCAATGCTCTCGATATTTTAGAAGCCCCAAAACGCTCATCCTCATCATTTTGTGATGACAAATTCAACTGCGTTTCTGCAACCTTCATCGCATGCTTTGAGAAGAACAGGGTAACTGTCATAATAACACCACTGATAACCAACAACCAAACATTAACGTGCGCCGGCTCTGCCAATTGGGTCATTAGCATATTTGTATCACCGCTCTCCATGGCCAAGCGGTAACTGTCGATACCAGCCATAGGAACGCCGATAAAGTTAACAAGGTCATTACCAGCAAAGGCAAGAGCCAAAGCAAATGTTCCGGATAGGATAGTAAATTTCATTATATTCGCTCCGGCTTTCTGCATTACCCACAATATTACTGTTGCAACCAACCAAATAACAAGAAGCGATACCAGTATATGGTCATTTACAAGATGTGAAAATTCCGGGGTTATCAAACCCGAACTTTTCATACCCTTAAATATGGCAAAGTAAACAATGCCGACAATAGAAATACCGCACCAAACCGCTCCATACCTCTTAAGGGACTTTGCATATTTAAATGAAAAAATAATTCTGGAGATGTACATCAAAATAGCACCTACAGTAAAAGAAATCACAACAGATGACAGAATTCCAGAAATAATTACCATTGCCTTGCCAGCATTGATAAACTGACCCAAATCAGCAAAAGTTAATTCAGAAGAATTCCAAATCTTAAAAGTCGCTACTGCCAATGCTGAACCAAGCAATTCAAAAACGAGGGAAACCGTTGTTGAAGTTGGCAATCCAAGTGAATTAAATGTATGAAGCAATATAACGTCAGTCAACATTATACCTACAAACAATATCATTATATCATTAAAGGTGAACATTCCAGGGTGGAAAACACCATTACGGGCTACTTCCATCATACCATTCGACGTTATAACGCCGAGCATTATACCGATAGCGGCCACACCTAAAATAACATTTCGCTTAGCAACCTTGCTACCCAAGGCCGAATTAAGAAAATTCACAGCATCATTGGATACTCCAACGACAAGGTCCAATACCGCCAAAACGACAAGGACAATAACAATTACTGTAAAAATAGGACTCATATCTTATATTTTGTTTTTATTTATGCAATGAGAAAACGAACTCCAAGCCAGCAAATTTCCTGTTCATTGCCTGAATCTCCCCTTTATGGAAAGCAACTGCATTACGAACAATCGACAAACCCAGCCCTGTGCCTCCGTTCTTGCGGGAACGGCCTGCGTCAACACGATAAAATCGCTCAAAAATCTTGTCAAGATGCTTTTCTTCAACCCCTGCACCATTGTCATAAAAATCAAACCAATAGTAGTCTGACGTTTCCCTCGTCATTGTTATGAATATATCTCTACCTCCTGAATATGAAACTGCATTACTAACAAGATTACGGAAAATTGCATCTACCAGTTGACGGCTGCCTCTAATGACAACATTATCTGGCACCTCTATATTAATTCGCATACGTTTTTCTATAGAATAGCCATCAATTTCTTTGCTTATTTCCTTTATAACATCAAGTATATTAACCTCCGACAAAGGCAATGAATCCTTATCATCAGTTATACGTGTTATAAGAGTAACATCTGACAAAAGATTAGTAAGCCTTACGGAATTTGCATAACCTGACTCCAGCAACTTCCGCCTAATTTTCTCATCAAGTTCATTAGACAACAATGTTTCAAAGCAGCCACTAATCGCCTGAACAGGAGTCTTCAACTCGTGATTGATATTGCTTGTTAACTGATGCTTTATGCGTATCTTTTCCTTTTCCTCAAATAGCGCTTCATCTATACTTTTATCACGTTCTTTAGAAACACGCTTCAAATCAAGATACATTTTTACTATAACGGCAGAAACCTCCCCCAATTCATCTTTGGAAAAAACAGATACATCATAATCTTCAATATCTCCCTTTTCAGCCTGCTCAGCAAAATGCTTGAGGCTCTTTACTTCAGAACCGATTCTCCCTAATGCAAAATATAGAATAATATTGACAATTCCTGCTATACCAAGAATTACCCAAATATATTCAAACTCACCACTCAGAATATTAGACAAGTTTAAATCGTAAGGTATCGCTGTTCTCACAATAACACCATCTCCCGCAGTCGCAGAATAGAAATATTCTTTCCTGTCAGATTCTGATATTCGCCGAACAGTAACCCCCCTACCCGTTTCAATAGCCCTCTGAATCTCTTGGCGATTACGGTGATTTGCTAATTTTTCGAAGTTATTGTCAAAAATAACTGTTCCATCTGTTCTAACAAGTGTTACCCTAACTTTCTCATTAGGAATACACTCATTTATCAAGTTGGTATCTATTTTTCCTTCTGTTTTATACTCGTGAAGCAAAACACGATTATATGACTGCATTTCAGCATCAAGCAAACCTACCTTATATTCATGCTCTCTAAGGTATTGAATTGACACAAACGCAAATACAAGCATCCATAAAAATATATTAACTACCAAAAACAACCTGTTTTGATAATTAAACAATTTCTTTAAATCCATAGCCATAACCTTGTCGCGTTACTATATTAGATTCATATTTTCCCAATTTTTTACGCAATCGATTAATGTTAACGTCTATTGTTCTGTCAACGACGTAAACATTCTTCTCCCAGACACATTCAAAAATCTCCTCTCGCGAAAATATCTTATCTCGGTTAGTTAAGAAAAGATGCAACAAATCAAATTCTTTCTTGGTTAACTGAACTTCTGCCCCTTCAATAGTACAAGACTTTAACCTCAAGTCCAAAACCAAATCGCCAAAAGAAACTGTTTCACCTTGCTGTGTCCTCTTCAGCAAGCGGCGAACCCTCGCAACAAATTCCTGCATGGAGAACGGTTTACGGATATAATCATCCGCCCCTCTGTTAAAACCATCAACAAGTGGCTCATCACTTCCCAATGCAGTACAGACAATAATAGGCACTGATTCAGTTAATGGATTCTTGCGGACCTTGGATACAAGTTCAAGTCCACTCATTTCGCCCATCATTATATCGAAAACCATCAACGAATAGACACTCAAATCCATTTTTAGAGCCATTTCGGCTGAATATGCAACATCTACAGAATAACCTGCTATTTCAAGGTTGATTTTCATTAAATCGCATATCGACGACTCGTCATCAACTACCAATATCCTTATTGAATTACTCATCTTTAATATTTTCTCGATGCAAAATTAAACAACATATTCCTTACCTATGTAACAAACCTGTAACGATTTTTGTTACTGCAAAAAGGGATAAAACATTAAGCGATGATTCAAAAAATATTTTATTAATAACAAAAAATGCGTACCTTTGCAATATAAACGCACCCATAGTTCAATGGATAGAATATCGGATTCCGGTTCCGACGATTGGGGTTCGACTCCCCATGGGTGTACAAGAATGGGGGTGTGTCAAAATAGATTTTTGACGCACCCCCTTTTAGTGCGTTATAATTGATAAACGGCAAGACACTGAGAATAAGGCCGACAGGAGTTTGCTAACAGTAAATAACTGAGGTCGAATTTCGAAAGTAACGAAGCAGTTTGCAATTATAACACGCCACCTTTTATATTCATAAAACTTCCACATCATTATTAGGCAATATTTGGACTCTGAATAAAATAAATAATCAAGCAAACTTGCTTGCCGCCTCTCGGTTTGTATTACTTTGACTTCGCCCAAGACAGACTGCGGGTCGGCAGGAAAAAAACAAAAACTTTCGTTTTTATTTTTTTCTGCTCTCACCTTGCACTATCTTTGCACACACAATGGAAAGACAAAAACATATTTGCGGAGTAAACTTCAATTATACCGTTGAAGGAGAGGGGAATCCGGTTATTATAATGCACGGATGGGGCTGTAACCATACAACTGTTGAAAGCATTAGCAATCACCTATCGCCCCACTTTAAGGTATATAATGTTGACTTCCCAGGCTTCGGAAAATCTTCAGAGCCGGAATTAGTTTGGGGCGTCAACGACTATGCTGTTCTCATGGAAAAGTTCTTCGCTGAAGAAAAAATAGAAAATCCTATTCTGTTGGGTCACTCTTTCGGGGGACGCATAGGAATCATCCTCGCCTCCCGTAACAAGACACGAAAACTCATCTTAGTTGACGCGGCAGGCATCAAACCTCGCCGCTCAATGAAATATTATATTAAGGTATATTCTTATAAATTTGTAAAGCATCTCCTGCCGCTCCTTTTCGGGAAGGTTAAGGGCGAGGAAATGCTCAACAAATACCGCAAGAAAGCGGGTTCAAGCGACTATAGCAGTGCTTCACCCAAGATGAGACAGATAATGAGCAAGGTTGTTAACGAAGACTTACGACACCTTATGCCGAAAATCTCTTGTCCTACACTGCTTATCTGGGGGTCTAACGATACCGCCACCCCTATCTCGGACGCCAAGATTATGGAGAAACTAATACCTGACGCGGGACTTGTTGAGTTTCCTGGCGTAGGCCACTACAGTTTTCTTGAAAATCCGTTCCAATTCAGAGCGGTTCTTTCATCATTTTTAGAAAAAGACATACTGAAGAAATAGAAACATGGATATTTTAACTATACTTAATTGCCTGCTCATTGCATCTGCGGCTTTCCACCTTGCCATGCGCTACAAAGTTGACTTGCAAATGATGCAACAAAACTCTTACCGCAATAACCGTTACATACTTTGGTGGAAAACAAACAGCGACTATGCTTCAATATCACGTATAGTTGACGTTGGCGTACTGTTACTGCTCTTCACTCCTTTTCCTTCAACTGTTACCATTCCTATTGCTTCTCTTACATTTATAATAAAAGGAATAACAATACTCAAAAAAAAACATAAAAAACCGCTGGTATTCACCAACCGCGTTTGGAGACTATATATAACCATGCTGGTTTTCTCAATCATCTTTATCTTGGGGGCAATACTCGGCGCATATCCTTTCTGGGGAATGGCAACAGGTATATCCTTAACAGTTATGTCTGCAATTTCTTGGCTTATACTTATTGCATGCAACCAAGCAATGAAACCAATTGAGAATGCCATAAACCAAATGTACTACAACGATGCGAAACGCCTGCTCGAATCAATGCCCGATATGAAAATCATAGGAATAACAGGAAGTTACGGCAAAACAAGCACAAAGCATTACCTGCACCGCATTCTCAGCGAGCAGTTCGACGTTTTGATGACTCCCGGAAGTTTCAACACCCCAATGGGCGTTATCCGCACAATAAGAGAAATGATGAAGCCATATAATGATGTTTTCATCGTTGAAATGGGAGCAAAGCAACTCGGCGACATTAAGGAGATTTGCGACCTCGTTCACCCGGAAATAGGCATTGTTACGGCTGTTGGCGAACAGCATCTCGAATCGTTCAAGTCTATCGAAAATGTTCAAAGAACCAAGTTTGAACTTGTTGATGCACTACCGGAAAACGGATTGGCTGTTGTCAACGATGACTTTGAATACATCAGAAACCGACAAATCAGCAACGTCAAAACATTACGATACGGCATACGTAATACAGAAAACGCCAACTTTACCGCCACCGAAATTGAGTATGATGAATACGGTACTCACTTCACTGTTTGCGGAGAGGGAAAAGAACTCCGCCTTGATACCAAACTTGTTGGCGAATGCAACATATCCAACCTTATAGGCGCAGTTATCGTTGCTATAAAATTAGGCGTTAGCGATGAAAAAATCAAATATGCAGTCAGCAAAATTGAACAGGTTGAGCACCGCCTTAATATGAAAAGAACTCCAGGCGGCGTTACAATCATCGATGATGCCTTCAACTCAAACCCTGACGGCTCAAAAATGGCACTCGACGTTCTTTCCCGCATGAAGAAAGGCAAAAGAATAGTCATTACTCCGGGTATGATTGAACTTGGCGACAAGCAGCATTACCACAATGCCAACTTTGGCGAGCATATAGCAAAATGCTGCGATATAGCAATCATCGTTGGACAATATAACCGCAACGCAATCCTTGAGGGAATCAACCGAAACGAATCTTTCTCAAATGAAAATATTATCGTTGTTGACACATTTAACGAAGCACAAACAAAACTATCAACTATAATATCAGCAGGCGATACTGTTCTATACGAAAACGACCTGCCAGACACTTTCAAATAGACAAAACGAACAAAAGAATATGAAAACCAATGTAGCAGTCTTCTTTGGAGGACGTTCTGTTGAACACGAAATTTCAGTAATCTCTGCATCACAGGCTATGCACGCCATGAACAGAGACAAATATAATGTAATCCCTGTATATATCTCAAAACAAGGCAAATGGTACACGGGTGATGCACTTTTTGACGTTGCTAACTATCGCAATATGGATTCTCTTGTAACAAAGTGCGAGGAAGTATATATGCGTCCAGAATTTGGCGACTATAACCTATACAAAGCAAAGACAAGCCTTTTCGGTTCAAAGGTAGTAACAACTGTTGACGTAGTTATCCCGGTTCTTCACGGAACGAACGGCGAAGACGGCATCTTTGAAGGCGTTTTGGAAACAATCGGAGTGCCATTCGCCGGTTGCAACACCCTATCTTCTGCAAACGGAATGGACAAAGTCACAATGAAGATGATTCTCAAAGACTGTGGAATACCGGTTGTTGACTATGTATGGTTTACCGACAAACAATGGTATAAGCAAAAAGATGCACTTATTGAACAGGTCGAAAGCAAAATCGGTTACCCGGTAATCATAAAGCCGGCAAACTTAGGGTCAAGTGTTGGCATCAGCAAAGCCGCTTCAAGAGAAGAACTCATTGAAAGCGTTGAAAATGCAGAAAAATTCTCCACCCGTATCATCGTTGAAGATATGGTTGAGAACCTCAAGGAAATTAATTGCTCAGTACTCGGCGACTGCGACGAATACCAAATGTCAATCCTTGAAGAACCTATCAAGTCTGGCGACTTCCTTTCTTACGAAGACAAATATATGGGTGGCACAAAAACCACACAAGGCATGCAGGCTTCACAAAAAAGAATCCCGGCAGACCTTTCAAAAGAAATGACAGAAAGAATCCAGTTCCTCGCAGGAGAGACATTCCGCGTTCTCTCATGTCACGGCGTTAGCCGCGTTGACGTTATCGTTGACGGAAAAACAAACGAAATTTTCGTAAACGAAATCAACACCATACCAGGCTCATTGTCATTCTACCTATGGGAAGCGACTGGCATATCATTCGACAAATTGATGGACAAACTCGTTCAACTCGCCCTTAAACGCAAAAGAGAAGCAGGACTAAAGACAACAAACTTTGACCAAAACATCTTCAACCTTTCAGGAGGTACAAAAGGCGGAATGAAAATGGGAACCAAAAAATAACGATAAATAATAAGAAAAATAGGAAAAGACTGCAAAATTTGCAGTCTTTTCCTATTTTTAACCTCTGATTTTAAAAAGTTATTTCCTCTTGAAAGAAAAATGTTGTAACTTTGCAAAAAATTTTCAGGATTTAGATTATTATCCTATGAAACAAAAATTTAACGAATACAACAGTTTTAATCTGTCAGACATCAATAAAGAAGTCCTCAACAAATGGGATGAGGAAAAAGTATTTGCTGCAAGCATGAAAGAACGCGAAGGTTGCCCTTCATTCGTATTTTACGAAGGTCCTCCTTCTGCAAACGGTATGCCGGGTATCCACCACGTTATGGCTCGTACCATAAAAGATATCTTCTGCCGTTATAAAACGATGAAAGGCTTTCACGTCAAGCGTAAAGCAGGATGGGACACTCATGGACTTCCTGTAGAACTTGGCGTAGAGAAAAACCTCGGCATTACAAAAGAAGACATCGGCAAAAAAATCTCTGTCGATGATTACAACTCTGCTTGCCGCAAGGAAGTAATGAAATATACAAAAGAGTGGGAAGACCTTACTCACAAAATGGGCTATTGGGTTGACACCAAGGACCCATATATCACTTACGATAACAGATACATAGAATCAGTATGGTGGTTGTTGCAACAAATCTACAACAAGGGCTACCTTTATAAAGGCTACACTATCCAACCATACTCTCCGGCTGCAGGTACTGGCTTGAGTTCTCACGAACTTAACCAACCGGGTTGCTACCGCGACGTTAAGGATACAACTTGCGTTGCTCAATTCCTTATAAAAGAGCCGAAACCGGAAATGGCACAATGGGGTACTCCATACTTCCTTGCTTGGACAACTACTCCTTGGACATTACCTTCAAATACAGCACTTTGCGTTGGTCCTAAGATTGACTACGTTGCTGTTCAAACATATAACGCTTATTCTGGTGAAAAAATCACAGTCGTTTTAGCAAAACCACTTCTCTACAACCACTTTAACAAGAAGGCTGAAGAGTTGAGCCTTGAAGACTACAAGCCAGGTGACAAACTCGTTCCATTCAAAGTTGTTGGCGAATACAAAGGTCCGGAACTTGTTGGAATGAAATACGAGCAACTCTTTCCATGGGTAAAACCTGTTGAAACAGACGAAAACGGCAACTGGACACCGGCAGAAGATAAAGCATTCCGTGTTATCGCAGGTGACTACGTAACAACAGAAGACGGTACTGGTATCGTTCACATTGCTCCAACTTTCGGTGCTGATGACGCATTCGTTGCAAAACAAGCAGGTATCCCTTCTCTCTTCATGATTAACAAGAAGGGCGAAACAAGACCAATGGTTGACTTCACAGGTAAATTCTTCCTAACAGAAGAACTCGACGAAAAATTCGTTGCAGACTGTGTAAACATTGACCTTTACAAAGCACACGAAGGAAACTGGGTTAAGAACGCATACGACCCACAATTCACCGTTAACAACCGATACGATGAAGAAGCAGCACAAAAGGCTGAAAACCTCGACATCGTGCTTTGTATGGAATTGAAGCAAGACAAGAAAGTATTCAAGATAGAGAAACACGTCCACAACTATCCACACTGCTGGAGAACAGACAAACCTGTCCTCTACTACCCTCTTGACAGTTGGTTCATCAAAACTACCGCATCTCGCGACAGACTAATCGAACTCAACAAGCAAATCAACTGGAAACCGCAGTCAACAGGTACTGGACGTTTCGGCAAATGGCTGGAAAACCTTAACGACTGGAACCTTTCACGAAGCAGATACTGGGGTACACCTCTCCCAATTTGGAGAAGTGAAGACGGAACTGCAGAAAAGTGCATCGGCAGCGTTGAGGAGCTTTACAACGAAATCGAAAAGGCAGTTGCAGCAGGCGTTATGACTTCAAACCCTTACAAGGATAAAGGTTTCATCCCTGGAGTATATACAGCAGAAAACTACGACAAAATAGACTTGCACAGACCGTACGTTGACGACATCGTATTGGTTTCTGACAACGGCGCTCCTATGAAGAGAGAATTGGACCTTATCGACGTTTGGTTCGATTCAGGTTCAATGCCATACGCACAAATCCACTATCCTTTCGAAAACAAAGAAGCATTCGACAATAAGGAAGTATTCCCAGCAGACTTCATTGCTGAAGGCGTTGACCAGACTCGCGGATGGTTCTTCACTCTTCACGCTATCGCTGGTATGATATTCGATAACGTTTCTTACAAATCAGTTATCTCAAACGGTCTTGTTCTTGACAAGAACGGTAACAAAATGTCAAAACGTCTTGGTAATGCAGTTGACCCATTCGGCTCAATCGAAAAGAACGGAACAGACCCATTACGCTGGTACATGATTTCAAACTCATCACCATGGGATAACTTGAAATTTGACGAAGCAGGTGTTGCTGAAGTAAGCCGCAAATTCTTCGGAACACTTTACAATACATATTCATTCTTTGCACTTTATGCAAACGTTGACGGATTCGACAATTCAGCAGAACAAATCGAATACAGCAAACGTCCGGAAATCGACAGATGGATTCTTTCACTACTCGGTTCTCTTATCAAGGAAGTAGAAAGCGACCTCGATGACTACGAACCGACAAAGGCAGCAAGAGCAATCTCTGAATTTGTAACCGACAACCTAAGCAACTGGTACGTCAGACTAAACAGAACACGCTTCTGGAGAGGTGAAATGACAGAAGACAAATTATCAGCATACCAAACTCTTTACAAGTGCTTGGAAACTGTTGCTTTGTTGATTGCACCATTCTCACCATTCTATGCTGACAAACTATACAGAGACTTGACACTCGCAACAACAGGCGAAGAGAAATCTGTTCACTTGGCATTCTTCCCGAAGGCTGACGACGTTATCGACAAGCACCTCGAAGAAGAAATGAAGTTTGCACAAGATATCACTTCAATGGTACTCGCATTGCGCCGCAAGGCAAACCTCAAAGTTCGTCAACCGTTGATGGCAATCATGATTCCTGTTATCGATAACGAACAAAAGGAAACAATCGATGCTATGAGCCAATTGATTATGGGCGAAGTTAACGTTAAGGAAATTCGCTACGTCCGCTCAGAAGACGGCATTCTTGTAAAGAAAGTTAAGCCAGACTTCAAGAAATTAGGCCCGAAATGCGGCAAGGCAATGAAGCAGGTAGCAGCAACTATCTCTGCCCTTTCACAAGCCGAAATCCTTGAATTTGAGAAAAACGGTTCTTACACTGTTAACGTTGACGGCAATGATATCGCTATCGATGCAACTGACGTAGAAATCTTCTCTCAAGACATTCCTGGATGGTTGGTTGCAAACGAAGGCAGCCTAACTGTTGCTCTCGACATCACTCTTACAGAAGAACTTAAGGCAGAAGGTATTGCCCGTGAAATCGTTAACAGAATCCAGAACATCAGAAAAGATCTCAACTTCGACATAACAGACCGTATTGATGTTATTATTTCTCATAACGAAAACACAGACAAGGCTATCGAGCAATATCAAGACTACATTGCAAAACAAGTTCTTGCCAACAGTGTGACTATCGGTGATATCAAAGAAGAAGACCAAATCAAGTTGACTAAAATGGAAGAATATGGCGACATTTCCGTCTCCATAAAGATTTCAAAATAGAATATACATAAACCCTTAAAATCATTGCACTATGGCAGAAAAAACTCGATATTCAGATAGTGAATTGCAAGAATTTAAAGAAATAATTCTTGCAAAGTTAGAGAAAGCATATAAAGATTACGAATTGCTTAAAAGTGAAGTGACTAACGCAGACGGCAATGACACTGCTGATACATCTCCAACATTCAAGGTACTTGAAGAAGGAGCAACAACTCTCAATAAAGAAGAGTCAGGCAGACTGGCACAACGCCAGATGAAATTCATTCAACACCTAAAAGCAGCATTAGTCCGTATTGAAAACAAGACATACGGCATTTGCAGGGAAACAGGACAACTGATTCCGAAGGAGCGTCTTAGAGCAGTTCCTCACGCAACTTTGAGCATAGAAGCAAAACAAGACAAAAAATAATGCGTAATAAAATCTCAAATGGATATCTGGCGGCAATTATAATTCTACTGGTTATAATTGCCGACCAGTTATTAAAAATATGGGTAAAAACCAATTTCTACCTTTACGAATCATTTGAAATCACAAGTTGGTTCAAATTGAATTTCGTGGAAAATCCAGGGATGGCATTTGGCATTGAATTAGGGAGCAAACTATTCCTTACTATTTTCAGAATAGCCGCATCCATCGCCCTAATTTATGTCATTATGAAGATTAGAAATAACCCAAAGTACACTCGCGGGTTCTTTGTTTGCCTATCATTAGTAACAGCAGGCGCAATAGGAAACCTAATTGACTGTATGTTCTACGGGCTTATTTTCGATGAATCAACGCCCTACACAATATCAACCATCTTCCCTGAAGCGGGTGGCTATGGAACTTTCCTACATGGAAAAGTTGTAGATATGTTCTATTTCCCCTTATGCTCATGGGATTGGCCTTCCTGGTTGCCGTTTGTTGGAGGAGAGCATTTTATTTTCTTCCAACCTGTATTCAATATTGCAGACGCGGCTATCTCCGTAGGTATGATTGCTCTCATTCTCTTCTATCACAGATACTGGGCTCAATCAGACAACAAGGCAGATATTAAAAACACATCAGAAACAAAATAACATGAAATATTTGCCGATAGTTCTAATTTCAACATTGCTGCTTTTTGCTTCGTGCAAAAAGACTCCTGACCATGTTATCCCAGAGGGTGACATGGCAGAACTCTTGGCAGATCTCCAAATTGCTGATGCTGTCATAGAAATAAACCGACAAGAATATCCAGACGAGCAACAAAGGATGCAGTTAAGATATTCAATCTTAAATGAACACGGCTTTACTGAGGAGCAGTTCGACACTTCCCTTATTTGGTATGGCCACAATCTCGACATTTATAAAACCGTTTGTGAAAACACAGTCAAAATTCTTGAAAGTCGCCAAAAGGATATTATTGCCGAAGCAAAAGAAGCAGGTGAAAAACTAACCATGGCGGGTGACAGTATTGATATATGGCAAATTGGGAAAAACGCAATATTTGAAAGAAAGCGTATCGGAGACTATGCTCATTTCAACTTTGCAATTGCCGCAGATGAAAACAGTAAGCCTGGTGACAAATACGAATGGAGACTGTTTTTGAAAAATGCTTCTGAAAATGGGAACGCCCTAATTGGCATTGACTACGCAGACGGAACATCTGACATAGTCAAGCGGGAACTCAGAGCAAATGAACTGCTCAAACTAAATATTCAAAGTGACTCAAATCTAAATGTAAGCAGAGTATTTGGAACAATGATGTATAAACTAAAAGAAGATGCTGTTTTCCTTGACAGTATGACTTTATACCGCTCACGCCTTAATAGCGGTCACTATCACCGCTATGGAACAAAACACATAAAATAATGAGACTTCTTGCTCACTACACTATCTTTGGTGAAGATATCTTCAACCTTCACACTTTTGATATCGAAAAAGGTAATATAAAGCATAACAGAGTTGCAGGAGAAACAGCTCATACTGCATTCATTCAAGGAATACTTATATTTGCCAGACATTTGACAGAGGACAAAATTTCTGAAATAAACAACATAGTGGCGGAAAACAAAACAGAAAGCCTTCGAATTATTGCTGAGAAAATTGCCGCCTACCTAATAGAAAATAAAATGACATTCGATGAAAATAATGATTTTTCATTGCTAATATCTACCTATCCAGACTTTATCCTGTCAAAATTATAAATTTAGCCATTTTTTATTTATAAGTTGCAAGCAAATATTTTTTTCTTGAGCAACACACATAAAAATTTAGTAACTTTGCAAAAACGAACAATATAAAGAGGTGAATAAGAATAAACGCAATACAGCAATTTTGAGAATGCACTGTCCAGACCAGGCTGGCATTATCACTGTTATTACTGGTTTCATTAACGAAAACGGAGGTAACATCGTTTACCTCGACCAATATGTCGATCGGTTAAACGGAGTTTTCTATATGAGAATAGAATGGGAACTCGACAATTTTGTTATCCCTAAAGAAAAAATCAGCGACTACTTTAATACTTTATACGCCCAACGATATGAAATGTCTTTCCATATCAGTTTCTCTGAGAGAATACAAAGGATGGCAATCTTTGTATCAAAAATGTCACACTGCATATATGACCTATTGGCAAGATATACTGCAGGCGAATGGGATGTTGAAATTCCTTTAATCATCAGCAACCATCCTGATTTGGAAATTATAGGAAAGCAATTTAATATACCATTTGAAGTTTTTCCAATTACAAAAGAAAACAAGGCAGAACAAGAAGCTAAAGAATTTGAATTGCTTGAAAAGTATAATATCGACTTTATCGTTCTTGCAAGGTACATGCAAGTGCTTTCCGAAGACTTTATAAACCGCTATCCAAACAGGATTATCAACATACACCACTCTTTTCTCCCCGCATTTATTGGTGCAAAACCATACCACCAAGCATACGAAAGAGGAGTTAAACTCATCGGAGCAACAAGCCACTACGTCACAACAGAACTTGATGCAGGTCCTATCATTGAACAAGATATTGTTAGAATAACCCATAAGGATCTTCCTCAAGATTTGGTTCATAAAGGCCGTGACCTTGAGAAAATCGTACTTTCTCGTGCTGTTGAGAAGCATATACAGAGAAAAATTCTCACTTATAAGAACAAGACAATTATATTCAGTTGATAAAATATTCAAAAAACCAGCAAATATGGCAAATATTATTGAATATAAAAAGGTTGAAATTACTCGTGGCGAATTAATAGTAATAAAAGATGCCGACTTCTCTCTTGATAAAGGTGAATTTGTTTACCTCATTGGAAAAGTCGGTAGCGGGAAAAGCAGCCTTCTCAAAACCATGTATGCAGAAATACCAGTTTCTGAAGGAGAGGCAAGGGTTTTCAATTATGACCTCAACAAAATCAAGAAAAAAGAAATATTTGCACTTAGACGACAAATAGGAATCGTTTTTCAAGACTTTCAGTTATTAACCGATAGGTCGGTATATGACAACCTGCAATTCGTCTTACAAGCAACCGGCTGGAAAAGCAAGCAACTGATAGATGAAAGAATTGAAGAAGTGCTTAAAGAAGTTGGCATGAGCAATAAATCTTACAAAATGCCACACGAACTGTCTGGAGGAGAGCAGCAGCGAATCGCAATTGCCCGTGCTCTGCTAAACAAGCCTGAATTGATTATTGCCGATGAGCCTACAGGAAACCTCGACAATACAACAGGCAATCAAATTATGCAATTATTGCATAATATCTGCAAAGAAGGAACTGCCGTCATAATGGCAACACACAATATGCAGATAACAAAAGATTTCCCAGCAAGAATAGTATCTTGCGAAAACAAAAAAATAGTAAATATATAATTTTCACTATACTTGCACAGGTAGGGACACGATTGCATAGACAAATTGTAAAACTATTTGAGTTTGCCAGTGCTATCCCATTTCGCTATCTTTGCAGAAAATTTTAGAGAACGATGAAAGTAATGAAATTTGGCGGAACGTCGGTTGGTTCTGCAGAAAGAATTAAAAATGTTGCCGAACTCATTTCAAAAAGAGGCAAAAACATTATTGTGTTGTCTGCAATGGCAGGAACTACTAATACTTTGGTAGAAATTAGCGATTATCTCTATAAAAAGAATGTTGACGGGGCTAAAGAAACCATCAACAATCTTGAAATGAAATATAAACAGACTATCAACGATTTATATTCAACAGAAACAGCAAAAGAAGAAGCATATTGTGAAATTAAAGCATGCTTCAACTATATCCGCTCTCTTTCCAAAGATATTTTCACGCTCTTTGAAGAAAAAGAAATACTCGCACAAGGTGAGATTATGTCAACAGTGATGATGAACCTTTACCTTCGCGAAAACGGAATAAAATCGGAACTCCTTCCTGCTCTTGACTATATGAAAACTGACAAGAACGGAGAACCAGACACAAACTACATCCGCCAACGCCTTAACAACCTGCTTGACAAGCATGAGGATGCTGAAATATTTATAACACAAGGATACATTTGCCGCAACGCATACGGCGAAATCGACAATTTGCAACGTGGTGGCAGCGATTTCTCGGCTTCTCTCGTTGGCGCAGCCATCAACGCCGAAGAAATCGAAATATGGACTGATATTGACGGTATGCACAATAACGACCCTCGATACGTTGAAAACACTAAGCCTGTTGAAAAACTTAACTTTGAAGAGGCTGCCGAATTGGCTTACTTCGGTGCGAAAATCTTGCACCCAACATGTATCCAGCCGGCTAAACTAAACAATATCCCTGTTCGACTTCTTAACACTCTTGATCCAAACGCTAAAGGCACTCTTATCGGTAATGACTCTATCAGCAACCCTATCAAAGCAGTTGCCGCAAAAGACAATATTACAGCCATTAAAATAAAATCTGGCAGAATGTTGCTTGCATACGGTTTCCTTAGAAAGGTTTTTGAAATATTCGAGGCACACAAGACTGCAATCGATATGATTGTTACTTCTGAGGTAGGAGTATCTGTTACCATCGACTCTGAAAAGAACCTTGACAACATTCTTGAAGATTTAAGAAAATTCGGCACTGTTACTGTTGACCACGACATGGTTATCATCTGCGTTGTTGGTAATCTTGAATGGATGAATAAAGGCTTTGAGGCAAAGGCCATAGAAGCACTGAAGGATATACCTGTCAGAATGATTTCTTACGGTGGCAGCAACTACAACATCTCATTCCTAATCAGAAAAGAAGACAAAACAAAGGCACTACAACTTCTTAGTCAAAAACTATTTTCATAATCTTTATGACTACATTTCCTATAAATAAATTTGAAAATATTGAGACTCCGTTCTACTTTTACGACACTGATTTACTGCGCAAGACCTTGACTATCGCAAAAGAATCAGCCGATAAAAGGAACTTTCATATTCACTATGCAGTCAAAGCAAATGCAAATCCTGTAATTCTTGACATAATAAAGAGTTACGGTTTTGGAGCAGACTGCGTTAGTGGCGGTGAAATAGAAGCCGCTATTAATGCGGGGTTCCCTGCTGATAAGATAATGTTTGCCGGTGTTGGTAAAACTGACAAGGAAATAATATTCGCTCTTGAAAATGGAATAAAATGCTTCAACGTTGAATCAATTCCTGAACTAATCAACTTAAATGAGATTGCAGGAAGATTGAGCCGCATTGCTCGTATTGCTGTTAGAATAAACCCTAACGTTGATGCTCATACTCACCAATACATAACAACCGGTCTTAGCGAAAACAAATTTGGCATAAATCTTGAAAATCTTGATGACTTTGTCAAAAAAGCCCTAAACATGAGCAATATCGACCTATGTGGCGTTCACTTCCACATAGGCTCACAAATAAGGGAATTAACCCCATTTGAAACGCTTTGCGGTAAAATCAACGACATACTTGCTCACCTTAAAGAATTAGGTGCAATAATTACAATCGTTGACGTTGGTGGAGGTTTGGGAATTAACTACAATGACCCAGACAACGAACTTATCCCAGACTTCGAAACATACATGAATATTTTTGAAAAGAATATTCATATTGAAGAAAATCAAGAAATACATCTTGAACCAGGACGCTCTATTGTTGCTCAATGCGGCTCCCTGATAACAAAGGTAACCTATGTCAAAGAAGGCTCTGTCAAAAAGTTTATCATTGTTGATGCCGGTATGACAGACCTAATAAGACCGGCTCTTTATCAGGCTCACCACAAAATTGAGAACCTGTCTTCCCACTCTGCAGTTGATGACGTTTACGACGTTGTTGGTCCTATTTGCGAATCTTCAGACTGCTTCAGTGAAGACGAAAGATTGCCACTCACTTCTCGCGGAGACCTGATTGCCCTACGCTCTGCAGGTGCTTACGGCGAAGTTATGGCGATGAGATACAACTGCCGCAACCTGCCTAACGCAGTGTTTAGCGACAACATTTAGAACAAAAACTAATGATTATGGCTCGACACATGAACCTTAGGGGTATGGGTGTAGCACTTATTACACCCTTCAAGGCAGACAAGTCGATAGATTTTCCCGCACTTGCAAAACTCCTTGAATATATAATTCAAAACAAAGCAGACTATATTGTCGTGCTTGGAACAACAGCCGAAACGGCAACTCTCACAGAAGAAGAAAAAAATTTGGTAAAATCATTCGTTGTTGAACGTGTTAACAGAAGAGTTCCTCTCGTATTAGGTGTTGGCGGAAATAATACGCAAGCCCTTGTTGATTACTTAAAAAGCAACGACCTTTCCGACTTCAGCGCAATCCTTTCCGTTGTTCCATACTATAACAAGCCTTCACAAGAAGGAATATACCAGCACTACAAGGCAATAGCAGAGGCTTCCCCGCTACCTGTCATTCTCTATAATGTTCCTGGCAGAACAGGCGTAAACATGACAGCAGAAACAACACTACGCCTTGCTCGTAAGTTTGATAACATTATTGCTATAAAAGAAGCGTCCGGTAATATTGTGCAAATGGACGATATTATCAAAAACAAACCAGAAAACTTCATGGTTATATCTGGAGATGATGGAATAACATTCCCTTTGATAACGCTAGGCGCCGTAGGGGTTATTTCTGTAATAGGGAATGCTTTTCCAAGAGAATTTTCAAAAATGGTTAGACTCGCTCTTGAAGGTGATTTCCAAAATGCTTTGCTTATCCACCACAGATTTACTGAATTATTCAGTCTTTTGTTTGTTGACGGCAATCCCGCTGGCGTTAAATGTCTTCTAAACGCAAAAGGCATGATTGAAAATGAATTACGTCTTCCTTTAGTCCCGACAAAAATTACAACATACGAGAAAATTCGAGATGTTTTGAATAAATTGGAAAATTAATGCTCCAAAAATTTGCATAATTCAAAAAATACATATACCTTTGCATCACTTTTTGGAGGAGATTTTTGGGGTCCAGTAGCTCAGCTGGATAGAGCAACAGCCTTCTAAGCTGTGGGTCGTGGGTTCGAATCCCGCCTGGATCACTCGAGGGTCATCACCTAAACAAGGTGGTGACTCTTTCTTTATGTCTATACCTATCTAACACTCAGCGACTTGCATTTTGTAACTATTTGTCTTAGAATGTTTTAGCAATTTCCTTGCTAAATTATCCTGGTACAAATTAGCATTTTTTAGTTTGAAATAATATGCCTAACTTTGGTACACGAAAGCGAAAAGTGTACCACATGTGTACCACAAAATGGGGCGAAAAAACCTCGATTTCGACCCATTTTTCGAGGTTGTGGTACAGTTTTGGTACACAAATCGCAATCTGTGGTACACCTTGTTCGGGGTGTACCACAAGCGAAACTATCATTTTTTTATAACTTTAATCGAATCTTTCTTAGATATGGCAAGTGTACCGACAATAAGAGTGATTTTCGACCGCAGAAAGACTGCAACGGCTGTCAAGAAAGCCTCTGTCGAAATCGAAGTGTATTATAATAGAGAACGCACACGTATCTCTACGGGAGTAAGTGTGCTCAAACAACAATGGCGTGACGGTATGGTGGTGAACCACCCGGAAGCACAGCAACTCAACGAAACTATCCGCAGCATGTACGATGCCATCTTCGCTCGCATCGAAACTATGCAACGAAACGGCACGTTTGACGTTGAACTGCTGAAGCAGACAAAGGAAACGGAGGTCGAGAAGAAAGCCGACTTCCTCGACTGGCTCGAGGAACGCATCTACAAGCGCAGCGTCAAGGAGTCAACACGCCGTCAGCATATAGTTATGCTGAACGAACTGCGCAACTTCGGGCTTATCCGCAACTTCTCCGACCTCACTACCAAGAACATCAAACTGTGGGACGACGCACTGAAAGCCAAACTCGGCTGTCAGTCGTCGGTGCACGGCTATCACAAACGCCTGAAGCCGTACATTCTCGAAGCAATCCAGTTTGAGCTGATAAAGTCGAACCCCTACGATGGCATCAAGATTCCTCGCGGCAAGTCGGAAGGCATAAAATACCTTACCGAAGACGAGCGTACACGCATCGAGGAACTTGAACTCTACGGACCTGTTGAAAAGGCCCGTGATATGTTCATCTTCTCGTGCTACACCGGGCTCGCCTATTCCGACTTAATAAAGGTCAACCGCAAGGAAATCTTTATGGAGGGAGAAGATATGTGCATCATTGACAAGCGACTGAAGACAGGTACACCATATACCATAGTGCTGCTTCCGAAAGCCGTGGAGATACTGGAGAAATACAACTACGACATCAACCTGATGTCTAACCAAAAGTGCAACGAGTATCTTAAACTCATAGCGCACATGGCTCACATTCACACAAACCTCACTATGCACGTTGGACGGCACACCTTTGCCACATGGGCACTCACAAAAGGTGTAGGCATAGAAACTGTGAGCAAGATGCTCGCCCACTCCGACATCTCAATGACGGAGAAATATGCAAAGGTGCTGAAGTCGAGCGTAATTTCCGGTTTCCACAAACTGCGCAACTCGCAGTAATACTTCCAAAATTCTTACAACAAAGGGTAGCCGCAGTGGCTACCCTTTGTTGTTTAACTTCTCGACAAGGTCATCTATCTGTTTCTGCTGTTCATCTATCTTTATAGATAGAGAACGCACGTAATTTGTGAGCTGTGAAATCAACTGCGACTGGCTCGACAAAATGTTCACCAAAGAATTGCCGCTTATCTCGTTGCCGTCGATAATAGCCCTTATTTGGTCGCTCTCGCTTCTCTCTTGCTCCGCAACAAACATTTCGCCTTCGCCTGTTTCAAGCCAATCTCTGTTCAATGCCGAATTTTTTGAACACAAAGTATTCATAAACTTGCCGGACATCGGCACTTTGCCATTAAGAATTTGGGATAACGCAGCATGGTTATACCCTAACAATTTAGCTAAACATTTTTGGTTAGTCGCATAACCGTTCTTTATCAGCCATTGTACGATGCTGCGAGCCCTTTCACATCGTAATTTTTCTGCTTCCATTTATATATAGTTTATATTTTTCTAAATCGCATTAGCATTTATAAATTACTTGAAATTTCTCTTTGAGGGTGTTATATATACTTCTAAATTTGCCTAAGTAATTCTAAATGCAAATATAAGCACATTAAATGAATTACACACAAAATGGTTTGGAAATTTATAAAATATAAACACATATATGGAAGATAAAGAACTGAAACGCATAACAGCCAAACTTCGACAGATTGAGAAAATGCTCGACCAGGCTCTGGAACTTTCCTCCAACGATAAGGTAGTTGACAGGCTTATTTCAGTGAAAGAAGCTGCTCAAATGCTTAACATTTCGGAGAACAAACTCCGAAATGAAATCCGTTGCGGCAATATTAAGGCTTTCAAGACCAAACGTGCCTACAAACTCTCATACGTCGATGTTTTGAAACGTGTGGGCTTCGACTTTAATCAAAAAAAACAGAATACTTAATCCAACGACAAATGACGAACAACGAAATCAAGACAACCGAGGCTGAATTGCTCAATAATTACCTCGACTCGATACCCTCGTGCGACAGGAAATATTTCGCTCGCGAAGTGGTAAGGCGTTGCGGAAACGGCATCACGATGAAGACTTTCTACAACTGGAAATATATGTCGTGCCGTATTCCGGTTTTCGCCAAGAAAATCATCGAAGAAGTGGCAGGAAAAGAAATATTTATATGGGACACCGACTTTACCTCATAGGCTATGACTGAATCAATACCCAAATGTGACCCAATGGGCGTTTACTGCGTCAAAAGAACTTGTGCAGCACTCGAAGTGTGCAAGAAGACTTTACAGAAGTATCGCCGCAGAGGCTATATCAAGCCTATAAACGAGAATAAGTACCGTTTCCTTTACTCCGGGCAGTCTATCATCGACTGCTGGCATAAACTCCGTGGTATATGATTAGCGACAACACTGTGCAGAGGGTCAAAGACCTCTCTATCGTCGATGTTCTTGGCAAATACGTCAAACTGCAACGGCAAGGAGCAAACTATGTGTGCTGCTGCCCCTTCCACGGCGAGAAATCACCTTCGCTTAACGTGTCGCCAAGCAAGAACTTGTGGCACTGCTTCGGTTGTGACCGTGGCGGTGATGCCATTAAGTTTGTAATGGAACTTCAGAACATCGAATTTCACACTGCTGTCGAGGAAATTGCTAAAAGTAACGGCGTTTATGTGGAGTATGTGACAACGGAGCGTAGCGAGGAGCAAATCGCTGATGCAAAGCATCGTGAGAGTCTGCTCATCGCTATTGAACAGGTGCAGGAATACTTTGTTTCTTCGCTCGAAACAGACGCTAAAGGTAAGGACTACGCTTTCCGTCGCTGGGGCGAAGAGTTCTGCCACAAGGTCGGCATCGGCTTCGCTCCATATTCGTCTGCGGCGTTTCTCGACTGGTGCAAGAGCAAGGCCATAAATATTGACTTGCTGCTTGAAGTCGGTATTGTGAAGAAAAGCGAGAACGACGGCTCGCTTTACGCTTTCTTCCGAAATCGTGTCACTATCCCTATACGCAGCCGGTCTCGGAAAATCATCGGCTTCACCGCTCGCGACATCACCGGCAACGAGAAAGCGAAATACATCAACTCGACTACCTCAAAGATCTTCGCCAAGGGTGAAGTGCTTTTCGGCATCGACAAGGCGGCTAACGCAGCGAGGAATGAAGATTTCGTAATTTGTGTGGAGGGTGCGCCGGACGTGCTACGGCTCCAATCCGTGGGACTGGAGAATGCAGTCGCTACGCTCGGAACGGCGTGGACGGACAAGCACTTCGACGCTTTGGCAAAAATCACGAAGACGGTATGCTTCATTCCCGACTGCGATGTGCCGGGCGACGGACAGGACTTCGGAGCAGGCGAAACTGCTGTTATCCGAAACGGCGAAGCCGCAATGCGTCACGGCTTTGCGGTCACTGTCCGTGAACTGCCTTTTGCCGAAATTGACGGCAAGCCGGCGAAGAACGATGCCGACAGTTACATTTCCTGCAAAGAGGACTTCACCAACCTCGAAGAAAAGCACTTTGTCGTATGGCTCGCAGAGAAGCGTTATCCACTCGTGAAAACACAAGTGGCAAGGCGCAAGTTGGTAACTGACTTAACTTCCCTACTCGCCTGTATCGACGACAAATTGATTATTGCGGACTGCATCGAGCAGCTTGCTAAGATTGACGGAAAGCAACGCTTCTGGAAAGAATCGCTTAAATCCGTAAAGGAGGAAAGCCGACGTAATGCTATCCGCGAAAGAAAAGATTCTTCACCTGCCACGGCTAAACAGCGTGAAGCCGAACTTTTGAACAAGTTCGGTCTTTTTATCCGTGATAATATGTACTTCTCTGTCGCCGAGGACGAGCCGGTAAGGCTCTCTAACTTCATTCTTGAACCGATGTACCACGTCAAGGACGAGTACAACGGCACTCGTATCTTCAAAATCCGAAACGAGTACAATCAAGAGGAAGTAATCGAGTTTCACGAGTCGGACCTCGTTTCACTCTCCAACTTTCAGCAGAAAGTCGGTAGCCTCGGCAACTTTATATGGAAAGCCAAAATCGACAAACTCAATGTTGTTAAGGAACTCCTTTACACGCTCACGGACTCCGCTCTGCTAATCAAGCAGATGGGATGGGACGCCGTGAACGAGTTCTATGCCTGGGGCAATGGAATACTCAAAGACGGGACTTTTCTGCCTGTCGATGACCTTGGCATCGTCAGGATTGATGACCGACATAAATACTATATCCCGGCTACATCGGTGATGTATCGCCAAAACCCTGCTGTGTTCCAGTTTGAACGTATGTTCAAGCACGAGAACCGCAGTGCAATCACGCTCTACGACTTCGCTCAAAAGGTGATTGACGTGTTCGGCGACAACGGAAAAGTCGGGCTTTGCTTCCTCTTTGCCTCGATGTTCCGTGATATTATATATCCGATTAAGAACTGCTTTCCGCTGCTTAATCTGTTCGGTCTGAAAGGTACAGGCAAAACATCGCTCGCCACTACCTTGCAGTCGTTATTTATCCACAGTGTGGACCCGCCGAGCATCGGCATCGCCTCTATTCCGTCGATGAACGACCGTGTCTCGCAAGTTACTAACGCCATGGTGGTTTTTGACGAGTACAAAAACGACCTTGACGAGCGCAAAATCGCCTATCTTAAGGCTCTTTGGGGCGGTGCCGGTCAGACGAAGAAGAATATGAACGGCGACGGAAAGGCGGCTCAAACCGTCGTTACCTCGGCTGTAGTTATCTGCGGTCAGGATTTACCGACTCGCGACATCGCTCTTTACAGCCGTGTGATTCACCTAACTTTCTCCCGACCTTCTTTCACTGCCGAGGAACGCCGTCGCTTTGATGACCTCAAAGAAATAAGCAACCTCGGCAATACGCATCTCGCAGTACAGGTGCTCAATCTGCGTAAGGTCGTGGAGAACGGTTATCGCCAAAACCATTCAATCGTGAGAAAGGAACTTTCCAACGCTCTTGCCGACGAGGAAATCGAAGACCGTGTGCTCGACAACTGGGTCGTGCCACTCGCTGCTTTCCGAACGCTGGAGTCGTCGCTGCGACTCCCATTCACGTATTCGGAAATGTTCGACATCACCATCGCCGGCATACGCTATCAGAACGAGGGGTGCAAGAAGAATACTGAAATGGCTGACTTCTGGGAAGTCATCGACTCGCTGCACTCGCAAGGCCGCATTATCGACAAGGCGCATTTCAAAATACGCTATTTAACGGAATTCCGAGGCATCGGAAGCTCCGAGCCGGTGGTGTTCGCCAAGCCAACTCAGGTGCTGTTCCTAAATCCGTCTGCCGTGTCTGCCCTTTACACTGGGCGCATCGCCGGCGGTGCTGTCGGCAAGAACACGGGCAACTGGGGAACGGTGCTCACTTACCTTAAAGTGCAGCCTTCGTTCCTCGGTCTTAAACAGGACCGTTTTAATATACTGCTCCCGAACGGTACACTCGATTACACAATCGATACTTCTTTGGGTGGCTCGCAGAAGAAACTTCGCGTGAACCGCCCTAAGGCTCTATGCTTCGATTATGGTATGCTCAAAGATAAGTATTCAATCAACCTCGAAACAAGCACTGTTTCGGAGGCTGATTTGGACGTGGACGAGACTTCGCAGGTCGCTACGCCCACAGCACCTCCAAAATCACAGCAAGAAGAACTACCGTTCTAAGAAGCAAAAATAATTTATTCTTTATATGTATTAATGGTCCGGGCATATTGTGAAATATGCTCGGATTTTTTTCGGCAAAAGCAAAGGTCGGAAAAATGGGGTCGGTTATATTACGTTGACAGCGTTGACAAGGTTGACAACGCTTTATATCAACTACATACGGAAAATATCTGCGTTGACAAACGTTGACAAAGGTTGACACTTTCGGCATTTTCCGAAAATGCCGTAGCCAAGCGTTGACACTTTTATAATATATATTCTTTTAGTAAAAAAGATATATTATTGTATATCAGCGGCTTTATCGCTGATATTTTAGTGTGTCAACGTGTCAACCGATGGCTACACCTAAATGTGTGTACCCGGTCTGCAACGCAATTTTTTTTCTCACCGCCCGATTTTGAGGAAATATCGGGGGTGTCGCCCCATATCGCCCTTTGTTCTTATGCCAACATTTTGATTGTACATAACTTTGCAGCACAAACTAAACATCTTTTAATCTTTCTGAATGAACTCATATTTCCTTTATATACATCTCGACGACTACCTCGCTCAGTGGTTTATCAACGACCAGGGTGGCAAATACCCTGTGGAACTGAAACGCGGAAGTGTCGAGAGCATCATTCTCGAATCGTTTCTTGCCAAGCAGCCGGAAGATATTCCGCAGCAGACGGAGGCGAACAATCCCGATGCCGTTAAAATCGCCATTCCTTTCTTCAAGTCCAAAGACGTTAATTACTTCAACTATCTGCCGAAACGTGCGGAAGATCTGCTCGTCGCCACTATCCGCAACCGCTTCGACGTTGAACTTTGGACTACTCTTCATAAGTTCACTTCGATTATTAATCGTCAGGATGAACTTATTTACGCTTTTATGGAAAGTCACGGCATCGAGATTAACGAAAAAAACTGGTGCACTATCGCTAAACGCTATCAGCGAAAGCGCACTGTATATCGAATAAATGAAAGAGTCAAAAAATTTCGCTCAAACTTGAAAGCGAAAAAACGCTGAATGTAACGCTTGTAACACTTGTAACTATATACTATATGAGGACTACGAAACAAATATTGCCGGGAGTTAAGGAGATTGGCTGGGTAAGGTGTGAGCACCTTGTGAATGACATCGCTCTGCGTGGCATCGCTATGATGCCGGTCCCGATTCTTACCGACATTCACAATGTGCCGTTCTTCGATGAACCGACTTGCGAGTGTGTCACGGAGAACGACGGCGGCAACCGCACGGACACGGCGAAGCTGAAGTTCGCCTCGGAGGACCTGCTGCCGCTCAAAGAGCATCTCGCTTTCGTCGTTACCGCCATAGACGGTAACTCCTACATCATCGGTGCTCGTGAAACGCCGTTCCCGGTGATCAAACACACCATCTCGTTCGGCGATGCCGACGGCGACGGTGCCGGATTCATCTACGAAATCACGCACAAGGCGATTAAATCGCTCGTGCCGTGCCATAAATAAATTTTTGAGCATTCCATATTGAACACTCAATCCCAGTGTCATAAGTAAGAAAAATTGATATGTTTTGCCGTCGGTTCGTGATGAATAGACGGCTTTTTTTCGTATTCAGAGCTGCCTTTCTGCGACACCTTCCCGATTGTTGCGATTGGTAAAGCGGAAAGTGTGGCCGTTGCCGTGCAGTCACACATTGTCGCAGCCGTGGCTTTGTAGTCGAGGCGATTTGCCTATCGCTTTTCGTGGAACGGTCATATTCTCGGCTACGTTTCCCTCGCTGACCGCTTCGCAGCTCTCCTTTGTGGCAGTCCTCACTCGTTCTTCTTGCCCCATCTGTGCCGATGATGCAGTCCACGCTGCCGAATAACTCCGCACAAGTATCTCTTTCTGCTTCTCTACGCTACCTCGCCGAAGTGTCGCACCATTGGGAACGACCGCTCAGTCCTGCAAGCGGTTTCCACATCGGCTTTGCGTTGCAGTGAAGTTTGGTGTCTGCGTCTGCGAGTGTGGTAAGGTCACAGCCCTAAAAGCATCTGCCGTCCACCGCTTTGCCTCCTGTGCCGCGATGCAGGGATTTCAACCGCTTTTTTATTGCGTCAATGGTGTTTCGGACGGCTCCAAGTGGAACGTGCACCACGCTCTGCCTATTGTCTGCATCACCTTTTGT
>ERZ791624.101-NODE-101-length-61660-cov-3.226735_pt1 | contig 61660 bp, 50 predicted proteins | sample MGYA00510058_ERZ791624 | MGnify/ENA primary metagenome ERZ791624 (study PRJEB30046, sample SAMN00715158) | human gut metagenome | study: EMG produced TPA metagenomics assembly of the A metagenome-wide association study of gut microbiota in type 2...
AGCATCACCTTGCCAAGGTGGGGGTCGCGAGTTCGAATCTCGTTTTCCGCTCCAAATTGTTGGCGACATAGCCAAGCGGTAAGGCAGAGGTCTGCAAAACCTTTATCCCCAGTTCGATTCTGGGTGTCGCCTCCAATTTTTTTATTGGATGTTCAAATCTGCCGAGGTGGCGGAACTGGCAGACGCAAGGGACTTAAAATCCCTCGGAGAGTGATCTCCGTACCGGTTCGATTCCGGTCCCCGGCACCATTTTTTATACGGAATGTTGAGTCATCGCTTGGGCGATGTCTTTTTTTATGCCTAAAATTAGGCCTTCCCACGCTAACATCGGGCACGGTCTTTGCTTGTTTAAGAGGAAAACCGTGCATTTTCAATGTTTCTGAAGAAGCTTACAATAAGGGAAACACGAAAAAAAGAAAGGGGTTTTCACCATGAAAATAAATCGCGTCCTTGCCATTCATGATCTCTGCAGTTTTGGCCGCTGTTCGCTGACGGCTGCCATTCCAGTCCTGTCGGCCTTGGGAAGCCAGGTCTGTCCCTTCCCTACAGCCCTTTACAGCAATAACCTGACCTATGGCAAGTTCCATAGTAAGGACCTTACGGATGAAATGACATCGTCCATGGATAAGTGGCAGGAACTGGGCCTGTCCTTTGATGCCCTTTACAGCGGCTTTTTGGCAAGTCCTGCCCAGGTTGATGTTGTAATTGATGCCATTGGGCGTTTTGGCGGTGAGAAAAAGACTGTTGTTGTCGATCCGGCCATGGCTGACGATGGAAAACTCTATCCTGTTTTTGATGATGCCATGGCAGCTTCCATGAAAAAACTTGTTGCCCATGCATCCCTCATCACGCCCAATTACACCGAAGCCTGTCTCCTTACAGATACGCCCTATCAGGCGGCAGCTCCGACGGATAAGGAACTTGAGGGTCTCTGCGATAAGCTCCTTTCCCTAGGGCCCAAAGCAATCGTCATTACAAGTGTTCCTACAGACAGCGGCCATATTGCCATTGCCAGCCAGACGGACAGCCAGCTTTTTCCGGAAAAGTATGAAGTGCCAAGACTTCCCTTTGGAACCTGCGGTACAGGAGATATCTTTACCAGCACGCTTCTTGCCTACATCCTGCGCGGGAAGGATCTGAACCTTGCCGTCCAGCATGCGGCCGACTTTTTGAGCTTTGTCATTGAAACGACACTGAATGAAGGCACCGATCCCCATGAGGGCGTGCTTCTGGAAGGCTGCCTGTGGAAACTTCTTGTACCCCAGACAAAGGACTGCACGAGCTGCAAAGGATAAGCGCAGAAAACTAGATCGGAGCCTCAAGCAAAAAGCCGTGGAGAAGTGAGTGAGCGTTCTCCACGGCTTACTTGGTCTGGGGCTGCGCGTCACGTTTTTTCTTCTGGTTTCAAGCCTTTTCCTTTAGCTTTCTTTTTGACAGAAACGCACGTTGAAGCCATGTTGGCCTCATAGCGCCAATCCATCCCCTTGTTTGGACAGCGCCCTTTTCCCCCTCATCTTCGTCTGATAGCGTATCAGGCGGATGGTAAAAAATAGGGGCATTGTTTTTGTGTAACGGGGAATGCCGCGATAATCATTCCAGGATGAGACGCACGATAGCATTTTTGGGAGGGCTTCAGCATGAAATTGCGGTACGTTCCATGCTGCGATGCGTCATGCTTTTATGACCTTTTCATCCATCTAAAAAAAGCAAGGAGGGGACCACGTGCTGAGACTTGGTGCGAGCCCTGCACCGAGTAAAAACAGGTGGAACAGCCCTCCTCATTTATTGACATCTCTCCGGAACTAATCTATAATTTACAAGATACGGTAGTTTTACCGAAACTGTCCCCACAGCGGCAAAATGGGCCGATTTCGTGGGATCAAAGCCGAAAAGGAGTCGTGAACGATGGCTGAACAGGAAACAATTTTAACTGAAGAAGGTCTCAAAAAGTTAGAAGACGAATTGGACTATCTTCGTTCTGAAAAAAGACAGCAAGTGGCAGAACGGCTGAAGGTCGCCATTTCCTATGGCGATATCAGCGAAAACTCCGAATATGATGACGCTAAGAATGAACAGGCCTTTGTCGAAGGCCGTATCCTCACCTTGGAAAAGATGATCCGCAATGCAAAGGTCATCAAGGATTCCGAAATCAATAAAAAGGTGGTTTCCCTCGGTTCCCGGGTCACCATCAAAGATATGGAAACGGAAGAAGAAGAGGAATACACGGTTGTGGGTACGACGGAAGCTGACCCCATGGCCGATCCTCCCCGCATTTCCAATGAATCCCCTGTTGGCAAGGCCATCTTGGGCCAAAAAGTGGGTTCCGTATGTAAGGTTCCGACACCGGCTGGTGAGCTGAGCTATAAGATTATCAGTATTGCCAAACCCAGTGCAGGGAAGAAGAAAAAAGCTGCTGCCAAGGAGTGAAATGAATGTCGGAAGAATTGAAGAACCAACCCGCCGTGGATACGGGTGCTGCTGAAGAAGTCAGTGAACAAGTCGCTGTCCGTATGGACAAGATGCATAAGTTGGAAGAAAAGGGCATCCTGCCTTTTGGTCATGCCTATAAGGTAACCCATCATAATAAGGAAGTCCATGACAAGGTCAAGGAACTGGAAGAAAAAGGCACTGAAGTCCGTGTTGCCGGTCGGTTGACAGCCATCCGCGGCCACGGTAAGACCGCTTTCATGGACCTTCTCGATAAGTCCGGTAAGATCCAGCTCTATGTCCGCAAGGATGAGCTGGGAGAAGACAATTACAGTACGGTCAAGCTCCTTGATATCGGAGATATTGTTGGCGTAGAAGGTGAAGTCTTCACGACCCATATGGGTGAACCGTCCATCCGCGTGAAAAAACTCGAATTCCTTTCCAAGGCCTTGAAACCGCTGCCGGAAAAATGGCACGGCCTCAAGGACAAAGAAATCCGTTATCGTCAGCGCTATGTGGACCTCATTGTAAACCCCGAAGTCCGCGACACGTTTGTCAAACGTACGGAAATCATTAAAAGCATCCGCCATATCCTTGATAACGAAGGGTATCTTGAAGTGGAAACGCCGGTCCTCAACACCATTTCCGGTGGGGCTACGGCCCGTCCTTTTGTGACCCATCATAATGCCCTTGATATCGATCTGTACCTGCGCATTGCAACAGAACTGAATCTGAAGCGCCTCATTGTAGGCGGTCTGGAACGGGTCTATGAAATTGGCCGCATTTTCCGCAATGAAGGGATGGATATCAAGCATAACCCGGAATTTACGTCCATTGAGCTTTATGAAGCTTATGGTGACTACCAAACCATGATGGACATTACGGAAAAACTCGTGTCGGAAACGGCGCAGCGCGTCCTGGGAACCATGAAGATCACCTATCAAGGTAAGGAAATCGATTTGACGCCGCCTTGGCCTCGTATGACCATGGTTGAAGCTGTTAAGAAATTTAGCGGCTATGACTTTACAGGCGTCCGTGATGTTGATGTGGCCCGTAAGATGGCTGCTGAGGCCAACGTCGAAATCCAGCCAACCTTCGGCCCTGGCAAGATCCTGGAAGCTTTCTTTGATGAATTCGTTGAAAAGAACCTTATCCAGCCGACCTTTATCATGGGTCATCCTAAAGAAATCTCTCCGCTTGCTAAGAGCAGCCTCGCCGATCCGGAAGTTACGGACCGTTTTGAAGGCTTCATCAACGGGGCTGAGATCTGCAATGGCTTTACGGAACTCAACGATCCGATTGATCAGAAAGAACGTTTTGAAAAACAGGTGGAAGAACGCAATAACGGTGATGATGAAGCTGGTATGATGGACGAAGACTTCATCAATGCCCTCATGCATGGCCTGCCTCCGACGGGCGGTCTGGGTATCGGGATTGACCGTCTTGTCATGCTGCTTACCGATTCAGCTTCCATCCGTGATGTCCTGCTGTTTCCGACCATGAAGCCCTTGGGACTTGAAAAGAAAGACGAATCCGTGGCAGCTGCTCCAGCCGCGCCCGCTGAAACGGTGGATGCTCCGCAGACCGTGGCGCTGGAAAAAATTGATTTTTCCAATGTGACCATTGAACCGCTCTTCAAGGATTTCGTTGATTTTGATCAGTTTGCTGGCTGCGACTTCCGGGTAGTGAAAGTCAAGGACTGTTTTGAAGTTCCTAAGAGCAAGAAACTTCTCCAGTTCACCCTCGATGACGGAACGGGTACGGACCGGACCATCCTGTCGGGCATCAAGGCATACTATCAGGCTGAGGATCTTATCGGCAGGACCCTCGTTGCCATTGTCAACTTGCCGCCGCGCAAGATGATGGGCATCGAATCCTGTGGGATGCTGTTAAGCGCCGAACATAATGAAGGAGAAGAACGCAAACTGAACCTTCTCATGCTTGATCCCCATATTCCGGCTGGGGCCAAGCTCTGCTAATGTTATCCTGAGACTTCGCAAGGAAAGGATCTTTTCCCTGCGGGGTCTTTTTTATGCCGCAAAAAGGCCCTTTCCTACGAAGGAGAAGGGCCTTTGACCATGCTCTATTTCAGGGCATGGACGAAATATTTGATGAAGGCAATCGTCTGGGGCTGATAGATGATATCGACGAGAAAGGCGCCCACAATCGGCACGATCATGAAGGCCTTGCGGCTCATGCCATACTTTTCCTTGACTGCCGTCATATTGACGATGGCTGATGGAGTGGCACCAAGGCCATGCCCGCATAGGCCGGCACACATGACGGCCGCATCGTAGTTGCTCCCGAGGATCCGGAAGACAATGAAATAGTTTACAAGGACCATGAAAAGGACCTGGGCCGCAACGACGAGGATGACGCCGCCTAAAAGTCCCGAAAGTTCCCAAAGACGGAGGGTCATGAGGGCAATGGCAAGATATAGGTTCAGCATGACGTCGCCAATGGAATCCACCAGGGAGAAGCTGAACTGATAAAAATGAGCCGATTCATTGACGTTCCGCAGGATGACTGCCACGAACATGGCTCCGACATAGGTGGGGAAGCTCATGCCGATAAGAGCCCCAATGCGCCCGGAAATGACGGTTCCAATGGCCATGCAGACGAGGATTGCCGTCACGTTCTTGATGATGGTGAGGCTGTCCAGTTTCTCGCCTGTGGCGGCGTTGACGTTTTCAACGCCTGTATCCTTGAAATCCTCTGACAAATCCGGTGTCAGATGATGGCGCTCAATGAGAACGCGGGCCAGGGGACCGCCTACAAGGACGGCGGAAATGAGCCCAAAAGTCGCCGCGGCCATTCCCACTTCAAGACCTGCTGGGTAGCCCATGGACACGAAGGTCTTCCCATAGGCACCGGCCGCGCCGTGACCGCCGATCATGGATATGGCTGAGGCCAGGAGTGCATAGGGAGCTTCCAGTCCCGTGGCCACGCTGATACCAATCCCGATGGTATTTTGGCAGATGGAAATGACACCTGCTGTGAGCCAGTAGATGATGAGCAGGGTCCCGCCTTTTTTAAGGAGCGAGAGGCTTGCCCCTAGGCCTACCGTTGTAAAGAAGGCCAGCATAAAGGGATTTTGATAGTAGGTGTCAAACTTGAAGGCATAGGCTCCCGTCTGATGTCCGATGAAGGTGATGAACATAAAGAGGAAACCGCCGACAACCGGAGCCGGAATACAGTAGCGCCTGAGGGCCGCGCTCTTGCCTTTGATCCAGTACCCGATGAGGAGCATGATGGCCGCAAGGGCTGTTGTGCAGACCGCATCGGCTTTGATGAGCAGAGAACCTGATGAAAAGTCCAGAACCATATGAATCGCTTCCTTTCTGAAGTGCAATGTCCCTACCATTCCATTGTATCGAAAAAGAGGGCAGACTGGCATGCAAAAAGCGCGGCTTTCCTATTTGATCAATAAAAAAGATTGATAGGAAAGGCAAAGCTTCAGCAAAGCCTGAATGAGGGAAAACCGGATGTTTCAAAGTATACAGCATGTTCCGTCAGGAAAGCGCCCAATATTACAAGGGACCTCCTGAGCGTAAAAAAGCTTTTGACGATATGCTGACCCTAGGCACGGTTTCCTGCCCAAATAATAAGGCCCCCAACGCTTCTTAAAAGCATTGGGGACCCATCCTATCAGGGAAGGAAAGCAACGTTTTTGGGATTCTTTAGGCTTCTGTTTCCACCGTGAAAGGAATTTCATCTTTCAGGTCATTTTGGGTCATGCTGCAGACGCAGGAGTCGGACCAGACGTTTTCACAGGTTTCAATCATATCGATGATGGTGTAGATGGGGAGAATGATTCCCATGATGCCAATGGGGGCGCCGATGCCGCTCATGAGCGACAGGGTGAGGAAGTAGCAGCCCATGGGCACACCGGCGTTTCCGATGGCGGCAAAGACAGAAATGAAGAGCCAGACAATCATGGTTCCAAGGGACAGTTCCATTCCGCCATTTTGCATGAGGAAAATGGATGTAACAAGGATGAAGGCAGCGCAGCCATTCATGTTGATGGTTGTGCAGATGGGGAGTACGAAACGGCTGATGGAGGGATTGATGCGCATGTTTTCTTCCGCAGAAGCCATGGTGACGGGAAGCGTTGCAGCGGAACTCTTTGTAAAGAGGGCAACGGCAAGGGCCGGGGACATCGCTTTCATGACGCGGACCGGGTTGAGGCCGCGGATGAGGAGAAAGAGCGGCAGAACGATGAAGAACTGGATGAGGTTCCCTGCCATGATGACGAGGGTATAGCGACCCAGGGCACCGACGATGACGCCGGCTTCAAGCTGGGAAGACAGTTGGGCCGCAAAGGCGAGGATGCCGATGGGAAGGACCTTCAGTAGGGCACGGATGAGGGCAAAGAGAACTTCCTGGGCCCCATTGATGCCGCGCAGAAGGGTTTTCGTGTTTTCCGTTTCCGGCATAAAGGCAAAGGCAAGACCAACAGCGGTGGCAATGAGCAGGATGGAAAGGACGTTTCCCGTCAGGAAGGGGGTCAGGATGTTGTTGGGGATGACGGAAAGCATATGATCATAGTAGCTCATCTTGCCAATGTTCTGGGGGACATTCGTCACGCCGGCGCCGATGGCTTCCGTCGGCAGGTTGCCCGGCTGGATCCAGAGATACAGGAGCAGGCCGATCCCGGCGGCACAGATGGTCGTGAGCAGGGTATAGGTGATGGTGTGCTTGAAGATCTTCTTTGTTTCCTCCTTGGATCCCATCATGGAAAGGGTCGTAATGACCGCCAAGGCAATGGTCGGTACAGCAATGAACTGAAAGAGGCGGGTGAAGACGGTAGCGATGAAGTTGAAGAGTTGGTTAAGGAAGGGAACGTTCATCCAGCCGAGAACGGCACCAATGATGAGGGCTCCTATCCAAAGTGCGAGCTGACGCCCTTGGGCAAGGGGATTGTTGTGGGCCATGACATTTTTGGCTGTGTCTTTGACATGGGTTTGGTTTTCTTGGGTCATAATGGACTTCCTTTCTTTTTGAAAAATGAAAAAGATCCTCCATGGATCTTTCCCAATCAGGTCCCCACCTGATGATAACAATTCATATATTAGCATAGGAGATTGAAAAAATGCAACAAAAATCAGAGATTTCAAGTTTTTTATCCTCCAAGGAATCATAATGCGGTAACTTAGTAGGAATTATACGATGAGCCTTTCTTGCCAAGATGTCTCTAATCGCCTACAATAATAAGGTACCCTGCCCTTCGTGAGAGGGTGGAGAATAGGACTTTATGGAACGCCTTCAGCGTTCCTTTTAGGTAAGTTTTGACAAGAGATAAAGGAGGATCCGTATGCCCTGTACAACGCTGCTTGTCGGAAAAAATGCAACCTATGATGGTTCGACCATGATGGCCCGCAATGAGGATTCCGGTGCGGGAAGTTTTACGCCGAAGAAATTTATTACAGTCAATCCTGAGGACCAACCCCGCCACTATCGGTCAGTCCTGTCTGCTTTTGAAATCGAGCTGACCGAAACGCCCCTGCGCTATACGGCCATGCCCAATGCCCAAGCCAATGAAGGTATTTGGGGCGAAGCAGGGATCAATGAGCTCAATGTAGCCATGAGCGAAACAGAGACCATTACCTCAAATCCCCGCGTCCTTGGCGCCGATCCGCTTGTAAAAAATGGCATTGGGGAGGAAGACATGCTCACCTTGGTCCTGCCCTATATCCACAGTGCCCGGGAAGGTGTCAAACGGCTGGGCGACCTCATCACGCGCTATGGGACCTATGAAATGAATGGCGTCGGTTTCCAGGATGAAAATGAAGTCTGGTGGTTTGAAAGCATTGGCGGTCATCACTGGATTGCCAAACGCGTTCCTGATGATGGGTACGTGGTCATGCCCAATCAGCAGGGAATCGATTTATTGGATCTTGTCGATGCCTTTGGCCCCCAGGAAGACCATATGTGCAGCGCTGACCTTATTTCCTTTATTCGGGACAATCACCTTGACCTAACCATCCATGAAGGAGAAGACTATGCCCTTGAAAAGGATTTTGCCTTTGATGCAAGGGCCGCTTTTGGCAGCCATGATGACGCAGATCACACATACAATACGCCCCGGGCATGGTTCATGCTGCGCTTTTTCAATCCCCATTCTGCTTTGTGGGATGGACCTGATGCCGATTACGGTCCTGAAGATGATGACCTGCCTTGGTGCCTCATGCCGGAACGGAAGGTGACCGTTGAAGATGTAAAGTATGTCCTCAGCGCCCATTACCAAGGAACCCCTTTTGACTGCTACAGCAAGGTGGACCATCCCCTGAAAGGCAAGTATCGCCCCATTGGGATCAATCGCAACAACTTTGTTGCCCTGACCCAGCTGCGGCCCTACGCCAAAAAGGACCGTATGGCCCTGATGTGGATTGCGGAAGGGTCAAACGTCTTCAATGCCTTTGTGCCGTTTTATGCCAATGTGACAAAGACCCCGGACTATTTGAACCATGCGGGGACGGTGCCGTCGACGGAAGAATTCTACTGGGCTAATCGCCTCATCGGCGCCCTTGCCGATGCCCACTTTGCCCGCACGGCAAGTGCCATTGAGCGCTACCAAAAGGCCGTTGCCTCCGCGGCTCATGCCATGATTTGTGATACGGATAAAAAAGAAGCCGAAGGCGGCGTGACGGCTTTGCTTGAACAGGCCAATGCGGCCATGGCGGCTATGGTAAAGGAAAAGACCGATACCTGCCTAGGCAAGGTCCTTTACGAAGCGAGCATGGCTATGAAAAATGGCTTCTCCCGCAGCGATGCCTAAGCCGTATCATAAGAATAAAAAAACGCCTTCCGGCATGGACCGGAAGGCGTTTTTTTATTAAGGATCACATCATGGAGGCTAGTTTTTCTTTCAGGATTTTCAAAGGAATAAGACTTAATAGAAGGGTTGCTGCCACCAATCTCACTTGCTGTCACCGCTTTCTGATGTAAAGGAAACTTCCGGCGTGCCTTTATGGGCGTCGACACCGAGGGCGCGAAGGATCCCAAAGAAGACTTCCGTGTTGTCCATGACGCCGTGGAAGTATTCAGAACCAGGGCCTTGGGCCATGAGCACCACATCGTCGGCAGAATGGCATTCGCTCGTTTCTCCGGTTGTCGTCGGCAGGTCGCCTTGGACAAGACGGGCTCCTTGGGGTGCGCGTTTCGAGTTGGCAATGACGTTTCCTTTGGCATCGGTCGTTGCCGGAACAGTCGGTTCAGGCTGGAAACGATAATTTTCGTAATGGTCTGGGGCATTGGCGTACTGCACGGCCAGGGTGACATCCGGATCAGGGTTATCGGGATACCCGTCATGGTTTTCATCAACGAAGGTCGGCCATTTGGCATCGCCGTAGACGCGAACCGCTTCGCGGCCGGTCTTGCCGTTTTCTTCCTTATAGGTGCCGCTGATGCTGATGCCGTGGGCATGGTCCGCAACGACAATGATAAGTGTATCATCATTGTGTTTTTTGGCGTAGTTCTGCGCCCATTCGATGGTCTGATCAAATTCGATGGTGTCATAGGTGGAACGCTGCCAGTCCATGGTATGGAGCTGCTTATCAATGCTGCCGCCTTCACTCATGAGAAAGAAGCCATTCGGATTTTTTTCAAGTACAGATACGGCTTTTTTTGTCATATCAAGGAGGCCGGGCTGGTCAGTAAACCCTTTCAGGACCTTGCTGTTTTTGGGCAGGAATTCACGGTCCATGTAAACGTTCATGTGGTTCATGGTGAAAAGCCCCAGAATGGGCTGATTGCCGTTGAGGGCATTTAGTTCCGTCTTGGTGCCAGCAAATTGATAACCTTTATCCTTGAATTCCTGGATCAGGTTACGGTTATCCTTGCGTTTGGAACCGGGCGTCTGAAGCGGAAGGAAGAACTGTGCCCCACCGCCCATGACCACTTTTGGCGGATTCCTGCGGCTGAGGAAATCGGCAGCAATGTAGTTTTGTTCCCCACGTCGGCGCGTATGGGCCGTGACGGCCGCCGGCGTAGCATCCGTAACAGCTGCGGTTGTAACCATGCCGTAGCTCATCTTCTTACTGCGGGAGAGGATTTCCGCTGCCGTTTCCACCTTTGGGTCATCGAGGGGATCTTTGGTTCTATTTTCGTAGACACCCATGGCATTGACGACGGATTTATTGCCCGTCATATAGGCGGACATGGAGTTTGCTGAGTCCGTTACGATAGAGTCATAGCCGCTTGTTGTGACAAGGGCAAGGCTTGGCATCTTTTCCATGGAAAGGACGTCATTGAATTTTCCGTTTGAAAGGCCTTTTGAAAGGATGCGGCCCAGTTCCTTTGCCTGCATGCTCATGCCGTCACCGATGAAGAGGATGACATTCTTGGCGCGCCGCCTTGCTTTTTCCTGGACCACCGTATAGGCGGCTTTTGCCTGGAGCCTTCCAGAAAGGCCGCTGGCGGAAGCCGTTACCCTTTTTTCACCGATTTTGTCAAAGGTGACATTGTTGATGCGGTAGGAAATGTGGGTGCCATAGTCTGTGATGATGGCCTTTTTCCCAAAGACTTTTTCTGCCCCTTCTCCGTTGATGCCGACGTTGAAGTTTGTGCTGTTTCTGGGAAATTCCACCTCAAAGTCAAACCGCTGACCGGCCCAGAATTTGGCACGGTTGATTGGCAGGATGGTAATGGCACCGTTATCTGCCATCTCCTGCATCCGGTTATGGAATTCAGCCACCTGCGAGATGGAGGATGCTGCCGCAAAAGCCACGGCATCATGGGTCGAGGTGATGCCCATGGAAAGGGCCCCTAAGAGCGACAGTTGGATAAATAGGCGAAGCTTACGTTTTGTGTTCATAAACAAACCTCCTCAATGATTTTGCCTCAAAGAAAAAGATTCTTCATATGGAAGGAGTGTAGCATAGGAAACTGGAGGTTTCTGCAAAAGCTTGGTAAAATTACCGTAAATTGCCGCGGCCAAAAAACGGCAGCTATTCTTTTTCTTTCATCTTATTTTAATTTTCTATTTGCTAGAATGAAAGCGATTTTACGCTGAGGAGGTCTTTTCATGTTTACACAGATAAAAAAAGCCGGCTTAAAGGATGCCGCAATCAGCCGCAGGCTGGGGCAAGGCTTTTTGTGCCTTATCTTGGTGGGTCTTATGGGAAGCGGAGAAGCGGCACCAATGGTCAAAGAGGTGAACGGTGTAGCCCGCGTCTTTGGTGATGGGGAAAAAGTCTCGGAAGTCATTTTGACATACAGTGAGCCCCTTTTGGCAAGTTCCGTTTCTCCCAAAGATTATGTCCTTTCAAAGGGTACCCTTGAAAGCGTCCAGGTAGCCCGCTCTTTGCCCCCCTTTAAGGCGGCTGAGGAAGGCCGCTATGTCATCCTGAAGGTCAAGACGGAAAATACGGTGCCTGAAACACTCCTTGCAGCGCCCCAAAAGGAAAGAACGGAAAAAATGCGTCAGGAACCCAAGCTTGATGGTCATTCTGACCGCAAAGCCCCGGACCTTAGCATCGCAGTCAGACAAGTGGGAGAAGTGACTGGCGCAAAAGGGGATAAAAGCCCAGGCTCCATCCAATTCATGGCGTCGACCCGAACGCTTGAACCCGATCTTTCGCGCTTTACGCAGAAGGTCTTTACGGATCCCGAAACGGGCATTTCCCTGCCATATTCTCTGTATCTGCCCAAGAAAATCAAACAAGGAGAGAAACTTCCCCTGGTCTACTTTGGCGTGGATATGAGCGGCAATAATGATGACTTTACGACACCGCTTTATCAAGGCAACGGAGCCACCATCTGGACCGATCCTGCTTTTCAGGCAAAGCATCCTTCGATTGTTGTTGCCCCGCAGTATACGTCCGAGCTTGTAACGAAACTGGGCATGCTGACCGCCGATGATCATCAATGGACAAAAGGCCTTACCTTGCTCAAGCATTTTCTTGATTATGCGGTCAAGACTTATCCTGTCGATCCAAATCGGATCTACGGAACGGGACAGTCCCAGGGCGGTATGGCCAATATTGCCATCAGTGACCGCTATCCCGATTTTTTTGCGGCCCAGTATCTTGTAGCCTGCCAGTGGGACCCCAAGAAAATGCAGGTCCTCAAGGATAAGCCCCTTTGGATCACCGTCTGTGAAGGGGATAACAAAGCTTATCCTGCAATGAATGAAACGACCGCACTCTGGGAAAAAGCGGACGTAAAGGTAGCGCGGAATGCGACGCTTTGGGACAGCACCCTTCCTGTGGGGACCCTCAATGCCAAAATGGAGCAGCTATTGCAGCCTGACACCCATATCTACTATACGGTTTTTAAAGGTGGAAACCATATGTACACGTGGAGCTTTGCCTATTCCTATGATGCCATCCGGGAGTGGCTCTTTTCACAGGCAAAAGAAAAGTAAGACGCTTGGTATCTCAAAGAAGGGAAAAGTGTGCACAGAGATAAAACTTCCCTTGACAAAACAATATGAATCCGGTATGATTTTAAGGAATTATTCATCAAGAGTAACGGAGGGAATGGCCCCATGATGTTACGGCAACCACACGAAAGTGAACGGTGCTAAGTCCAACAGGATTTTCCTGGCAGATGAAGACGAATATGAATCGATCCATTCCTCTTCATAATGATGAAGGGGAATTTTTTATTCATGAGGAGGGAGTCGCTGTGATTGAACTGAAACATATCGGCAAGGTCTACCACGCAAAGGGCGGGGACCTGGAAGCCTTAAAGGATATCAACTTATCCATTGAGGAAGGAGAGATCTACGGAATCATCGGATTATCCGGCGCCGGCAAAAGTACTTTGGTCCGCTGCATCAATATGCTGGAACAGCCAACGAGCGGTGAAGTGATTGTTGACGGCAGGGACATGACCAAACTGTCCAAGACGGAACTGCGCAAGGCCCGCCAGGAAATCGGCATGATTTTCCAGCATTTCAACCTCTTAAGCAGCCGGACGGTCTACGGCAACATTGCCTTTCCTCTGGAAATCCAGGGAAAAAGCGGGGAAGAAATCAGAAAGAAAGTGGAACCCCTCTTGGACCTCGTTGGTCTTACGGACCGCCGTGACCATTATCCTTCCCAGCTGTCGGGCGGCCAGAAACAGCGCGTTGGCATTGCCCGCGCCCTTGCTTCCGATCCCAAAGTGCTTCTTTGTGACGAAGCTACGAGTGCCCTTGATCCCCAGACGACGGAATCCATCCTGGAACTCTTGCGGGATATCAATAAACGGCTTCATATCACGATTGTCATGATCACCCACCAGATGAACGTCGTCAAGGAAATCTGTGATCATGTGGCGGTCATTGAAGGTGGCCGGATCATTGAAGAGGGGCCCCTCTATGAAGTCTTCACGAATCCGAAGAATCCGACGACCAAGGAATTTGTCGCAAGCACTCGGACGGATATTGTCCCGGAACTGGTAAAGAAGCTTGACCTCCATAAGGAATATACCAGCGGTGACAAGGCCCTTGTGCGTCTGCATTTTCTTGGTGACAGTGCCGGGGAACCGGTCATTACGGTCCTCATCAAAAAGTACGATATCGATGTCAATATCCTTTCCGGCAACGTGGAAACGCTCCAGGATACGCCTTACGGAACGCTCCTAATCGGTATGGATGGGGATGAGGCTCATTTGAAGGAAGCCCTGGCATATCTTGAGGGGCAAAAGTTACAGATTGAGGTGATTGGATATGTCAAGTAGTATGATCCAGATGCTGATTAAATCTTTGGGAGAGACTTGCTATATGGTTTTTCTTTCGGCGGCCCTTGCTACCCTTTGCGGAATGCCTTTGGGCGTCATTCTCACCGTCACACGGGAAGGCCATATTCTGGAAAATAAGGGCATTAACCGCGTCTTAGGGGCCGTTGTGAATGCCACCCGTTCGACGCCGTTTATCATCCTCATGGTGGCCATCATTCCCCTTACGCGGATCATTGTGGGATCTTCCATCGGGACGACAGCTGCCATTGTGCCGCTCACCATTTCGGCAACGCCTTTATTGCGCGCATCATTGAATCGTCCCTCCTAGAAGTCGATCCCGGCGTCATTGAGGCCGCCGAATCCATGGGAGCCAGTCCCTTCCAGATCATCTGGAAGGTGCTTCTTCCTGAATCCATGCATGCCATCGTCCTTGGCGTGACCCTTGCCATCATCAGTCTCATCGGCAGTTCTGCCATGGCCGGTGCTTTGGGCGGCGGCGGACTGGGTGACCTTGCCATCCGTTACGGATATCAGCGCTTCCAGGCAGATACCATGGCGGCAACGGTCGTGATCCTCATTGCCCTGGTTCAGCTCGTCCAGTCCGTCGGGAACCATATCAGCGCCAAACTGAACAAAACAAAGATGCAGTAACGCACGCTGCAGCAAGCTGGCTGTAAAGTCATGGAAACATGGCTTTGCAGCTTTTTTTGCGCCTCAAAACTATCAGATAGACCGTAGGGCCCCTGTATCACTTTTTACACTGATGGCAGGCGCTTATAGGCGGAACGCCAAAAATAAAAAAATGACTTGCCACGACCTCGTTAACGTGTTAATGTATTAGCGTACTAAATCAACGCAGTCTTTTTTTATATTTTCCGTAGTTTTGAAAGGAGTCTCGATTATGCAGGCAGGTCTCAACAAAAAGGAACTTCATCGAATGGCACACGCTTTTTTGCTTTTGAAGGATGATCGGATGTGTCTCGATTTTTTGGAGGATATTTGCACGCCTAACGAACTGAAGGCCTTGAGTCAGCGTCTGGAAGTGGCGGTGCGTCTTCATCGCGGCGAAAACTATGCCAAAATCGTCAATGATACGGGCGCCAGCAGCACGACGGTTTCCCGTGTCAACCGCTGTTTAAATTATGGAGCCGGGGGGTATCGAAAAGTGATCCCCATGCTCCTTAAAGAAGGAGAATAGATAAGTATGACCACTGGCTTTTTACAGATTCCCTACGGAACGAAAGATATCCTGCCCGGCGAGGCCCGCGTGAAGCGCGAAATGGAAGACCGCCTCGCTCGGAATTTTCTTTCCTGGGGATATGATGAGGCGATGACGCCGACTTTTGAATACGCTGATACCTTTGCCCTGGGTGGGGCCGATCTTTCCGATGAAAGCATGAAATTTCTGGGTCGGGACAATCGGACTTTTATGCTCCGCAGTGAAATGACGACGCCGCTGGCGCGGATGGTCGTTACCAGGATGCGGCAGGACGAAGGCATCAAGCGTCTTTTTTATATTGCCAATGTTTTCCGTCACGAAGAGACCCAAGCTGGGCGGCAATGCGAGTTCCGTCAGGCAGGGGTTGAACTTTTTGGCGAAAAGGGGCCCGAAGCGGACGCAGAGGTCTTGGCCCTTGCCGTGGAAAGCCTTAAGGCAGCAGGACTTGCGCATTTTACCCTCAGTATCGGGCACAGTGGTTTTTTGGCAGGCCTGATTGAAGACGCGGAACTTTCCGACGCCCAAGTGGAGCGCCTCAAAAAGATGATCCTGACCCATAACGCAGTGGCTCTTGAAAAGGCCGCTTCCGTCATTTCCTACGAACCGGTCCGGGAACTCGTCAAAGGGCTTCTTTACCAGCAGGGCGGGCCGGAGATGCTCCAAGCCTTGAAAACAAAGGTCACCCATCCCAGAAGCCTTGAGGCCCTGGATAATCTGCTTGCTATTTATCAGCTGTGTGAAGCCTACGGCGTTACGGATAAGATTGTCTTTGATTTGAGTCTCATCCGCAACTTTGACTATTACACAGGCATGGTCTTTGAAGCGTATGGCCCCCAGATTGGCTTTAATATCTGCGGCGGCGGACGCTATGATACGATGATGGAAAGATTTGGCAAAGCCATGCCGGCAACCGGTTTTGCCCTTGGCGTGGACCGCATCATCCTCGCCCTGCGCCGCGAAGGCGCCCTGCGGGGGGATGAAGCTTGGGATGATTATGTTGCTTTTAGTGCCAAGGGAGAAACAAAGGCCATTATAAAGGCCATGACCCTGCGCCGCAAAGGACGGAAGGTCAAGATGGCGACCCGTCCTATGGATAAAGGCGAAGCGACGGTATGCTGTGAGCGCCAGAAAGCCTTGAACCTCGTCTACGTCAAATAAGAAAGAAGGACCTTTTTATGGAATACCTAACCATTGCCCTTCCTAAGGGAAAACTCTTTGATCGGTCTGTCAAGGTCCTTGCCAAGGTCGGCTGCGAAGCTGACAACGTGGTCGAGGATTCACGAAAACTTGTCATCACCAATGAAAAAACAAAAGTCCGCTTCATCATTGTCAAGACCATGGACCTTCCGGTCTATGTCGAATATGGCGCGGCTGACATCGGCATCATCGGAAAGGATGTCCTCAATGAAGAAGAACGGGACGTCTATGAACTGCTTGATATGGGCTACGGCAAATGCCATCTCATGATGGCCGTGCCGGAAGAAAAGGTCCTGCCCCGCATGATGGATTATACCCATATGCGGGTTGCGACAAAATATCCTCATAGTGCCGTCGAGTTCTTTGACCGGCAGGGCATGCAGATGGAAATCATCAAGCTCAATGGCTCCATCGAATTGGCTCCAATCGTAGGTCTTAGTGAACTCATTGTCGATATTGTGGAAACGGGGACAACCATCCGGGAAAATCACCTCAAGGAAGTCGCCTCGGTTTATGAAAGTTCGGCCCGTCTCATTGCCAATAAAGTCAGCTTCAAACTTCAGCATGAACGCATCAAGAAGCTCGTTGAAGATTTGAAGGCCGTGCTGAAGGAGGAAGAAGCATGAAGATATTTGATGAAAGAAAGAGCAGTGCAGAAGAAATCAGCAAGCTCCTCAAAAAGAAAGCTTTTGATGAAGTGGAACTGTCCCCTCGTGTGGCGGCTGGAACGGAAAAGATGTTTGGCAAAAAACTGACAGCCGCCCAGGTCGTGGACCGCATTGTCAGTGAAATCCGCAAGGGTAGGGATGAGCGCCTCTTTTACTATACAAAACTCCTTGACGGCGGCGATTTTACCAAAGACACCATCGCCGTGACGGAAAAAGAGTTTGAAGAAGCAGAAAAAGCCGTTGATCCAAAGACCATGGAGGCCATCAGCCGGGCCATTAGCAATGTACGGAAGTTCCATGAGGAACAGCTGCCCAAGACCTGGCTGACACCCCGCGCCTATGGGTCCTTCCTGGGTCAAAAGATGACCCCTGTTGATTCGGTGGGCATTTATGTGCCGGGCGGTACGGCAGCCTACCCGTCCAGCGTCATTATGAATGCCGTGCCAGCCAAGGTGGCCGGTGTGCCCCGCATCGTGATGGCGGCGCCTGCCAGTCGTGACGGCCGGATGAATCCCTATGTCCTTGCTACGGCCCGGAAAATTGGGATTACGGAAATCTATAAGATGGGCGGCGCGCAGGCCGTGGCTGCCCTTGCCTTTGGGACAGAGACCATTCCCAAGGTCGAAAAAATAACGGGCCCGGGAAATATCTTTGTAACCCTTGCCAAAAAGGCCGTTTATGGTCACGTTGACATTGATATGTTGGCAGGGCCCAGTGAAATCCTGATTGTCGCAGATAAAACCGGCAATCCGAAGTATCTGGCAGCCGATCTATTGAGCCAGGCCGAGCATGATCCCTTGGCTTGTGCCATCCTCATTACTGACGATGAGTCCCTTGCTAGGGCCGTAGCAAAGGAAGTGGATGAGCAGCTTGAAGCCCTGCCGCGCAAGGAAATCGCGGAAACGAGCCTTGCCCAGACGGGCAAGATCATCCTGGCCAAGGACATGGATACAGTCGTTCAGATGGCGAACCTTTCGGCACCGGAACACATGGAAATCATGACGGAAAACGCTTTCTCCCTCGTGCCTCGCATCCGCAATGCCGGCGCCATCTTTCTTGGGGCCTATTCACCGGAACCGCTGGGGGACTACTATGCCGGGCCCAATCACATCCTGCCGACAGGCGGGACGGCACGCTTTTATTCCGTCCTCAATGTGGAAACATTCATGAAGAAAACGAGCCTCATTTCCTATACGCGGGAGGCCCTCAAAGAGGCTGCAGATGATATCATTGCCATGGCAGAAGCAGAGGGCCTTACAGCCCATGCCAATGCCATTCGCGTCCGCAAAGGGGAACTGTAAGAAAGGAGGCCGCTGATGAGCCAAATGAGGGGCCGTGAGTGCCTGAGCCGCATCGAGGATTATGTTGTGGAAACGGTCCCCGATGCCGATATCATTGTAAATGCCAACGAAACCAATGAACCGATGGGAAAGAAAATGGAGAAAAAGCTGGTGGATGCTGTCCTTAAGGAAGCGCTGAACCGCTATCCCTCCATGCACGGGGAAGACCTGTGTGCTTTTCTTGGAAAGAAATATGGTCTTGAACCCTACCTGTTCTGCCTGGGAAATGGCTCCAGTGAACTTTTGGAAAAAGTCTGTTTTGCCTTTGGCGGCAAGGGCCGTAAGATTGCCTATCCCGCTCCGTCCTTTTCTATGTACGAAACGTATATCACCCTTTCTGACAGTACGCCCGTACCTTATCGTTTGGATGAGGATTTTCAGGTAGACGCCGATGCGGTCATCAAGTTCTGTAAAAAGGAAAAACCCGACGTTCTCATCGTCAATAACCCCAATAATCCAACGGGAACCTATAATGCGCGGCAAATGATGGAAAAGATCATCCGCAGCGTCGATGCCCTTGTCGTCATGGATGAAGCCTACATTGAATTTTCCAATGGTGGAGCGGATGCTGAAGAAAATTCGACCCTCCCCCTTGTGGCTGACACCGATCATCTCCTCGTCCTGCGCACCCTGTCGAAGGCCTATGGCCTGGCTGGCCTGCGCATTGGCTTTGGCGCCGGGAGCCGGGCCGTTATGGAAATCCTTCACAAGGTACTCCTGCCCTATCATGTCAATCGCCTGACCCTTGCCATTGCCCTTACGTTCCTAAAGTCCAAAAACTACCTCAAAAAGCGGGTGGCCGCTGTCGTCAAGGCCCGTAATGCCCTTGCGTCAGACCTTGGGACCTTGGGTTTTACGGTCCTGCCGTCAGGGACGAACTTCCTTCTTATCATGCCCAAGGAAGAGACCCTTACGGTCCTTTTTGCCAAGAGCAAAAGCCGGGCCAAAGGCAGGGAGAACAGGGCAAAAGCCGCCGGAAAGACCCTTTTTGAGGGGCTCCTTGCCCGGAAGATCTTGGTTCGCAATTATTCCCAGCATCCACTGCTGCCAGGGGCCCTGCGGATTTCGACAGGGACCTTGGAAGAAAATGCCCGCATCATTGAAGCGGTAAAGGAAATTCTGGAGGGATGATCATGAGAGACAGTACTGTCCATCGCCGGACGCAGGAAACCGACGTGACTGTGACCTTGGAACTTGACGGCACGGGGGAAGCGGATATCGATACAGGTGTGGGGTTCTTGAACCATATGCTGACCCTTTTTGCCGTTCACGGTCATTTTGACCTGACCGTACGGGCGACCGGGGACCTTGATGTCGACTGCCACCATACGGTGGAAGATGTGGCCCTGACGTTGGGCGAGGCCCTGCGCAAAGCCTTGGGTGACAAGGTGGGAATCCATCGCTATGGGAGCATGCTCCTTCCTATGGATGAGGCCCTAGCCGAAGTGATCCTTGATATCAGCGGACGCCCCTATCTTGTGTGGCATGCTGATATTCCCCGTGTCAGTCTTGGTCTTTTTGATACGGAAATGGGGGAGGATTTTTTCCGCGCCCTTTCTGTCCAAAGCGGGATGACCCTGCATATCAATGTCCCTTACGGCCGCAATACCCATCATATGCTTGAAGCCATCTTCAAAGGTTTTGGCCGTGCCCTTTCCGAAGCTGTTGCCATCGATCCACGGGTCCATGGCATCATGAGCAGCAAGGGCGCCCTGTAAGACGCGGCTGAATATAGCCGTGGGAAAGGATTCCCATGAACAATCAATCCATTGCTATCATCGACTATGGTCGGGGCAACCTGCACAGCGTCTATTATGGACTGAAAAAGATTGGCGCTGACCCCATCATTACCAATGACGAAAAAACCATCCTTGAAGCCCCGCGGGTCATCCTGCCAGGCGTCGGTGCCTTTGGGGACTGCATGGACCATCTTGCCGCTTCAGGCCTTGAAGATGCCATTTTTCACATGATTGAAAAGGGGACCCCTTTTCTTGGCATCTGTGTGGGACTCCAGCTCCTTTTTGAAGGCAGTGAGGAAACACCTGGTGTCAAAGGTCTTGGCATCTTTAAGGGGATGGTGCGCCTGATTCGCACGCCCTATAAGATTCCTCATATGGGGTGGAACGAGCTTACGATAACCCGTCCGTCACCTTTACTAAAGGATGCCGAAGGGAAAATGGTCTATTTTGTCCATAGCTTTGCCGCGGACCCTTGTGACCGAAATATCATCACGGCAACCACCAATTATGGTACGGAACTTGTCGCTGCCGTAGGCCGCGGCAACGTCCAGGGCTTCCAGTTCCATCCGGAAAAGTCCTCTGCTGCCGGCCTTGCCATGCTGAAAGCCTTTAAGGAGTGGAAACCATGAACCTTTATCCAGCCATTGATCTGCGAGGCGGAAAGTGTGTACGCCTTGAAAAAGGAAATTTTTCTAAAGAGACGGTCTACAGCAAGGATCCCGGTGCCATGGCGCGCCGCTTTGCCGAAGCGGGGGCCCATACCATCCATGTGGTAGACCTTGACGGTGCCCTTGCCGGAAAAAGTGAGAACCTTGCCGCCATCAAGGCCATCATGAAGGAAGGTGGTATCCCCATCGAAGTGGGCGGCGGCATCCGTACCTATGAACAGATTGAGGGTCTGCTTTCTTTGGGTGTAAGCAAGGTCATCCTGGGGTCTGCTGCCATCTATGACCCTGATCTTGTGGAAAGGGCCAATCGGGACTTTCCCCACAAAATTGTGGTTGGCATCGATGCGAAAAATGGCTATGCGGCCGTTGATGGATGGAAAAAAAATAGCCATCTTACTGCCGAGGCACTTGCCCGGCGTGTTGCCGCAGCTGGTACGGAGCGGATCATCTTTACGGATATCAGCCGCGATGGGATGATGAATGGCAGCAATATCGAAGCCACAGCCACCCTTTATAAAGCCTGCGGGGTTCCCATCACGGCCTCGGGAGGCGTTTCTTCCCTTGAAGACATCAGAAGGCTCAAAGCCCGTGAAACAGATGGCATCGAAGGCTGCATCATTGGGAAGGCGCTTTACGACGGCGCATTTACCCTTGCTGAGGCCCTCAAGATTGCCGGGGAGGTGTGACCATGCTGGCAAAAAGAATCATCCCCTGTCTTGATGTCAAGGCGGGCCGCGTTGTCAAGGGAATGAATTTCGTCTGTCTCCGCGACGCTGGGGATCCGGTGGAGCTTGCGGCCCAATATGAACGGGAGCAGGCTGATGAACTGACTTTCCTTGATATCACAGCTTCCGTGGAAGGCCGCAAAGCCATGCTGGACGTCATTGAACGGACGGCTAGGGAAGTCTTTATGCCCCTTACGGTGGGAGGCGGCATTTCCACCATGGAAGATATCCGGGCCGTCCTCATGGCCGGTGCTGATAAGACGAGCCTTAATACGGCCGCTGTCATGACACCGGAACTCATCCAAAAAGGGGCCGAAGCCTATGGGGCCCAGTGCATGGTTCTTGCCGTTGATGCAAAGAAAAAACCATCCGGTGGCTGGGAGGTCTATATCCATGGAGGGCGGACGGCAACAGGATTGGATGTCCTTGAATGGGTCCGCAAAGCCGTGACCTTGGGGGCCGGCGAGATCCTTCTTACGAGTATGGATGCTGATGGGACCCAAGATGGGTTTGACCTTGACTTGACGCGGGCTGTTGCCGAAGAGGTCCCCGTTCCTGTCATCGCCTCAGGCGGCGCGGGCAAACTGGAGGATTTTTATCGCGTCCTGACCGAAGGCAAGGCGGACGCGGCTCTTGCCGCATCGGTCTTCCATTATGGAACCTTCCGCATCAAGGAAGTGAAGGACTATCTTGCAAAACGTGGTGTCGTCGTGCGGCGCTGAAAGGGGGACCCTTTCCTCATAGCAGGGGAAGGGCCCTTCCTGCGTCTTCTGCAAAAGCGCAGCGTCAGGGCCCAGGAAACGTGATACAATAAGGACAAGAGGTGTTTCTTATGAAAATCGATATCAGTCATTTGAAATTTGATGAAAGAGGCCTCATCCCGGCAATCGTCCAGGACGTGACGACGGATAAGGTCCTTATGCTTGCCTATATGAATGGACAGTCCCTTGCGCTGACCGTGGAAACTGGTTACACCTGGTTCTGGTCCCGGAGCCGGCAGGAACTATGGAACAAGGGCGCTGTAAGCGGCAACCTGCAGAAAGTGAAATCCATCGTCTATGACTGTGACGGTGATACGCTTCTTGTAAGGGTCGTCCAAAAAGGGGTTGCCTGCCATGAGGGCAACTACTCCTGCTTCAGCTACCCGCTGTGGAACGCGGGCTCCGGTGAGAACCTGCCTGCCACCTACAGCGACCTTCCCACTGTTGTGGATGAACTCTATCGCAAACTTACCCATGAAAAGAGAAACAGCAAGGACGGTTCGTATGCGGGCTACCTTTTTGAGTCCGGGGAAGACCGGATACTGACCAAACTGATGGAGCATGCGACGGCTTCCCTCCTTGCTTCAAAGAATGAAAATGCCAAGGGCCTTGTTTACGAGATGGGCGATTTATGGTATCATTGCTTGGTACTGCTTGCTTACCATGGCATTACGCCCGCCCAGATGCTTCAAAAGATGGGCGAGCTGGCAAAGAACAAACAACACGAGTGATCGTATCATTTGGAGGCTGATCTGATGGCTAGACTTTTTGGAACCGATGGGGTCCGCGGTGTTGCGAACGCTCATCTTAACGCGGAACTTGCTTATAAACTGGGAAGGGCGGCGGCCCAATATTTTGGCCGAGAAGTCAAGAACCCGAAAATCATCATTGGACGGGATACGCGGCTTTCGGGGACCATGCTCGAATCGGCCCTTGCGGCAGGCATCTGCAGTGCCGCCGGCAATGCCCATCTTCTGGGCGTCATCCCTACACCGGCTGTTTCCTATTTAACGGAAAAACTGGGCGCCAGTGCCGGTGTTGTCATTTCCGCCTCTCACAATCCCTTTGAAGATAATGGCATCAAGTTTTTCGCGAAGACCGGTTTTAAGCTTCCCGATGCCGTGGAAGATGAAATTGAAGCCATTGTGAACCAGCCCATTGACTACACGAAGACCTTGACGGGATCTTCTGTGGGGCGCGTCATCCAGGAACCGGACATGGCCATGGAATATATCCAGCATATTGTGTCCTGCGCCGATACAAAGCTGAATGGACTCAAGGTGGTCATGGACTGTGCCAATGGGGCCAACAGCCAAGTGGCGCCTGCTATCCTGCGTCTTTTGGGGGCCGAGGTCATTCCCATCTATGACCAGCCCAATGGCATCAACATCAATAATGGCTGTGGGTCCACTCATTTGGAAGCCCTCCAGAAGAAGGTCGTCGAAGTGGGGGCGGACTGCGGCATTGCCAATGACGGTGATGCAGACCGGTGCCTGGCTGTCGACGAGCGGGGTGAGGTCCTTGATGGGGACCAGATCATGCTCATCTGTGCCCTTGATCTGATGAAACGGGGAAAACTCAAGGATCAGGTTCTTGTCACAACGGTCATGAGCAATGTCGGTCTTAACAAGGCCATGAAGGAACATGGCGGGAGTACTGTGAAGACCGGTGTAGGCGACCGTTATGTCCTTGAAGAGATGCTTGCCCATGATTATAAGCTCGGTGGGGAACAGTCCGGCCATATCATCTTTGGTGACCTCGCCAAGACCGGCGATGGCATGATGACCGCTGTGAAGCTCCTCGGCTGCGTTGCGCGCCAAAATCAGAGCCTTTCTGAATTGGGCGCCCTCATGGTCAAATACCCGCAGACTCTTCTCAATGTCCGTGTTGCCAATAAAGCTGGCTGGGAAAAAAACCAGGCCATAAAGGACGTAGTCAAAAAATTTACGGATGAGCTGGGCGAAGACGGTCAGGTTCTTGTCCGTGCATCCGGTACGGAACCGCTGATCCGGATCATGGCTCAAGGGGAAACGCAGACCGAAACAGACCGGATTACGGAGGCCATTGCCGAAGTGGTTCGCCGCGAATTAGTCTAATAAAAAATGACCCTGGAAAAGCTCGTGCTTTTCCAGGATCATTTTTTATACGCCCGCTCTTTCAAGGAAACGGAAGACTTGTCGAAAATAGATCTCTCCCAAGGCATCATTTTCTGCATGGCGTCCGCCTTTGATGAGAAGTTCTTCCTTTATCGGGGACGGGCTCTGTGAGGCAAGGTCTTCCATCATGTGGGGCGGAATGAGTTCATCCCGCGAGCCATGAATAAAGAGAATGGGAAGGGTGCTTTTTTTGACCTCCTTGATGGGGGAAACGTCCCGCAAAAAGACGCCCGTACGGATCTTCATCAGGAGATTTGCCCCTTGAATGATGGCGCTGGGGTAGGGGATAGCGAGGTCTTCCATGCGTTCTTCAAGGAAACGGGATAGGTCACTGTAGCCGCTGTCTTCAACGATAGCCTTGACATTTTTGGGAAGGGACTCTCCAAGGGCCATCATGACATCACTTGCGCCCATGGATTCGCCGTGGAGAACAATGCGCGCCTGAGGGTCCACGGCTGCGATTTCCCGGGCCCATTGGGCCACGTCCTTGCCTTCAAGGGCGCCCATGGTGAGATAGGTTCCTTCACTTTTTCCCGATGCCCGCATATTGGGTGTCACGACATGGTAGCCTCTTTTTAAGTAATAGGGTGCGACGCCCCACATAAAGCGCTCATTGCAGCCGTAGCCATGGACGAGGATGACCCAGCGGTGGCTTTCTTTATCCGGCAGAAAATGGGAACCTACAAGCTGCAGTCCGTCAAAGGACTGCAGCGTCCAGATTTCAGTGGGGGCAAGGGGCGCCTTGGGTTGGTTCCGGGGATCTTTGTTGGGGTAGGGATAGATTTCCTCAAAGGCCTGGGGCGGTCCCCAAGGGTCCCTGGAATTGCCCCGACGCAGGGCATAGTCCACATACCCCATCCCTTCACGATATAAAAAGCCGCCTCCTATGCCCGCCATCAGTACGATAAGGACAAGGAGGAGGTAGAGAATTTTTTTCAAGATGATGCGTCTCCTTCTATTTTTTCGCATCCCATTGTAGCGCAATTTCCTCCATGACGGTAGTAGGCATGGAGGATTGTCACAAAAATTCCGGATTTTTGCCGTACCTTTTCGAAAAAAGGTGACAAAATACCCTCTCTTTATTTTTATTTTTCAGGCGTGTTATCAAGAAAAATTTTCCAAATTCCCTTGACAAGGTTTTTTGTCGTGGTATAATGAGCACAAATTCAAAATTGCCATCGGTCATGCGAAGGACACGTCATCAGGGCCACTGTACAGAGAGGTCGAAAGCTGAGAACGACCCAGACGAATGATGATTCACCACCTTCAAACCATCGGCTGAACCCAAAAGTAAGCCTGATCGTATTACCTGCGTTAAAGGTACCGAGTGGGTCCCCGTGTCGGGGATCAATCAGGGTGGAACCGCGAGCATGTGCCCGTCCCTATTTTAGGGACGGGCCTTTTTTATATCCCCTGGCAATCAAAAGGAGGAGTTTTTATTATGGCAAAGATCAATGTTAGTCTGCCGGACGGCAGCAAAAGAGAATATGAAGCAGGCATCAGCCTGCTGGATATTGCAAAGAGCCTCAACCAGAAACTGGGCAAAACGGCGCTTTTGGCAAAGGTCGACGGTGTGAACAAGGACCTTGCTGATTCCTTGGACCGGGATGCTGCTGTTGAATTCATCACGCCTGACAGTCCGGAAGGCCTCCATGCCATCCGTCATACGGCTTCCCATGTCATGGCCCAAGCCATCCAGCACCTTTTCCCGGGAACCAAGTTTGCCATTGGTCCAGCTATTGAAAAAGGATTCTATTATGATCTTGACAGTGAGCATGTTTTTACGCCCGATGACCTGAAAGCCATCGAAAAGGAAATGGCGAAGATCGTTAAGCAAAACCTGCCCGTTGTCCGTCATGAAATTCCTAGAGCTGAAGCCCTTGCTAAATTCAAGGCAGAAAATGAACCGTACAAAGTTGAACTCATTGAAGACCTGCCGGAAGATGCCGTCATCAGTACCTATTCCCAGGGCGACTTCACGGATCTGTGTGCGGGGCCTCACTGCCCTTCCACGGGCCGGGTCAAGGCTTTCAAACTGATGAGCATTGCCGGAGCCTACTGGCGCGGCGATGAAAAGAACAAGATGCTCCAGCGCATCTATGGCACGGCTTTTGCCAGCAAGGAAGACCTGGAAGCCTATCTCCATATGCTGGAAGAAGCAGAAAAGCGTGACCACCGGAAACTGGGCAAACAGCTTGGCCTTTTCATGCTGAGCGACTACGGCCCTGGCTTTCCCTTCTTCCTGCCAAACGGCATGATCCTTCGCAACGAACTCATCAATTACTGGCGTGAAGTTCATCGCAAGTATAACTATTATGAAGTTTCCACGCCGATGATCATGAACCGCCAGCTTTGGGAAACGAGCGGTCACTGGGATCACTATAAGGAAAATATGTACTTCACGAAGATTGATGGCGAAGATTATGCCATCAAACCAATGAACTGCCCCGGCGGCATGCTGGTCTATGACAGTGAGCCCCATTCCTACCGTGACCTGCCGCTGCGTGTCGGTGAACTGGGTCTTGTCCATCGTCATGAATTGTCCGGCGCTCTCCACGGTCTCTTCCGTGTCCGCTGCTTTACCCAGGATGATGCTCACATCTTCATGATGCCTAACCAGATTGAAGACGTCATTCAAGAAACGATCCGTCTTTTTGATGAGGTCTATGCAACCTTCGGCCTGACGTATCATGCAGAACTGTCCACGCGTCCGGATAACTCCATGGGCGATGACGCTACGTGGGAAATGACGACGAACGCCCTGCGCAAAGCCATGGATGATTTTGGTCTGAAATATGTCGTCAACGAAGGGGACGGCGCTTTCTATGGCCCGAAGATCGACTTCCATCTGAAGGACTCCATTGGCCGTACGTGGCAGTGCGGTACGATTCAGCTTGACATGCTGCTTCCGGAAAAATTCAACCTCACCTATACGGGTGAGGATGGGCAGAAACATCGTCCTGTCATGATCCACCGCGTTGTCTATGGATCCATCGAACGTTTCATCGGAATCCTCATTGAAAACTATGCCGGTGCCTTCCCGGCTTGGCTGGCTCCGGAACAGGTCCGCGTCATGCCGATTACGGATAAGTTCAATGAATATGCCAAATCTGTCGTGGATCAGATGGAAGCCCTTGGCATCCGCGCCCACCTCGACGACCGCAATGAAAAGATTGGCTACAAGATCCGCGAAGGCCAGGTCAAGAAAGTTCCCTATATGCTTGTTGTCGGTGAAAAGGAAGCTACGAATGGTACGGTTTCCGTCCGCAGCCGGAGCGAAGGCGAAATGGGAGCGATGGCCGTTGATGAATTCATTGCCAAACTCCAGAAGGAAATCAAGGAGAAAAAATAAGTTGACAGACTGCTCCATCTGTAGTAGAATGTCCGAGTAACCAAGTAGAGGCCACCTGCTTCTCACCTTGCAGCCTACGCTCGACAGGGTCAATGATATGTTCGTATGACGGGTGGACTTTGGTTCGCCCGTTTTCTTTTACTTTGAGGTAAGTGCTGAAACCGTACTTATCCATATTCTGTGGAGGTGATCGTCATAGCAAAAGATGAATTAAGGATCAATGAAGAGATCCGCGCTAGGGAAGTCCGCGTCAACACTGTCGATGGGGAACAGCTGGGCATCATGCCCCTTGCCCGTGCCCTTGAGCTTGCCGCCCAGCATCATTTGGATCTGGTTGAAATTGCTCCGAAGGCTAAGCCGCCGGTCTGCCGGATCATGGATTATGGCAAGTACCAGTACGAACAGCAGAAACGGGAAAAAGAGGCCCGCAAGCGTCAAAAGACTGTTGACGTAAAGGAAGTCAAGCTGCGTATCCGCATTGAAGAACACGACTTTGATGTCAAGACCAAGAATGCCATTCGTTTCCTTGAAGGCGGGGATAAGGTCAAGGCCACCATCATGTTCCGCGGCCGTGAACTGACCCACCCTGAACTGGGAGAGGAATTGCTCAATAAAATGGCTGTAAAACTGCAGGACATTGCAGTCATCGAAAGAAAACCGAAACTGGAAGGACGCAACATGGTCATGATTGTTGCTCCCAAAAGTTCCAAATAATAAGGAGGATATCCATTATGCCTAAGATGAAAACCCGCAGATCCGCGGCTAAACGTTTCAAAGCTACTGCTACCGGTGAATTCAAGCGTGCCAAGGCTTTTAGAAGCCATATCCTGGAACACAAATCTCCGACCCGTAAGAGAAACCTGCGTAAAGCTGCCTTGGTCCATAAGACTGATCATGAACGCGTAGCTAAGATGCTGCCTTACGCATAAGACTGGTATTGAGAACGAAGGAGGATATGGAAAATGGCAAGAATTAAAGTTGGTGTAACGGCCCATAGACGTCATAAACACATTCTGAAGCTCGCTAAGGGCTACAGAGGTTCCAAGAGCAAGCTCTTCAAAAAAGCCAATGAAACCGTCATGAAGGCGCTGTACTACGCTCGCCGCGACAGAAGAGCCAAGAAACGCGAATTCCGTCAGCTCTGGATTGCTCGTATCAACGCTGCAACCCGTGCTAATGGCCTGAGCTACAGCCGTTTCATCTGCGGCCTGACGAAAGCCGGTATCGAACTCGACCGTAAGGTCCTGGCTGACCTGGCTGTCAACGATGCTGCTGCTTTTGCAAAACTCGTTGAAACCGCCAAAGCGGCTCTCTAATAAATATAAGATAACAGCCTGTGAAGAAATTGCTTCACAGGCTGTTTTTTGTGCGCCCACCATGGGTATATACCCACGGTGGGCTAGGACAAGCACGTGTGTGAAAACGAGGAAACCGCCGCGCTTCGAACGATACGCACGGTCGTGTGAGAGGTTGGGATCTCTCTTTAGAAATCACTTCTACTCGATCCTTACCTGATTTCAAGCAGGCAGTCGCCGCTCATAATGGCTTGGCCTTTGGTTACGTAGATGGTGCCAACGGTGCCAGCGATGGGAGATGTAATGGTCGTCTCCATCTTCATGGCTTCCGTGACTGCAAGGGACTGGCCTTTTTTTACGTTTTCCCCGCTCTTTACAAGGACATTTACGACAGAACCCGAAAGGGTTGCCGCTACGTCACCGGGGTTATTGGGATCTGCTTTCTTGCTGGCGATGGTCTTTTGGTCGACATTCTTGTCGATCACGTCGATTTCCCGTTCCGCACCGTTGAACATGAAAGTGACGGTCCGCATGCCCCGATCATCGGGATCGCTTACGTTGATGAGTTTGATGACGGGCTCCACGCCTTCATCCAAAGTGACCGTAATCTCTTCGTTTTTTGTCATGCCAAAGAAGAAGGTCGGTGTATCAAGGACGCTGACATCCCCATATTTCTTGATGAATTCCTCATAGTCCTTGAAGACCTTTGGATATTGGCAGTAGGCGTTCACATCTTCATCGGTGTGGTTGTAGCCAGCATTTTCGAGCTTTGTCCGGACGGCTTCAAAATCAATGGGGTCAAGGAGGGCACCAGGACGCTTATCAAGGGGTTTCCTGCCCTTGAGGATGATTGCCTGCAGTTTTTTCGGGAATCCCTCGTAGGGCACGCCTAAGCGGCCTTCAAAAAATTCCACAACGGACTGCGGATAGTCAAGGCTGTCACCTCGTTCGTAGATGTCCTTTTCTGTCAGGTCATTTTGGACCATGAAGAGGGTCATATCACCGACGACTTTCGAGGAAGGCGTAACCTTCACAATATCGCCGAACATGAGGTTTATGTCATGGTACATCTTCTTGATCTCGTTCCAGCGGTCACCGAGGCCCACGGCCTTGGCTTGCTGCTTGAGGTTCGAGAACTGGCCGCCGGGCATTTCGCAGTCATAGACTTCCGTGTTGGGGAAGGGGTCGCCCTTATCGACACCCTTATAGTAGGGCCGGACCGAGGCCCAGTAGCGGCTCATTTCCTCCGCCGCTTGGATATTTAGCTGAGGCTGGCTTTTTTTGCCGCTCATGGCGTAGTAGAAGCTGTTCATGCTGGGCTGGCTCGTTCCGCCGGCAAACGCGGAAAATGCGGCATCCACAATATCGACACCAGCATCGGCGGCGCGGCACAAGGTCGTCACAGCATTTCCGGACCCATCGTGGGTATGTAGGTGAATCGGCACGGATACAGCGTCTTTCAGGGCGGAAACCAGGGCATAGGCTGCTTCCGGCTTCAAGAGACCTGCCATATCCTTGATGGCAATGATGTGGGCACCGGCGTCTTCAAGGGCCTTAGCCATGGAAACATAGTAATCCAGGTTATACTTGGGCCGACTGGGATCCAAGATGTCTCCGGTATAGCACAGGGCGACTTCGGCTACTTTGCCCGTTTCACGCACGGCTTCAATGGTTCCTTTCATATTATCCAGGCTGTTCAAGCTGTCAAAGATGCGGAAGACGTCAATACCGTTTTTGGCTGCAAGTTCAACAAAATTTTTTACGACATTATCGGGGTAGCTCGTGTACCCTACGGCATTTGCCCCGCGAATCAGCATCTGGAGAAGGATGTTGGGTGCCTTTTCCCGCATGGCCCGCAGGCGCTTCCACGGATCTTCTTTGAGGAACCGGTAGGCCACATCAAAGGTAGCGCCGCCCCAGCATTCATAACTGAAGAATTGGGGCATTTTCTTTGCCGACGTTTCCAGGACGCGAAGCATATCCTGGGAGCGGACACGAGTCGCAAGGAGTGATTGGTGGGCATCCCGCATCGTCGTATCGGTAATGAGTACCTGGTTTTGCTCCAGGACCCACTTTGCAAGGCCCGCAGCCCCACGGTCGTCAAAGATGGCCTTCGTACCTTGGGGATAATCGCCTGCTGCCGGTTCCGGCAGTTCCAAGGGAGCAAAATCGGGATGGACTTCCGGCCCCTTTCCGGAATAGCCATTAACCGTGACTTCGCCAATATATTTGAGGAGCTTCGTGCCCCTGTTATGGACCACGGGCAGGTCAAAGAGCTCAGGATGGTCATCGATAAAATTGACATCGTAGTCGCCGCGCACAAAGGAGGCTTCGCGCAGGACGTTGGTCAAAAAGCCAATGTTTGTCTTGACGCCGAGGATACGGAATTCATCGAGTTCGCGGAGCATCTTCTGTACGGCTTGGGCGTGGGTGAGACCGTATGTCGTTGCTTTCACGAGCAGGGAATCGTAGTAAGGCGTAATGATGGACCCGGTAAAGGCGTTGCCGCTGTCAAGACGGACCCCAAACCCGCCGCCGCTGCGGTAGGCAATGATCTTGCCCGAGTCAGGCATGAAACCATTTAGAGGGTCTTCTGTCGTCACGCGGCACTGGATGGCGTTGCCGTGGCACATGATGGCCTCTTGGGAGGGAATGCCAATTTCGTCGCTCGTGAGGGCATAGCCTTCTGCCACCTTGATTTGGGTCTGGACAATGTCGATGCCTGTAATCATTTCCGTTACTGTATGTTCGACTTGGATGCGGGGATTCACTTCAATGAAGTAGAAGTCCCCGTCCGGCGTCACAAGAAATTCGACGGTACCGGCGTTGACGTAGTTCACGTTCTTCATGAGCGTTACGGCCGCGCCGCAGATTTCTTGGCGGAGCTTCTGAGGAAGGGAAAAGGCCGGCGCGATTTCAACGACTTTTTGATGGCGGCGCTGGATGGAGCAGTCCCGCTCATAAAGGTGGAAGACATTCCCGTGTTCATCGCCCATGATCTGGACTTCGACGTGCTTTGGATTGCGGATATATTTTTCAAGATAGATCTCGTCATTGCCAAAGGCGAGTTTGGCTTCGGATTTTGCTCGCTCATAGGCGTCTTTCAGGTCACTCATGCGATGGGCCATGCGCATGCCGCGTCCGCCGCCGCCATTGACGGCCTTCAGCATAATGGGAAAGCCTACATCCTTGGCAAACTTTTCCACTTCAGCAAAGTTCATGACTGGCCCGTCACTGCCGGGAATAAAACGGATGCCGGCCTTTTTGGCCTGTGCGCGGGCATTGACTTTGTCACCGAACATGATGAGGTGGTCGATATGGGGGCCAATGAAGGTGATGCCTTCTTCGGCGCAGCGCCTAGCAAGGTCTGCGTTTTCCGAAAGAAAGCCATAGCCGGGATGGATGGCGTCGACATGGTGCTCATGGGCCACCCGGATGATATCTTCTATATCAAGGTAGGCATCGACTGGCTTTTTCCCTTTCCCGATCAAATAAGATTCATCGGCGCGGAAGCGATGGAGGGATAGGGAATCTTCTTTACTGTAGACCGCAATTGTTCGGATTCCCATTTCGTGACAGGCACGAAAAACACGAATTGCAATTTCGCCGCGATTGGCGACTAGAACGGACGTAATTTTTTTCATAGAAGAACCTCCCCTTGGATTCACGGTTACAGCCCTATGCCTAGGAACTGGATAATAAGAAAAAGATAATAGTCAATATAAAAATTCTCTTACTGTAGTTGTTATTATAACAAATGAATTTCATTATGCAACTAATATCGTTCGATTTGTTAAAATCATGAGTGCCCGCTTTGCAACTGTTAGAAACCATACAAAACCGCCTTTTCTTTTTACAAGGGTGCCTTTTTGAAAGGGGGAGACCTGCCTTCCTGAAACGGTTGCGTTCTTTCCATATTATGGTATAATACAAAGAATGCAGTCCACCGCAGACTGCTTTAAATCTGCCCAATTGAAAGGGGTTTTATGATGTCCAGCTTTTTAAATGATTTTAAAGCTTTTGCACTTCGCGGTAACGTTGTCGACATGGCTGTCGGTGTTATCATTGGCGGTGCTTTTGGTAAGATTGTCGCTTCCTTTGTGTCCGACATCATCATGCCGCCTATTGGGATGATCCTGGGTGGGGTTGATTTTTCAAACCTTTTCATCAATCTTTCCAGTAAGAAAGTGGATACCCTTGCAGAAGCAACGGCTGCCAAGGTCCCTGTCATTGCCTACGGGAAATTCATTACGACGGTCATTGATTTTCTCATCATGGCATTTGTCATCTTCCTCATGATTTCCCTCCTGAACCGTTTCAAGAAGGAAGAAAAGGAAGAACCAGCACCGGAGACGCTTTGCCCATTCTGTAAGATGCCTATCGATCCGGCCGCAACAAAATGTCCGCATTGTACTTCTGATATCCCCAAGGACAGTCACTGAGATTGCTTTTGCTGATCCATGCAGTCATTCCTTTGCAAAAGAGGGGGCCTGCATGGATCCTTATTTTTATCATAACAAGGAGGTTTGTCCATGAGCGTCATTGATACCCTCAAGGAACGGGGTTACCTTAAACAGTTATCCCATGAAGAAGAAATCAAGGAATTATTGGAAAAGGAAAAGATCACATTCTATATTGGCTTTGATCCGACGGCGGACAGCCTTCATGTGGGTCATTTCATCGCGCTTATGGTCATGGCCCATATGCAGCGTGCCGGTCATCGTCCCATCATCCTCATGGGCGGCGGTACGGGCATGATCGGTGACCCAAGCGGCAAAAATGAGATGCGCAAGATGCTGACACCGGAATTCATCCACCACAATGTGGAATGCTTCAAGAAACAGGTTGGCCGCTTCATCGATCTGTCGGACGGCAAGGCCATCGTCGCCGATAACGCGGACTGGCTGCTGGGGCTCAATTACATCAAGTTCCTGCGCGAAGTAGGCGTTCATTTTTCTGTCAACCGGATGCTGGGGGCAGAATGCTACAAGAACCGCCTTGCCAGTGAAAATGGACTTTCTTTCTTTGAAATGAACTATATGATCATGCAGGCCTATGACTTCTATGTCCTTCATAAGAAGTACAACTGCGTGATGGAACTGGGCGGTGATGACCAGTGGTCCAATATGATTGCCGGAGTGGAACTTATTCGACGTAAAGATCGTCAGCCCGCTTTCTGCATGACCAACACCCTCTTGACCAACAGTCAGGGCCAGAAGATGGGCAAGACCGTCGGCGGAGCCGTCTGGCTGTCAGCAGAAAAAACCTCTCCCTTTGATTTTTATCAATACTGGAGAAACGTCGATGACGCCGATGTGGAAAAATGCCTGGCTCTCCTGACCTTCCTTCCCATGGACGAAGTACGCCGTCTCGGCGCCCTTGAAGGGTCAAAAATCAACGAAGCGAAAGTGACCTTGGCATATGAAGTTACGAAACTGGTTCATGGTAAAGAAGAAGCCGATAAAGCCAAAGCTGCTGCAGAAGCCCTCTTTGGTGCTGGCGGGGATATGGGAAATGCCCCGGTGGTGGAAGTTGCTAAAGATCGCCTCGGAAGCTCCCTGCTGGACCTTCTCTTTGATGCCAAAATCATCGCTTCCAAGAGCGAGGGTCGCCGCCTGATTCAGCAAAATGGCCTTACGGTCGGGGATACCAAGGTGACGGATGTGGCCGCCGTTTTATCGGAAGCCCTTTTTGAGGGCAAGATGGAAGTCCTGCTCCGTAAAGGAAAGAAAAAATACTATCGCCTCATCTTGAAATAAGAAATGCTTGTAAAGGTCCTGACCCTTCTCTTTGAAGGGGGGACCTTTTTCCCATGGGAAAAAATTGAGTCAGATGAGCAAGGACTGTAGTATAATTTGTTTATAAAAATAATTATCAATGAGAATTCAATTTAAATTAGCGAATTTTTCACATAAATCTTTAAAATGAGATATAATAGAGAAGTAAATAAACCTGATTTCCATGAGTGCCCTTTGGGGGCCTGTTCGAGGGGAAATTTGGCCCATCGTCCTTAGTAGGAGGGAATCCTGCCCGTGGGATTCGGGGTGTATAGAAAATAGGGAGGATGTTAACGTCATGAATTACGAAAAGGAATACGCAAAGAAACTCACGACGCCGGAAGAAGCTGTTAAAATCGTAAAAAGCGGCGATTGGGTAGATTATGGGTGGTGCGCCAACCATCCCCGCGTACTGGATAAGGCCCTGGCTGAACGGATGATCAAGGAACCGAGTCTGACGGATCTTAAGTTCCGTGGCGGTGTCGCGCTCTGGATGCCGGAAGTAGCCAAGATTCCCAATGCCAAGGAACAGATGTGCTGGAATTCCTGGCATGCAAGCGGCTATGAAAGAAAACTTACGGATAACGGAATTGGCTACTATGCTCCGTTGCGGTTTTCCGAGTTGCCCCGCAATTACCGTGACAACATCAAACATGTCGATGTCACATTCATCCAAGTGGCTCCTATGGATAAACATGGGTACTTTAATTTTGGACTTTCCGCATCCGATATTGCGGCCGTAATCGAAGTCTCTGAAAAAGTTGTCGTTGAAGTCAACCCACTGATGCCGGTCGTCTTGGGCGGTACGGAAGTCAGTGTCCATATTGATGATGTTGACTTCATTGTTGAAAATGAAGGCATTCCCATGGCCGATCTGCCGAGCGGTGCGCCCAGTGAGATCGATGAAGCTGTAGCCAAGCTCATTGTTCCGGAAATCCCGAATGGTGCCTGCCTGCAGCTGGGGATTGGCGGTATGCCGAACGCTGTTGGCGCCATGATTGCTAAGAGCGACCTTAAAGATCTTTCCGTTCATACGGAAATGTATGTCGATGGGTTTGTTGATATCGCTAATGCCGGTAAATTGACCTGCGCACAAAAGAATATTGACAAGGGCCGTCAGGTCTTTACCTTCGCTGCCGGTACCAAGAAACTCTATGATTATGTAGATAATAACCCTGCCATCATGGCAGCTCCGGTTGATTACGTCAATGATGCCCGTGTCATTGCCCAGATCGATAACTTCATGTCCATCAATAACTGCATTGAAGTGGACCTGACCGGTCAGGTAGCTTCCGAATCAGTTGGGCACAGACATATCAGCGGTGCTGGCGGACAGCTTGACTTCATGTTGGGGGCTTATCTGTCCAAGGGCGGTAAGAGCTTCCTTTGCTGCTCCTCTGCCTTTAAGGGCCATGATGGGGAAATCAAGAGCCGTATCGTTCCGACCTTGACGCCTGGCGATGCCATTACGGCGACGAGAACGAACCTCAACTACTTTGTCACGGAATACGGGATTGTCAATCTCAAAGGGATGACCACGTGGCAGCGAGCAGAAAAGCTGATTTCCGTTGCCCATCCGGATGTCCGCGAAAAACTGATCAAAGATGCTGAAAGCATCGGGATCTGGAGAAATTCCAACAAACGCTGACAAGCTATGGGAAATGGGCTGTGAGAACCTTCACGGCCCTTCTTTTTTGTCAGTTTGCATGGAAGACGGATTCATTTCGGTTCCTTTCCCATATGCAGTGTGGTACAATAGAAAAAGCGTAGGAATTCATCCTCGTCTTTTGATTCCCAGTTAAGGAGGATTCATCAATGAAAACCGTTCATGCAGTGGCTGCGGTCATGATCCGCGGTGACCGTGTCTATGCAACCCAGCGCGGATACGGCGAATTTAAAGATAAATGGGAGTTCCCCGGCGGCAAAGTAGAAGCTGGGGAAACTCCGGAAAAGGCCCTTGTCCGTGAAATCAAGGAAGAACTGGCTGCCGATATCTCGGTGGGAAAACGGCTTACGACCGTTGAATATGATTATCCCGAATTCCATCTGGTGATGGACTGCTACCTCTGCAGCGTCGATCCCCATGCCCTGAAGCTACTGGAGCATGAGAATGCAGAATGGCTCACTTGGCGCGACTTCAATAAGATGGACTGGATGGAAGCCGATAAAAAGGTCGTGGAAGCCGTTAAGGCCTTCTTCAAGGAAGCAGAAAGAAAAATCATTTAGCTGAAACCAAACCGTCCCGGACGCAAATACATGGATGGTGAAGGCAAAAGACCATGAAATAAAAAAGCGCATCCCTTCAAATAAGGCGTTTGTTTGAAGGGATGCGTTTTCTTGTTGAGAATAAAACTTTCGTTGACGGTCAAAAAGAGGGGGGAAGCTTTTTCCATCTTCCTATAAAAAAGCTGCAGGGCCAAAGCCTGCAGCTTTTTCACGGTTTTATTGTTTTGGCGGTCTGACAGGCGGGGGAGCAATGCTGCTCCTAGGCGCTGACGACTCGCTGGAAGAAGCCTTGGAGCCGCTTTCCGAAGGTTTGGCATCCTGCGCTTCCTTCTTTTCATCGGCTGTTTTCTTCTTCTTTTCTTCTGCCTCTTTCTTTTTCTTATCTTCTTCGGCTTTCTTGTCATCGTTGGGTTCATTTACCCGAACTGGTTCCTTGAAGCCGCTGGGACGCTCAAAATCTTCCACAGGCAGTTCATCGACGGCATAAGTCATAAAGGTCCGCCACAAGGTGGCCGGTTCCCCGCCGCCCGTCATTCCGCCTAAGGAATCATTGTTGTCGTCACCAATCCAGACGGCAGCGGCCAGATTCGGTGTAAAGCCGACGAACCAAGCATCGCGGTATTCACTTGTGGTTCCCGTCTTGCCGGCAGAAGGCCGGCTGATGGCAGCACCGCGCCCGGTACCGCGGGTCATGACGTCCTCCATCATGCTGATCAGCATATAGACGCTGCTCGGTTTAGCTACCGTAACAGGATCTGCTTTGTGTTCGTAGATGGTCTTGCCATTCCGGTCCACAATCTTGACAATCGGTGTTGGTTTGTTGAATTTCCCCATGTTGGCAATGGCACCATAGGCACCGGCCATTTCAAGGGGCGTGACGCCGTGGGTCAAGCCGCCCAAGGCCATGGCTGAGTTGTCATCGGACTGGGGTCCATCTTCCACAAGGGTCGTGATGCCCATTTTCTTGGCAAGCTTCAAGACATTACTGTTGCCGTATTTTTCACTGATCTTGATGGCTGGAATGTTGTACGAATAGGTGAGGGCCCGACGGTAGGTCATCTTGCCGTGGAAGCGGCGGTCATAGTTCTGCGGGTTCCAGCTGCCAGGAATCGGGGAGTCATCGACAATATCATTTGGCGTGGCGCCATGCTCCAGGGCATTAAGGTAAACAAAGGGCTTGAAAGCGGAACCTGGCTGGCGCTCTGCCATGACGGCCCGGTTGAATTGGTCCGTCCCGCGGCCACCGATCATGGCCTTTATGTATCCTGTCTTCGGATCGATTGCCACGATGGCTGACTGAGGCTGCTTGAGCTTATTGTTGTCCGTGTAGTAGGTCGGCGTCAGGGCAGCTGCCCGTTCGGCGGCTTTCTGCATGGTCGGGTCAAGGGAGGTGTAAACTTTGAGCCCTTGCTTATAGACGGCATCGGGACCGAATTTATCAATGAGGATTTGGATGCAGTAGTCGATGAAATAGCTCTTGGAGCCGGGATTTGAAGTCAGGCTCTTATATTCGAGCTTTTCCTCACTTGCTTTCTTGTGTTCTTCCGGCGTGATGAAATTGTACTTTTCCATCTGGCTGAGGACCGTTTCCTGACGGGCCTTGGCTGCTTTCGGATTGGCTTTCGGGTTGTAGTAGTTCGGGCTCTTAGGGATGCCGGCAATCATGGCAGCCTCGGCAAGGTCCAGATCTTCAACATGTTTTCCAAAGTAGGTATTGGCCGCTGTTTCGACCCCGTAGGCTCCCTGACCGAAGTAGATCTGGTTCATGTACATTTCAAGGATTTCCTTTTTGGTGTACTTCTGCTCGATCTGGAGTGCAATGAAGGCTTCGTGGATCTTTCGCGTCAGCGTCCGTTCCTGTGTGAGAAAGTAGTTTTTTGCCAGCTGCTGGGTAATGGTACTGCCGCCTTGGACCTCATCGTAACGAATGTAGGTGTAGATGGCACGGGCAATCCCTTTGAAGTCAATTCCGCCGTGTTGGTAAAAGCGGATGTCTTCTGCCGCAAGGAAGGCGTTCTGCAGGTTCTTAGGTACCTTACTGATGGAAACGGGGATCCGGTCTTCTTCGGAATCAACGGTCGAAATCAGATCGCCATTGATATCATAGAACTGGGACGACGCCATAGGCACCATATCTTTTGACATGATCTTGGCTGTTGTGAACTTTGCCAAGGCAAAGAAAGCCGTGAGGGAAATAAACCCTACAAGGATCAGGGCAAGGACAGCCGAAAGAATCATGCCTCCTAATTTTTTCTTTTCCCGAGGGTCTCGGGGTTTGAGGAGATTCCTCCAGTTTCTTTTTCCTTTATACGTCATTGTGTCAGCTCCTGTTTCTAGATTGATCTGATGGAAAAAGCAAATAGCTACCCGTATTATATCACAACTTGACGGACTGCAATAGCAATTCTTTCCGAATTCGCACGCCCTGCGGCCCCTGAAAGGGGAAAGGAACGGCAGGCTCGTCTTCTTTTGGGACTTTCAATATGATATAATATAGGTTCGAAATCCTGTCATACCATTTTCTTTCCATAATATAAGGAGATTTCCATGAAACGAGAAGATGTTGAACTTTTGGCCCCGGCTGGGACTTGGGAGGCCTTGGAGGCGGCCGTTTTTGCCGGTGCTGATGCGGTTTATCTGGGGGGCTCTGCTTTTGGTGCTCGGGCTTATGCCGAAAATTTTGGCCCCGAAGAACTGCAGCGGGCCATCACTTTTGCACACCTGCACCATGTCCGTATCTATGTCACGGTCAATACCCTTGTCACTGACGAGGAAATGAAGGCGCTGGGAGAATATGTCACGTTCCTCAGCAATATCGGTGTCGATGGCATCATTGTCCAGGACCTTGGCATCATCCGGCTTTGCCGCCGCACAGTACCTGAATTGGAACTGCATGCCAGTACACAGATGACCATCACCAATTCCTCCGGTGCCATCTTTGCCTACCACCAGGGGATGCCCCGCTCCGTCATGGCAAGGGAAACAACCTTGAAGGACCTCAAAACAATCTGCGAAAAGACGCCTGGTGAGATTGAAACGTTCATGCATGGCGCGCTCTGCATCTGTTATTCTGGTCAGTGCCTTATGTCAAGCCTCATCGGCGGTCGCAGCGGAAATCGGGGCCGCTGTGCCCAGACCTGCCGCATGCCCTATACCTTGGTCAACAAGGAGGGAAAGGATATGCTCAAAAACGCCGATGCCGGTCAGTATCTCTTGAGCCCAAAGGATATGAATACCCTTGACATCCTGCCGCGACTCATCGAAACCGGGGTTCGCTCCTTTAAAATCGAAGGGCGCATGAAACGGCCGGAATATGTAGCTGTTGTGACGGATATCTACCGCCGCGCCATTGACCGCTATTTCACGGGCAAATACGTTGTCCCTGAAGAAGACCGTGAACATATTGAACAGATCTTCAACCGTGACTTTACGACGGCCTACCTTGAGAAAAAGCCGGGCCGCACCATGATGAGCGACCGCCGCCCTAATAACCGCGGCATCCTTCTGGGCCGGGTTGTTTCTTTGAATAAAGATCACACGGAAGGAACGGTCAAGCTCGAACGGACCCTACATTTGGGCGACGGCCTGGAATTTTGGGTGAGCGTCGGCGGCCGCGTGGGAACGACCGTCGATGCCATGACGGTCAATGGCAAGAACCGTGATGTAGCCGAAGTCGGTGAGAAGGTCACCATTTCCGTGCCTCGGGGCATCCGTCTCAACGACCGCGTCTTCCGGACAAATGATCACGAACTCATGACCTATGCTGAAAGTTTCTTTGGTCCAGACCATAAAAAACGTATCCCCCTGTCCTTTTATGTGACAGCTGCCCTCGGTGAGCCCATGACCATTACGGCTACAGATGATGAAGGGCATACAGGGACAGCGCAGACCCGTTTTATCGTGGAAAGAGCCCGCAAGCATGCCCTTGATGAAGCCGTGGTACGCAAACAGGTGGACCGTCTGGGCAACACGGAATTTTCCTTGGGGAGCCTTGAACTTACGTGCGACGACAATGTCATGGTTCCCATGAGTGAAATCAATGAAGCGCGCCGTCTTTCTGTAGAAGCCCTCACGAAAGCGCGCCTTGAGGAGTTTTGTCCGCCCCGCCAAAAAGTCCAGTGGCAGGACCGCTATCTGTCCCAGCCAGTCAATCATTCCCTGCGCCGCCATGCGGAGCTGTCCGTCCATGTCGATACTTTGGATAAGGCCAAAGCCGCCCTTTCAGGCGGGGCCGATGTCCTTATTGTTGGCGGCGATAGTTTCACCCTGCCCCTTTTGACGCTGAAAGACCTTGAAACCCTTGGCCACTGGGTCCGGGAGAAGGGAAAGAAGTGGTATATCGGCACAAGCCGTGTTGTTTCCGAAAGTCAGCTGCCTTACTATGACCAGGTCCTTCCTCGTTGGAAAGGCCTGTCTCCTGACGGGATTGTCGTGAGCAATAATGGCCTTGTGGAAAAGGTCCTTGCCCAGGGACTTCCTTTGTGGGTTGATTGGGACCAAAATACATTTAACAGCCAGAGTATCCTTTTCTGGCAGGACCTTGGAGCTGAGGGTATCACGCTGTCTCCGGAGCTTACGCTCTCCCAGGTCGAAGGCCTTGCGAGAAAATCAAACTTGCCCTTGGAGTGCCTTGCCGAAGGCTCCCTTGAAATGATGGTCTCCGAATATTGTGTAGAGGGCAGCTTCCTCGGTCATCTTGATCAGGGTCACTGCGATTTTCACTGCAAGGAAGCAGGTTTTCTCGAAGACCGGAAGAAGGTCCGTTTCCCATTGAAGCAGGACCAATTTGGCCGGATGCATATTCTCAATGGTCAGCGCCTTTCCATGCTGGCCCACGCAAAGAAAATGGAGAAGATGGGCCTTGCCCGGCTGCGGTTTGACGCCCGGAATGCTTCTGTCGAAGAGACCGGTGTCCTTACCGCCATGTACCGGGGCGTTCTTGATGGGGTGACCCTTGTTGAGGAAAATGAACCAGGAACCACGCGGGGACATTATTTTAGAGGTGTCTTATAATGGCAAAATTTGCAATCAATACATTGGAATTTACTAAGGTCAGGGAAAAGCTCAGCCAGTACGCCGGTACGGCCATGGGGCAGCATCTTGCCATGGAACTGATGAGTTCTTCCCGCTTTGAGGAGGTCAAGCTTGCCCAAGAAGAAACTGCGGAAGCCGTCCGCATTCTCGATGAAGGCCGACGCATCCCCTTAGGGGGCTTGACCGATATTTCCGGATTGGTGAAACGTACCCGTGTTGGCAGCCTTCTTGATCCGGAAGAATTCAAGGCCATCCAGGATGCCATTTCGGGGATGCTTGACCTTAAGGCATTCTTCAAGGAAGTCAGCGAAACCGCACCTGCCCTTGTGCATTACGGCGATGCGCTCTATGATTTCTCGCGCCTATCAAAGCAGCTTTCCAGCGTCCTTGATGAAAAAGGCAATATCAAGGATACAGCCTCTGTGAAGCTTTCGGGCCTTCGGACGGGGATCCTTGCTGCCCGCAGCCGGGTAAAGGAGAAGCTTTCCGATCTCCTGCATGACCCAAACAACCAGAAATATTTTCAGGATGCTCTCGTCACCATGCGCGAGGATCGTTATGTCATCCCCATCAAGCAGGAATATCGCCTCAATTTTCCTGGCATTGTCCATGACCAGTCATCAAGCGGGGCCACGCTCTTTATTGAGCCTATGGCCGTTGTCAACCTCAATAATGATATCAAGAAGTATATCCTTGAAGAAAAAGCGGAAGTGGAACGCATCCTACGGACACTGACGAGCCATGTAGGAGCCGAAGCGGACAACATCCTTGAAAGTCTTGCCATTGTGGCCCAAGTGGACCTTATTTCTGCCAAGGCCCTCTACGCCGAGGCGCTTGGGGCGCGGCGCCCCATGATGGTCCTTGATCATCATCTGCGCATCGTTAAGGGCCGCCATCCCCTTTTGGAACACGATCGTATTGTGCCCCTTGATATTGAGCTGGGACGGGACTTTACGACACTTCTTATTACGGGACCCAATACGGGCGGTAAAACAGTTGCTTTGAAGACTGTCGGTCTTTTTGCCCTCATGGCCCAGGCTGGACTCTTTCTTCCTGCTGAAGAAGCTGTTTTTCCTGTATTTTCTGGGGTTTACGCCGATATTGGCGATGAACAGAGCATTGAGCAGAGTCTGTCCACTTTTTCTGGTCACATGAAAAATATGATTTCCATCATAAGGGAGGCCACAGACCGCGACCTGGTCCTTGTCGATGAAGTCTGTGTAGGGACCGATCCGACAGAAGGGGCAGCCCTTGCCATGGCCATGATTGAACATTTTTACAAGGCCCATGTCCTTACGATCATGACAACGCATTACAGCGAGCTCAAGACATTTGCCTATGAACATGAAGGGATGCAGAACGCCAGCGTTGAATTTGATCCGGAAACGCTGCGCCCGACCTACCGTCTTCTCATGGGGGTCCCGGGAAGCAGCAATGCCTTTTATATCAGCCGACGTTTGGGCCTTTCCGAAGATATTCTTGATGAGGCACGGACCTTTATCAATGAGCGGCACAGCAATATGGAACGGGTGCTCCAGAACCTTGAAGGACAGAGGCGGGAATACGAAAGCCGCAAGGATGAAATTGAAACGCTCCGGCGGGAAACGGAAATCCTCCGCAATCAGCTGAAAGCTGAAAAGACCCGTCTTGAAAAGAGTCGAAATGAAATCCTTCGCAAGGCCCGGGAAGAAGCAGATGAGCTTTATCGCAGCGCCCGCCGTGAAAGCCAGGGCATCCTAAAGGAACTGCGGGCCCAGCAGAATCTTGTGGAAAGCGCCAAAGTTGAACGGCTTGCTGAGATGAGCCGTAAGGCCCTCAGTAAGAACTTTTCCATTTCGGGCCGCGCGGAGCCGGAAGGACAGGGCCTTACAAGCGGCAATGCGGCTGTTGGCAAGATGGTCTTTGTCAAGACCTTGGGCCAGGAAGGCAAGATTACGGCCGTCAATGGCCGTGATGTGACGGTTGCCATCGGTGTCATGAAAATGAATGTGTCCATGAAGGATTGTATCCTCACAAAAGCCCAGCCAGCTGCACCGCAAAGGACGCACCGAACGCTTAAGAAAAGTTCCAGCAGCCGTCATGAGTTCTTTGTCAAAAAGGCCCAGGATACGTCTGTCCAGACCGATGTGCGGGGAAAAACCGTTGATGAAGCCATTCCTGACGTGGATAAGGCCATTGATGACGCGCTTCTTGCCGGTATGGACCGCTTCCGACTGGTCCATGGGAAGGGCACGGGCATGCTTCGCAAAGGACTTTTGGAATACCTCAAGCAGCATCCCAATGTGAAAAAGACGGAAATGGCGCCCCTTAACGAAGGCGGTTTTGGAGCAACCATCGTTTATGTCAAATAGGTGGAACTATCCGGCTCTTACAGGAAGCCTTATGGAAAAACTCCTTGCCTTTTATATCTATTAATGATAAAATGTTTCGGTAAAGCTAATTGGTGGAGGTGAAAACATGCCGAATATTAAGTCTTCCGTTCGTAGCGTCAAGACTGATGCTGAGCGCCGCGCTGCCAATGGCCCCGTCAAGGCGGAAATCCGCAGTACTGCACGTAAGGTTGAAGCTTTTGCTGCTGCTGGTTCCAAGGATGAGGCTCAGGCCGCTCTTAAGACCGCTGCAAGCTTACTCGATAAAGCTGCCCGCAAGGGTACGGTGAACAAATTTGCTGCTGCTCGCAAAAAGTCCCGTTTAGCCAAGAAAGTCAACGCAGTCAAATAAGACAGTCCAAAAGACTGACAGCCATTCGGCTGCCAGTCTTTTTGCTATCTGGAAGCTTTTTCGGCAGCGGCTTTTTTACAAGGAACCATCCTTCATGCTATAATGAAAAATAAACCCCACGCGGCTTATCCTGCGCGGTGTTTTTAGCTTATTGAAATCTTGGAGGTAGAATCAATCCATGGCACAGACCCATAGAATCCGGAATTTTTCCATCATTGCCCATATCGATCATGGAAAATCCACGCTTGCCGACCGCCTCATCGAAAAGACGGGCACCCTTTCCAAGCGGGAAATGGAAGACCAGATCCTTGACAATATGTCCCTTGAGCGGGAGAGGGGCATCACTATCAAGGACCAGGCCGTCCAGCTTGATTACCATGCCAAAGATGGCAATGATTACATCCTGAACCTCATTGATACCCCGGGTCATGTCGACTTCAACTACGAGGTCTCCCGGGCCCTTGCTGCCTGTGAAGGCGCACTCCTTGTCATTGACGCGACCCAGGGCATTGAAGCGCAGACCTTGGCCAACGTCTATCTTGCGATGGAACATGATCTTGAAATCATTCCTGTCATCAATAAGGTGGATCTTCCCAGTGCCGATCCTGACAGGGTCATCAAGGAAGTGGAGGATGTCCTGGGCATTGATGGGGCGGAATCGATTCTTTGCTCAGCTAAAACGGGCCTTGGCATCGATGAGGTCCTAGAGGCTGTCGTTAACCGTATTCCGGCCCCCCAAGGGGACGATGCAGCTCCGCTGCAGGCACTCATCTTTGACTCCAAATTTGACTCGTATAAAGGGGTCATGCTCTACTTGCGTGTGGTCAATGGCTGCCTTAAAAAGGGCATGACCATTCGTCTCATGGCAACGGGGAAGGTCTATGAAGTCACGGAAGTGGGTGTCTTCAAACCAGCCCTCGTCAATGTCGAGGAACTGGGGGAAGGCATGGTCGGTTTCCTTGCCGCGTCCATCAAGAACGTCCGCGATGCGCGGGTGGGGGATACCATTACGGATGAAAATCATCCCGCTGCCCAGGCCCTGCCTGGTTATCGCAAGGCTACCCCCATGGTGTACTGCGGCCTTTATCCTGTGGAAAATTCCGATTATGACAATCTCCGCGATGCCCTGGAGAAACTGCAGCTCAACGACGCTTCCCTCATGTTTGAGCCGGAAACTTCCTCCGCCCTGGGGTTTGGTTTCCGCTGCGGCTTTTTGGGACTCCTTCATATGGATGTCATCAAGGAGCGTTTGGAAAGGGAATATAACCTTGCCTTGATAACAACCGCGCCCAACGTCATCTACGAAGTTGTCCGGACAAATGGGGATGTGGAAATGGTGGACAATCCCTCCCTTTTCCCGCCCCAGACTGTCATCGACCATGTAGAAGAACCTTTTGTCAATGCCACCATCATCGTTCCCAAGGAATATGTGGGACCTGTAATGGAACTGTCCCAAGAAAAACGTGGGGAATATGCCAATATGACCTATCTTGATGAAAATCGAGTCATGCTCCACTACAGCCTGCCTTTAAGTGAAATCATCTTTGACTATTTTGACCGCTTGAAATCGGTATCCCGCGGCTATGCTTCCCTTGACTATGAACTGTCGGGATATCGGCCCAGCGATATGGTCAAAGTCGATATTCTCCTAAATGGGGATCCTGTCGACGCGTTGTCGGCCATTGTCCATCGGGACCGCGCGCAAGTGCGGGGCCGCGCCCTTGTGGAAAAATTGCGCAAGATCATTCCCCGGCAGCTTTTTGAAATCCCCATCCAGGCCGCGATCGGAAGTAAGATCATTGCCCGTGAGAACGTCAGCGCCCTGAGAAAGGACGTTCTTGCAAAATGCTATGGCGGTGATATTACACGCAAACGCAAACTCCTTGAAAAACAAAAGGCAGGGAAGAAACGGATGAAACAGGTCGGTTCCGTGGAACTTCCCCAGGAAGCTTTTATGGCCATCCTAAAAATGGATGAAAAGTAAGCATTTCCTTGCTTGCGAGGACTGTCCTTACCTTACCTAGGCTGGCGGACAGTCCTATTTCATAAAAAGCAAAGAAGGGGGCCTTTGTCATGAAGGCTGACAAGAAAGAAGACTCGCTCCTTAAGGGAAAAGTGAGTTCGCAGGACCTGATTTTCTCGGTCCTTTCTGAAAAAATCAAAAAGGGAATCCTTGCGGCCGGTGAAGAACTGAAACAGGTGGACCTGGCCGGATCCTTTGGGGTTTCCCGAATGCCTGTAAGAGAGGCCTTGAATCGTCTTGTGGCAGAAGGCTATGCCGAAAAACTGTCCAATCGCCACATCATTGTCCGGAAAGGCAAGGGTTCCCTCGAGGGCCCGGACCTTTCGGCGCAGGCAAAAACAAAAGAGCCGCTCAAAAGTTCGGCCATCCAGCCTATCAATCTCCTGCCGGCGCGGGAACAGGTCGCTTCCTATCTGCGCAAGGCAATTTTTCGTAAGGAAATCGAGACGGGAACGGTTCTGACCCTGGAAGAAACAGCCCGCAGGATGGGCGTTTCCGTGACTCCTGTGCGGGAAGCCCTGCAGCTGCTTTCTTCCCAGGGACTTGTCCGGCTGCGTCCCAATAAGGGGGCTGTCGTCCTGGGCATGAGCACAAAGAACATCCGTGACCACTATGCCGTGCGCGCGCTCCTTGAAGGCGAAGCGGCGTATCTTGCAGCACAGGAAGGAACCGATATTTCCGGCATTGAAGCGGTCTATAAAGATATGAAGCGGTCCCTTGCAGAGAAAAATTACAGTGCCTATAAGGATTACAACGAAAGCTTCCATATGGCCATTTGGAAAGCCTGCGGCAATGAGAAATTGGAACACCTTGCCGCCAATCTGTGGAGCGGTCTGTCCATGGGGTATCTGGTAACCGAAGAGGAATATGCCAAGATTTCCAGTACAGAGCACGATGGGCTCATGAAAGCCCTGCGGGCCCATGATGGAGAGCAGGCGAGGACCCTCATGGTCGCCCATATGAAGCGCAGCATGGAAGACGTGCTTACCAACTATCGCAATTTTGTCAAAGGTGGAGAAAAATAAATAATGGATATATCCGTTTTGCAATCAATCAAAAATGGATAGCGATTCCTGTATGGGAATCTTCCCATAGAAGAGACCTTCCAAAAATCATGAATTGATTTTTGGAAGGTCTCTTTTTTATAAGAAAAACGGGAAATACTTGATGAATCATCGATGGTTTGGATGATGGCCGTAAGAATAGTCCACTAATTGTATGGAAAAAACAGAAAATTCTATGACCCCCTTGACGGACCATCAAATTTGGAATATAGTCTAATCAAGAAACGGATACTTTATTAAATATAAAATACAAATGTATATTTTAAAAATGTATCCAATGGCGCCAATTCTATCTAAGGGAGGAATTGCTATGTCACCCGTTGCCATTACGTTGGCACTGCTCTTATTTGTCATTGTCATGTTTGTTTGGGAAAAGATCCCTCTGGCGGTTACATCCATCATTGCGCTTCTTGCCCTGGTCCTTACAGGAGTCCTCAGTCCCAAGGATGCCTTTGGTGGTTTTATCGATAACAACTTGATTCTTTTTGTTGCCATGTTTGTGATTGGGGGCTGTTTTTTTGAGACCGGTATGGCCAATCGGGTCGGCGGCATCGTCACCAAATTTGCCCATACGGAACGGGAACTCATCGTTGCAGTCATGCTTGTGACGGGCATCATGAGCGGTTTTCTTTCCAATACAGGAACGGCAGCCATCTTGATCCCAATTGTCATTGGGACGGCATCAAAATCTGGTTTTTCCCGTTCCCGTCTGCTTCTTCCCCTTATCTTTGCTGCTGCCATGGGAGGAAACCTTTCCATTATCGGCGCTCCGGGCAACCTTTTGGGAAAAGCTGCACTTCAGAATGTAGGCGTTGAAATCAGTTTCTTTGAATATGGTTTCGTCGGTCTTCCCATCCTTCTCATCAGCACCGCATTTTTTGCCTGTGTCGGGTATCGCTTTCTGCCGGAAAAAACGAAAAATATGGGAGATTCCATGTATGATGAGGAACAGGACTTTTCCGATGTGCCGCAGTGGAAACAAACGGTTTCCTTGGTTGTCATGGTCCTTACGATTCTTGCCATGATCTTTGAAAAGCAGATCGGCATCAAGTTCTACCTTTCCGGCTGCATCGGTGCAGTTGTCCTTGTGGCCTGCGGCGCCATCAGCGAGAAGGCAGCTTATCGTTCCATTGACATGCAGACCATCTTTGTTTATGGCGGCACTTTGGCCCTTGCCAAAGCCCTTCAAAAGACGGGCGCCGGCAAAATGATTGCCGATACGGTCATCAGCGCCTTAGGGCCCAGCGCGTCTCCTTTTGCTCTGCTCGTGGTGGTCTTTGTCCTTGCTACCCTCATGACAAACTTCATGAGTAACTTTGCTACGACCGCCCTTCTCATACCCATCAGTCTCAATATCTCGGCTGGGATGGGGGCGGATCCCAAGGCTGTTGTCATCGCCACCGTCATTGGAGCATCCCTTGCTTTTGCTACCCCTATTGGGATGCCGGCCAATATGATGGTCTTTGCCCCAGGTGGGTATACCTTCAATGATTATGTCAAGGCGGGCCTTCCAATGATTGCAGTTTCCGCCATTGTCAGTCTCATTTTGCTTCCCCTCATTTTCCCATTTTACCCCTGAGAAAATGATGAACCATATGAAGTTAAGCAGTTATTGATAAGGAGGAATTTTGAAATGTCACATACTGAACAAGTTGAACAGATGACCGATATTATGGCTCGGTTTGTCGGGTATACGTCCAAGGTCCTGCCGGACGACGTTGCGGACAAATTAAAGGAACTGGCTTCCAAGGAAACCGTTCCCATTGCCAAACTGCTGTATGAAACCTATGAAAAGAACATGGAGCTTGCCAAAAAGCTCGACCGTCCGTCCTGTCAGGATACGGGCGTGCTGCAGTTCTTTGTAAAATGCGGGACCAAGTTCCCTCTCATTGATGATCTGGAAGCCCTGCTGCGTGAAGCCGTGATCCGCACGACGGTTACGACCCCGCTCCGTCATAACAGTGTAGAAACCTTTGATGAATATAATACGGGGAAAAATGTCGGCAAAGGGACCCCTTCCGTTTTTTGGTCCATTGAACCAAACTCCGATACCTGCGAAATCTATACCTACATGGCAGGCGGCGGCTGCACCCTTCCTGGTCATGCCATGGTCCTGATGCCAGGGGAAGGCTATGAAGGCGTTACGAAATTTGTTCTTGAAAGAATGGTCAGCTATGGTCCGAATGCCTGCCCTCCGTTCCTTGTTGGTGTTGGCGTTGCAACCAGCGTTGAAACAGCAGCCCTTAATTCCAAACTGGCCCTCATGCGTCCAGTCGGGTCCCATAACCCAAACGAGCGGGCAGCCAAGATGGAACGGCTCTTGGAAGAAGGTATCAATAAGATTGGCCTAGGTCCGCAGGGAATGACGGGGTCGGCCTCCGTACTGGGTGTCAATATTGTCAATACGGCCCGCCATCCATCGGCTATCGGTGTAGCCGTGAACATTGGCTGCTGGAACCATCGCCGCGGACACATCATCTTTGATAAGGATCTGCATTATACTGTTACTACCCACAAAGGAGCTGAATTTTAATGGCTAAGATCATCCTTCATACGCCCATCAAGGACGAAGACCTCAAGAACCTCAAAATCGGTGATATTGTCTATCTGACCGGTCACATTACGACCTGCCGTGACGTTGCCCATCGCCGCCTCATCGAGGAAAAAAGGGAACTTCCCGTTGACCTCAAAGGCGGGGCCATCTTCCATGCCGGTCCTATTGTCCGCCCCATTGCCGGCGAGAAGGACCGCTTTGAAATGGTCTCCATCGGGCCGACGACTTCCATGCGAATGGAAAAATTTGAAAAGGCCTTTATCAAGGAAACGGGCGTCAAGTTGATTGTCGGTAAAGGCGGCATGGGGGAGGGAACCCAGGAAGCCTGCAAGGAAGATACTTGTATCTTCTGTGTTTTCCCGGCTGGCTGCGCTGTTGTCAGTGCCGTCAACTTCAAGAAGATCATTGACCGTAAGTGGGAAGACCTGGGGATGCCGGAAACCCTGTGGACCAGTGAAGTCGATACCTTGGGTCCCCTGATCGTAGCCATTGATACTCACGGGGACAACCTTTTTGAAGAAAACAAAAAGAAATACCGCAAAACGGCGGAACAGGTCTATGCTGAAATCAGTAAGCAGGTCGGTTTCATAAAATGATCCAGCCGTTACCTAACGCATCGATTCATTGAAGCAATCGCTCATTTTCTTACAATTCTGTAAGAAAATGAGCGATTTTTACATGCGAATGGAATAGACAATCCTTTTGAAGGGAAAATTGCATACTAAAAATATAATCAGTAGACTAATCACGATTAAAATCAATATATACATATTATGAATCTATTGTATGTAAAAAATATTCTTGACACAGAATAAAATTGCTTATAGAATATTAAAATAAGATTCAAATCAAAAAATATAGAAAAAACGACAAAAGAATTAATTATAAATAAAGTTCCAAATATTCTGTAAATAATTAATTAAGTTGATTAAATAGTATATTTTTCTTATTTAACTTCTTGAAGAGTGAAATAAATTAGACAAAAGAGAAAACAACGATAAGGGACTGCGGGAAAACAAGGAGGAGACCGATGAGGGGCACAATGAGTTTGCATAAAAAGATGGCCATCTTGACCATGGTATCCATGACTGTATGGGGAATGGCCGCGCTTTTGCCTTACCAAGAAGGCGGGTTTGCGGGAAATGTGGGGTACGCAGCGGAAATCAAGCCGGAAAAACAGGTCTCGATGGAGTATAAGACATCAAGCGGTACGACTGCCCAAACAACGGGAGATCTTTACTATACTTTCATCGATTCAACCAATTCATGGTGGGGCCATGCCGGGCAAATCTTTGTTGCTGATAGCGGCAGCATTGGAACCGCAACGGCACCTCTTGCACTATACGGACAGGTCCTAGGCGGCCAATACAATACGGCTAGCGGAAATTATTCCGTTGTTTTAGGGGGATCGGGAAATACAACGTCTGGCGTCTATTCTGTCGTTACAGGCGGCGCCAATAATATAGCTTCAGGCAGAAACTCCATTGTTGTAAGTGGTTCCACCAATACGGCTTCAGGGGAAAATGCGGCTATTATGGGCGGAAATACCAATTTAGCAAGCGGCGTCAACAGCACAATCATTGGAGGCTCAAATAATAAAAATGGCGCGGCAAACGGGATCATCATTGGTGGGAATCAACACGAATTGACGAGTGGAACGGATACTGTATTTGTTGGTGGAACGGTAAACAAGTCTTCAGGGAATGCTAATCAGTCCGTCCTGATTGGGGGATCAAGAAATACCATTGGAGGAAAACAGGCGGGCATTTTTGGCGGAACATATAATATGACAACAGGTACGCTGACTTCTGTATACGGCGGGGCCAGCAATACGGCGTCCGGAACGGGGACTGCCATTTTAGGCGGCTGGTCTAATGCTGCAAGTGGACTCTATTCGGTTATGGTAGGCGGAGAAAGAGGAGCCGCCCAAGGACAATATTCTGTTGCCATTGGCGGGGCTTCGACCGCGGATACGGCAAAAGATGCCATTGCAATTGGCAGCGGTGCGTCGGCAAATGTCGAAAATGGGGTTGCCATCGGTGCAGGCGCTGTGGCCACGGAAGCAGGAACCATTTCTGTTGGACATAAAAAAAGGGGATCAGTATTATCAGACAGCGTATAATACAGCGACTGGGGGGAAAGTCAAGGTACAGGCTTATGACAGCAATCTCTATAACCGCTTGGTCAATGTGGGATACGGTAAAGATGGCCACGATGCGGCGACCATGGATCAGCTGACAAAAGTCTCGGCAGGCGATCTCGTCAGTGTAACAAGTGAAAAAGACGAAACGACAGGAGCTGCCACTTACAAGGTCAGCGTCAACAATGACGGTGCTGTTGCTGATGGCGATACGAACCTTGTTTCCGGCGGCACGGTCTACAGTGAAGTGCGGCCAAGTGAGGATGGCGATTACGTCAAAATGGCAAGTACCACCGGCGACAACCTCCTTGCCCTTGATAAACAGGTAAAGAGTAATGCCGACAACATCTCTACCAATACGTCAAACATTGCGAGCAACACGACAGATATTAGGAACCTGAAAGATCTATCCAATATTACAGCTGACGGGCAAACGGTCATCAAGAAAGCTGCTGTAGGGGCCGTCACAGTAAAAGCCGGCGACCGCGTAGAAGTGCAGATGGAAAAAGCGACGGACGGTTCTTCCGTTACCTACACCGTTTCCGCAAAGAACGATGGTAAGGTCGAAGCGGGCGATACGAACCTTGTCTCCGGTGATCGCGTTTTTAACGCCATTGAAGAAGCAAAGAATGCCATCGATACCGATACAGATACGAAGGTCAAGAACAAGGCCAACATCGACGCCTCGAACATCGGCAAGAACCTCAAAGGGGACGATGGCTCGACGGCTGCTTCGGATGATGCCATCCAACAGAACCTGAATGCCTGGGGCAGCGCCGTTGGTACGGGCACTATTGCTAACAAAAATGGTCAGCTTGTGACGGGCGGCACGGTCTATAGTGAAGTGCGGCCAAGTGAGGATGGCGATTACGTCAAAATGGCAAGTACCACCGGCGACAACCTCCTTGCCCTTGATAAACAGGTTGGTACCAATACGAAGAACATTACGGATCTGACGAACTTGACGAACATCACCGATGCCGGTCAGACAGTTATCAAGAACCTCGCCAAAGGCGTCATCAATATGGAAAATGGGTCCCATACGACCGTTTCCTCCCGTGATGTGGATGGCGTGAAAACCTTCAAGGTTGATGTGGTAGGTGACGGCAAGGTCGAACAAGGAAACGGCGGTCTTGTGACGGGCGATACAGTCTACGATGCCTTAAATAAGGCTGCGCAGGATACGAACGAAAACATCAATAAGAAAGCCAATATGGACGCCTCGAATGTCGGTAGTAACCTCAAGAACCCTGACGGCACGGCCGCTTCCGAAGAAGATCAGAAGAAGAATGCTGAAAGCTGGGGCAATGCTATTGGTACGGGCGAGGTGAAAGAAAATGACAACCGTCTTGTGACGGGCGATACGGTGGCAAAAGCCATCAAGGACGAAACCCGAGTCAGCGAAGACGGCGCCTACATCAAGAAGGATACATCTGCAGCAGAGAACCTGAAGAACCTTGATGACCAGGTAAAGAACAACACGGATCGGATCACGAATATCCAGAACATCACCGACAGCCTGGACAATAATTACGCCAAGACGGATCTTTCCAACATTACGGATGAAGGAGCAACAAAAATCAAGAACCTCGCTCAGGATGCTGTGAAGGTCGTCAATGGCAAGAACACGACCGTTACGACGAAGACGGAAAATGGCAATATTTCCTATGCTGTCAACGTTGACGACAGTGCCATCAAGGATGTCATGAAAGAGGACATGGATAAGAAGGCCGACCGCGATGCGGCAAATCTCACGGATTCCGATGTCACAAGCTGGCAGAAGAAGCTTGGTACAGGTGAATCCCAAAGCGGTGACCATCGCCTCATCAGCGGCGATACCCTCTATAACGCTCTTAAAGATGTGGACGGAAATACGCTTGTGAAAACCGATGGCGTAACCATCAATATCGACCAGAACGGGACGGCAAAGACCATCGATGTTCGCGGAAAGGATGGCGTCACGCGGACCATTACAGGAATTGCCACAGATCCAAGCAATCCGACGAGTGCAGCCAATGTGGATTATGTTGATCACCGCGTAGAGAGCCTCAATAGCCGCATGACCCACGAAGTGAGCCGTGCTGGCGCAGGTGCAGCTGCCTTGGCAGCCCTCCATCCCCTGGAATGGGATCCGGACAGCAAATTTGAATTTGCCCTCGGCTATGGCCACTATAAAGCGGCCAATGCTGCGGCCCTTGGCCTGTTCTACCGCCCAAATGAAGACGTCATGTATAACTTTGGCGGTACCCTTGGCAACGGCGATGCCATGATGAGCGGCGGTGTCACTTTCCGTTTTGGCACAAAGAGCCGGAAGCCAAAGGCAAGTCCGCTTGTCATGCAGCAGACCATCATGGACCAGAACGCAAAGATTGAACATCAAAATGAAATGCTGAAGATCCAGGCAAATAAGATTGATACTCTTGAAAAAGAACTTCTTGACCTGAAACGCCTGATCATGCAGAAGTAAGCGTAAGAAAGGCTGCAAAAAAGTACTGCAGCCTTTCTTTTTATTTAACCACAAAATTGGGCTGAGTCATCATCTGGAACGGCGAGAGTGTTCCCTTCCTGTCTTTTTTCCATTTACCTTTTTCGAATATGGACCGTAGGCGAAAAAGGTTTCCTTTTTTATCCGAAAACATTTCTAGGAGCGGCCCGCCCGACGACGTCACTTCATCAAATCGGCGCGATTTTTGCGCCGACCATCCCATCCATGCTACAATATCCCCATCACACATAAAGGAGTCTTCCAAATGCATCCATGGGAAGCCTATCAAGGCATCTATCTCCATATCCCATTCTGCCAGCATAAGTGCAGTTATTGTGATTTTATCAGCTACCAGGGGCAGGATGAAGTGGCCCGCACCCGATACGTCAAGGCCCTGATCAAGGAAATCAGGAGCTGTGAGGCCCCTCTTCCCGTAAGCCGCGGCGCGACAATCTATGTTGGCGGCGGTACGCCCAGCCTGCTATCATTGGAAGAACTCGCCGCCATCTTCAGTGCCCTCAAGGAAAAAGGCTATTTCAATGCACCGCGGGAAGTGACCCTTGAAGCCAATCCAGGAACCGTCGATGAGGCCTACCTGCGGGGGCTGCGCGCGTTGGGGGTGGACCGCCTGAGCCTGGGCATCCAGTCCCTTGAGGACAGTGAACTGCGCCTGATGGGCCGCACCCATACAGCGGATGAGGCACGGCACATCATCCAGCTCAGCAAAGAAGCGGGATTTACACGCCTGTCCTGTGACCTCATCTATGGATTTCCAACGCAGACGGCAGCAAGCATCGAAGCGTCCTTGACGGAACTCATGGCCCTTGGACCCAGCCATATTTCCATCTACGGGCTTTCTGTCGAACCGGGGACCGTCCTTTCCCATAAGCTCCAAAAAGGGCTCTGGACCCTTCCCCAGACGAAGAGACGGGCGCCATGTATGACCTTATCATGGACCGCCTCGCCAAGGGCGGCTATGAGCGCTACGAGATTTCTAATTTTGCCAAGGCAGGAGACGAGTCGCGGCACAACCTGATCTATTGGCACTACCATCCCTATCTTGCCTTTGGCGCCGGCGCGACTGGCTTTGACGGCAGGAAGCGGGAGACCAATCAGGCTTATCTTGCAGCCTATGAAAGAGGGGAGGCACCGGAGATCGAAATCCTTTCCCCTGCCGTCCAGCGGGAAGAAATGATCTTCATGAACCTGCGTACCGTAAGGGGCCTTTCCCTCCTGGATTATGAGACCCGCTTTGGGCGCTCCTTTGAACTTGATTACGGTCCTGAGACAGAGGATCTTATCCATAAGGGGTGGGCCAAGAGGGAGGATGGGCATTTCCGCCTCACACCCCTTGGCATGCAGTACGGGAACCTTGCCTTCGAAGCCTTCATCACGACGGACCGGGAACCACAAAAATGAAGAAAAACGAGCAGCAAAAGTCAAGGACGGTACCCCTGCGGCAGCCCTTTTTAAAGGAGCTTTTTCCCGCATGGGGCCTTCTTTTTTGCGACTTGGGATTTTTGTGAATTATTTTTCGGGAAAGTATTGACATTTTGACTAAAGAGGTGTATCTTAACCATTAGATGTTAGCACTCTAAAGTTTCGAGTGCTAATAATCTGGGAAAGAGATGATTACAGTGCTGACCGAACGACAAAAGAAAATACTTCAACTCGTCATTGACGATTACATCGAGACGGCCGAGCCTGTAGGATCCCGTACAATCGCTCGGAAATACAATCTTGGTATCAGTCCGGCGACCATTCGAAACGAAATGTCCGATCTGGAGCTCCTTGGATTCCTGGAGCAACCCCACACATCGGCAGGACGGATCCCTTCCGCGGCGGCGTATCGCCTTTATGTGGATTCCCTTGCCGGTGATGAATCCCTGGCCCTATCACCGAGTGATATGTCGCTCATCAATAATTGGTTCAGACAGCGGGTGCATACCATTGACGACATCTTCCAATCAACGGCCAAGATCCTGTCCCGCATGAGCAAGAACGTATCCGTCGTCCTTGCCAACAAGGACAGCGAGGCAACTTTCTCCTATATGAAGTTCCTGCCCCTCAACAAGGGTCAGGCCATCCTGTGCATCGTCACGGAAGAGGGGAATGTCGATCATGGCGTGGTGGAAATCCCCAGCGGGGTCAAAGAAGGCGAGCTGGACCAGATTGCCCAGCGTGTTTCGCAGTACCTTAATGGACGCAAACTGAATGATATTTCTCAGGAGCTCCTTGCACAGGTACGTGAAATGCTTGCCGGGGACAAACGGCTGTATGCATCCATTGTCAGCCGTATCAAGAAGGTCAAGGCCGCCCAGCAGGAGGACAAGATGTTCCTTGGCGGAACCAAACAGCTCCTGGGACAGCCTGAATTCAAGGATACGGAACGGATGCGGGAACTCTTGGGCGTCCTTGAAGAAGAACAGATGCTCAAGGATATGCTGAAGGCCAGCAGTGACTCGGGACTAAAGGTTACCATTGGCAGCGAGAACAAGTTCTCCAGCATTCAGGACTGCAGCATGATCCAAGCGACTTACCGCCTGAATGGCCAGGTCGTTGGGACCCTTGCCGTGTTGGGACCTACCCGTATGGAATACCGCAAGGTTATTTCTGTGATGGATTACCTTCATCACTACCTGAAGGTGGTTATGAATAAAATTGATGAAAAATAGGGAGGACGTACGGTGAACGAAGAGACAAAAGATCCAAAACAACAAGCCGCCGAAATGAATGCTGACAAAGCGGAAGCAGCAAAGGCCACGGAGGCTGAGAAAAAGAACGCAGAACCGGCAGATGGTACGCCTGATCCCAAGGATCAAACGATTTCCAAGCAGCAAAAGGAAATCGATGAGCTTTCCAATCGGCTGCTTCGTCTGCAGGCCGATTTTGATAATTTCCGCAAGAGGAATACGGAAGAACGGGAGCGCTTGGGCCGTTTCGTAACGGCTTCGGTGGTCCGGGAATTCCTGAAGGTCCTCGATAATTTTGAACGCGCCGAAGCCAGTGTGGAACAAAACCATGATGCTGAGTCCATTTTAAAGGGCATGGCCATGATCCACAAACAGTTTGAAAAAGCCCTTGAAACCCTGCATATCGAAGAGATTCCTGCTGAAGGCAAACCTTTCGATCCGCAGGTCCATGAGGCCGTTATGCAAGGCAGCAATCCCGACCTGCCCGATGACAGCATTGATATGGTCCTTGAAAAAGGCTACCGGATCGGTGACGATGTCATCCGCCACAGCAAAGTAAGGGTTGTCCATAATTAATTGAAGTGAAAACCAGCAAGTTAGCTGCATGAGGAGGAATTTATAATGAGCAAGATCATTGGTATTGACTTAGGGACTACAAACTCTGTTGTCGCCGTAATGGAAGGCGGCGAACCGACTGTGATTACGACCCAGGAAGGCGGCCGCCTGACTCCGTCCGTCGTCGGTTTTACGAAAAATGGGGAACGCCTCGTTGGTCAGCTGGCAAAACGTCAGGCTGTTTCCAACCCGGAACGGACCATCAGCTCCATCAAACGTCACATGGGCACGAAATATACCGTGACCATTGATGGCAAGGACTACACGCCGGAACAGATTTCTGCAATGATCCTTGAAAAAATGAAAGGTGACGCGGAACGCTATCTTGGTGAAAAAGTAACGGAAGCGGTCATCACCGTACCGGCTTACTTCAACGACTCCCAGCGTCAGGCTACGAAGGACGCCGGCCGTATTGCCGGTCTTGATGTCAAGAGAATCATCAACGAACCGACGGCAGCTGCCCTTGCTTATGGCATTGATAAGTCCGATGACAAAACCGTCCTCGTCTATGACCTTGGCGGCGGGACCTTCGATGTTTCCATCCTGGAATTGGGCGATGGCGTCTTTGAAGTTAAATCCACAACCGGTGACACCCATCTGGGCGGCGATGATTTCGACCATCGCATCATGGATTGGATGACCGATGAATTCAAGAAACAAAACGGGATTGATCTGACGGGCGATAAGATGGCCATGCAGCGGATTCGTGAAGCGGCTGAAAAAGCCAAGATCGAACTGTCCAGCATGATGACGACCAATATCAACCTGCCGTTCATTACAGCTGGTGCCAACGGCCCGCAGCATCTTGACATGGACCTTACCCGTACTAAATTTGACAGCATGACGAGCGACCTTGTTGACCGTACCATCCAGTGCGTCCATACGGCTCTCAGTGATGCCAAGATGACGGTCAACGATATTGATAAGATCCTCCTTGTCGGCGGTTCTTCCCGTATTCCTGCTGTCCAGGAAGCCATCAAACGCGTTCTCGGCAAGGAACCGGCTCACGGCGTCAACCCTGATGAATGCGTTGCTGTCGGTGCCGCTATCCAGGCCGGCGTACTGGCCGGTGATGTCAAGGATGTCCTGCTCCTTGATGTAACGCCGCTTTCCCTTGGGATTGAAACCATGGGCGGCGTCTTCACTCGGATCATTGACCGCAACACGACCATCCCGACCTCCAAGAAGCAGATCTTCTCGACGGCTACGGATAACCAGCCTTCTGTTGACATCCATGTTCTTCAGGGCGAACGTGAAATGGCAGCCGACAACAAGACCCTTGGCCGTTTCGAACTGAGCGGCATCCCGGCTGCTCCGCGGGGCGTGCCTCAAATCGAAGTTGCCTTTGATATTGATGCCAACGGGATCGTCAACGTAAGCGCCAAGGATCTTGGCACGGGCAAGGAACAGAAGATTACCATTACTTCTTCCGGCAGCCTGAGCAAGGAAGAAGTTGATAAGATGGTGAAGGAAGCCCAGGCCAACGAAGCTGCTGACAAAAAGCGCCGGGAATCCGTTGATGCCAAGAACCAGGCCGATACGCTGATTTACCAGGCTGAAAAGACCGTCAAGGATATGGAAGGCAAGGGCCACGATGACAAGATCAAGAAGGTCCAGGATGCCATCAACACCTTGAAGGAAACCATGAAGGGTGACGATGTAGATAAGATCAAGGCGGATACGGAAGCCCTCCAGAAACCGCTCTATGAGCTGTCTGCTGAACTTTACAAACAGAACCAGCAGAATGGTCAGAACGGGGCTGCTGCCGGTGCTGATGCCGGTGCTGGTGCCGGTGCTTCCTCTGACAGCAAGAAGAACGATGATGACGTCGTAGACGCCGAAGTTGTTGATGACGACAAAAAATAATCGTTCCTAGAGGGAGATACTGATGGCAGATAAAAAAGATTATTATGAAGTCCTGGGCGTCGACAAGAGTGCGTCGCCTGAGGAATTAAAAAAAGCATATCGCAAGCTGGCTCGTAAGTATCACCCCGATCTCAACAAGGATAATCCTGAAGCAGCCGATAAATTCAAGGAAGTCAACGAGGCCTACCAGGTCCTGAGTGACCCGCAGAAAAAGGCCGCCTATGATCAATATGGCCATGCCGCTTTCCAAAATGGCGGCCCTGGTGCCGGGGGCAACCCCTTCGGCGGCGGGTTTGGCGGTTTTAGCGGCGGCTTTGGCGGCGAAGGCATGGATGATATCTTCAATATGTTCTTCGGCGGTGCGGGCGCAGGCGCGTCCCGCTCCCGTCGGGCCGATCGCGGTCCCCGTCAAGGCGCGGACCTGCGGGCTGACCTTGAAATTACCTTTGAGGAAGCGGCCTTTGGGACGGAAAAGAAAATCCGCTTGAACCGCGAAGAGGAATGTGAGCATTGCCATGGAACGGGAGCCGCCGAAGGCAGCCACCCTGAAACCTGTCCTGATTGTCATGGGACGGGGGAAGTCCGGGTCACGCAAAATTCCATCTTTGGTCAGGTTGTCAATGTCCGTACCTGTTCGAGATGTCATGGGACGGGTCAAATCATTACCAATCCCTGCAAACATTGCCATGGAACGGGCCGTGTGAAGCAAAAACGCGTCATTACGGTCAAGATTCCAGCTGGTGTGGACAGCGGTTCAAGGCTCCGTGTGGCAGGCGAGGGTGAAGCGGGTATGCGCGGCGGCCGTGCCGGCGACCTGTATGTCTATCTCTATGTAAAGAGCCATAAGTTCTTTGAACGGGAGGGGACAACCGTCCTGTGCGAAGTACCAATCAGCATTGTCCAAGCCGCACTGGGTGCTGAAATCAAGGTGCCGACCCTTTATGGTCAGACCACCATTAAGGTGCCTGAAGGAACCCAGCCCAATCGCGTCCTGCGCATCAAAGGCAAGGGCATTCCGAATCTGAGAACGGGCGTAAAGGGTGACCAGCTCATCCAAATCAAAGTCGTTGTGCCGACGAGACTGAGCGATGCACAGAAAGAAGCACTCCGCAAGTTTGCCGATGCCAGCGGCGAAAGCATCAACCCCGAAGAAAAAAGCTTTTTCAATAAAGTGAAGGATTTCTTCGATAAAAAGGATAAGAAGTAAGAAGAGGGGCCGGGGGGGCGCGGGGCCCGCTTTTTTTCTTG
>ERZ791624.107-NODE-107-length-59343-cov-4.179581_pt1 | contig 59343 bp, 51 predicted proteins | sample MGYA00510058_ERZ791624 | MGnify/ENA primary metagenome ERZ791624 (study PRJEB30046, sample SAMN00715158) | human gut metagenome | study: EMG produced TPA metagenomics assembly of the A metagenome-wide association study of gut microbiota in type 2...
TCGCCAATCTCCTTAACTCCCGGCAATATTTGTTTCGTAGTTCTCATGAATTGTTAAAAAAAAGTGTTACATACTCTTCCAAAATAGGAGGGGGAAATCAACCACTATTTTGGGCTATTTTTTTGTTTTTTCTTGTATTGTTCCCTTTGTAGGTAGTTTTTATATTGCCTGATGTATATTTTGGCAATGGTGTTCCAGTTAGTTTCTGTCAATTCGATGCCGTGAGCGTCCATCCAAGCATAAATGAGATTGTCACGACGGCGACCAATGTAGCCGTGATAGTGTAAGTCATTCCATAACTGAATGACAAAGCGGCTACGAATGCACCGTTTCAGTTCCTCTTTTGCCCGACGAGGCAAATAGTTGTAGCATTTCGGAGGCTTGGTGCGACTTACCGGGATTACAATCTCGATTTTGCTGTCGTCTTTCAAGTCCGGCTTAGCCCCTGGCGGCAGTTTTTGGAGAAACACTTCGAGTATTCTCCGCTCGGTGGAGAGCTTGCGAAGTTCCACCGGCTGAGTGCCGCCCGAATCATGCACAAACCATTGTGCAAGATAAGGGTCAAGGTCGAGGTATATGTAGTAAGGGTCATTACTCATAGTGTAAAGTTACCGACGATATGTTACATCTTGAAAGACGATGACGTGCAGCATCTCGTTGAAGCGGTCAGCGATACGGTCACCATACTTTTTGCGAATTTCAGAGGGCGTGAGGTTGGTCGTGATGAACGTGAACGACTGTGATTCGTAGCGGTGCTCGATGAGCCTCACGACAGGGTAGATTGGATTGCCATAATCCACGATTTCGGCAGGTTCTGTGCCGAGGTCGTCGATGCCGAGCATTGAGAGCCTTTTAAGGTCTCTAAATGCTTCTACGTCGTGGGCGAGGTCTGTAATCTCGCAAGCGTGAACAATTCGCATACGAGGCTTGAAATACTCGTCCATAAATGAGAAGTGCTTATGATAGGCAAGATGATTCAATGCTTGTTGAAAAGCGTACATAAGCGTGGTTTTGCCGTTGCCGCACGTTCCCGACAGCATAATGCCGAAGCGAGGGGCTTCCGAAGTGAGGTATTCTGCGAGTTGCAAAAGGCTCTTTTGAGTGTTTGCGTCAAATTTGAACTGCCGCAAACGGCTTTCCACTTTGATTTTATAGAACGCCGTGAGCAGAGTGACGGCATCATCTGCCGACATATTGAATCTAAAACGACTCTTGAAAGTCATCTGCCGTCTTAGCACTGACTCCAGTTCCGCGACGCGCTTCATATTTATCTCCGCCGCCGGCTTTTTGTCTTGTTCTTCCATTTCGTTCAAGTATTATTTTCACCCAGTTGAAGAAGTGCCTTCTGAAATCAGCACTATCAGAGTGCGTTTTTTGAGTAATTATCATTTCGTTGGCAAAATCGTTGAAGTAAGACTTCAAAACGTCAATATTGCACGAAAGTGATTCCGCTGTTTGTTCAAAGAAAGAATCGGAATTTTTTACTTCATCAATAAATAATTTTTCTCGCGCGGTGAGAGTAGAATTATTTATTTCGTCTTTATTTTTTTCTTCTTCTACTTCTTTAATCGGATTAGAATTTTGATGCGGCGATTTTGATTTTCGCTGCGATTTTACTTCATCTTTGTTGACAATTTTGATGTCATCAAGTATTGTTATCACTGTATATTTGGGGGTCATTCTAACCGCAATCGTTCCATTTTCTTGGAGTATGTCAAGAAAATTGTGGAGTGCCCGGTTAGATATGCGTAGTTTGTTCATTAAGTTGGAGAACGTGGAAACAATCTGCCCCGGGCGGTAGTGGATTTTAGTGTTACCGACGTATGTTGTGCCGTCCTCGTAAGCAGCCATAAAGAGCAGTTTACTCCACATCCAATATCTGCGAGGGTTGTCCCACACCCAAGAGTCTTGAATATCACGAGGTATCTTAATGAAACCAGCCATTCTAACAAGGAATTATAAGTGTGATTTCCAGAAACGAAGGATTTCATTGCCGTAATAGAATTTTTGAGCCTTACTTCCGGAAGTGCGACGGAAGCCACACTTAATCATATTCATCTCAGTGTATTTACGCAATGTGTGCCTGTGTATTCCGAGCAGAGTGGCTGTTTCCGCAATGGAATACTTGTAAGTGGCGACAACATTAGGTTCAGCGGAAGTAACCATAATTATTTCACACGAGTAACGACCACTGAGCGAGTGGTGCGGTCAGTTTCAGTTGTAAACTTGCGCTTCCAAGCGAGACCAAATTCGCTGCAATAAGTGCGTATCGTAGCGCGTTCTTCAACGGGAAAAATTGCTCGCTGTCCAATTTCAAGACGCCGAAGTATTTGCAATTTTGACATTCTGTAATCAACCTGATTAGCCATTTTTCGTTGTATTTATTTGTATATTATGTATTTATTTACTAACTTTGTGGTGCAAAGTTACGTATTTGTGCTCAATTATAAAACACTAATTGCTCAATACATTTAACTTTTTAACATATCAATCTTCACGAAATAAAGAATAACTAAATGGATTACAATTTGTTAAGCCAAAGCGTTGGTTCGTCAAATTTAACAAAACGTGAAATCGCGCAAGGTCTTGGAATATCACGAAACACTCTTGATGCAATTCTGAACGGCAAAACTGACGCAAGAGTAAGCTATATTGAGCAGATTGCTCAAATGATTGGCGTAAAACCTGCCATCTTCTTCGATGGTAGCGACGTGGCTGTGATGAGCATTGGGAACAAGGATTCCAACATCGCAGGTCGTGACCTTAATCTCGGAACAGCGAACACAAAGCTTCTTCTAAGAATAAAGGAACTCGAAACAAAACTGGAGGCAATGGAGCATCTTGCCAACGAACGAAAGGAGATGCTCGACTTCATAATGCCCCTTGTTCGCAACTTCAGTGAAGCCGGACAAAAGGGGTAAAGTATGCAATAAAAAAGTTACAATATAATCGGTATGCAAATACCTTGTTAAGTTAAAAATCGGCATTTGCATCACTCTCAGCCATAAGGATTTATAAATTTTTAACAATTCCTGGAAAGCGTGTATACGTCAAAAGCGTATCGGGGGTTCGAATCCCCCTCCCTCCGCAAAAACACGCTAACAATCAATATGTTAGCGTGTTTTATTTTAAGGTATATTTCCTGCCAGATAACCGAATTTATTGCAGGTTTTTGCAGTCGTGCAGCGAAGATTATGGTATGTTTTGTAATATGTTGTGCAACAACAAAATACGCATGCATCCCGCGGAACGTGCCGATTGCGGGCTGAAAGCCCAACGGTTCATCAGCCTGGGGCGTTGCCCCAGGCTGGAAATCAATTTACCCTTCAGGGAAAAATTTGTTTTTATTCTCGCGGGACGTGCCATTTGTGGGGATTGTTTTCGTCCGCCATTGCAGAAACGTTCGCAAAAACGGCACGATTGCGGGCACTCTGCGGAGTGTCACTACGGTAGAGTATGTGTAATTTGCTGTAAATAAATATTTTGTTGCTTTTATAGTGTCATGGTTAGGGCTAATACGATTGGGTATGTTACCATATAGGTTATTGCAGAGGCGAGTGACCAGTATGCTGCGCGGTCGCTGGCGCGCTTTGCTGCATCGTAATCGCCGTTGGCGAAGTGTGTCTGCACTTTGCTTGCATAGATGATTGCAACGATGCTTAGCGGCAGGCAGCATAGTATTGTTGTTAGAATAGCCCAAACGAGGTTTGTTGGCGGACATTTTGTTCTGTCTACGCCTTTTTCTGCCTGTACACCGTCGTAATAGCCTTGGTTATAACCGTTGCGGTATGCGTCTTCAATTCCGAATGGAGGAGGGGTAACGCCTGTAAATTCGGGCGGTGTTGTGCCCTCGAATACAGGTGGCTCCATGTCGGGTTCTTCTTCCGTAGTGGCTTCCTCGGATGTTTCCTCTGTGGTTTCTTCCGTCACTTCCGGCTGCACTGGTTCGGCTGCTGGGGCAGGCTTTTCTGTAACTGGTTCTTCCGTCGGCTTGAATAGTTCAGACGCAATATTGGTATCTTTGGCGTAAGTCCATTCTGTGAAGTCCTTGCACCATATCTTTGTGTTTTCTGTAATGCCCTGTGCTTTCAGTTCTTCCAAGGTAAAGGGGCCTTTACTTTCTCCATTTTGTATTATCCAATATTGCATAACGGTTTATTTAAATTTGCTAATCCAACAATATTTGCAAATTTATCATTATTTGTCGGAATAGCAAATGTTTGCGTCCATTTTATTCCAATTCTTCTTCGGCTTCTTCTATTTGCTGTTCAACGGCGTCGTCGGCTTTTCCTTCGAGGAATTGGAAGTACTCATCGAAGGAGCGTCCCTCGTTGATAAGTATTTCGAAGTTCTTCTTACTGATGAAAATCGGCGTTATGCTCTTGTTTAAGCCAACGTTAGGGTCTTTTCGGAGAGCGTTGCAATATTGCTGAACGTCGCCCATACTTGTGAATCCCTTGATTATAATGATACCCAATTTGTCAAAAGCCATTCTTTCAATGTCGAAGTCGCGAACAGAATACTCGGTAAAGTTGTGTCGTGCAACGTTGAATAGCAGTCTGTTCGTCGAAACGCTATCAGTAGAGAAGGTCAACAGGCAGAAATGCTCACCCGTCTGAATGCTGTCGAAAGGCGTTACCTGCACGTCCGCAGCATCAGCCTTTGCTGAGTCGTTAGTAAGTTTTATAGACCAAATCATACCTCTGACGTTCGAAGAGCCGCTATGCAGTTGGCGACCCTTGGCAATGCCTTTAAGGATTTCCGTTGCAAGGTTCGTCATATCTGTTTCAGGGTACCTGACGAGCATCTCCTTTAGAGTTTCCGAGAATGCAGCGAAGTTATTTTCCGGCACATACGACATTGCGTGAAGGAACATGAACTTCGGCATAATCTTTGACAGCGGGAATCGCTTCATCATGTCGTTGTAACTGTCATGAACGGCAGCGTTTCTGTTGTTCATATAGTCGTCGTAGGTCTTTTCGTAAAGTCTCTCCTGCTCCTTCTCCATATTTCTCATATTTTCAATATAGTTAGGGTCAGCAAGAGCCAAACCGTACTTTGTATCGTTGAATTCACCAAGAATCTTTTGTCGGAATATTTCCGCCTTATCGGTCATTCCGTAGCGGGTAAACATCAGATACTGGTTATAGTAGCAGTCAAGACGGTAAATATTGTCTGGGTATTTTGTTTCCAGTTCGGTAAATGCCACTTCAGAGGCACGCACGTCCTCCAACTTATCTTTCAAGATAATAGCCATATTGAACAGACCCTCCTGAATGATATTGTGAGCATTCTGTTTTTCTTCGTCTGTTTTAGGAATCTGCTTTAGATAGAAATCTGGGAAATGCGGGTCTTCAGAGCGGGCAATAGCCTCCTCCTGTTTTTTCTTTTCTGCAATCTGCTCTTCAGAAAGCGGATTTCCGAGAGAGTCAACTATTTCCTTGCCCTCCTCCTCTTCATCGTAGTTATATTCAGAAAATTCCGAAGTGTCGATAGTTGACTTGTTTATACGCCTCCAGTTGTCCTCCAACTTACGGCTACCCCACATTTTCTGGAATTGCGTTTTACCAGCGTTTTTTGTGGTTGTGTTGTAGAAGTACCAGGATTTGTCTGTATTTAGAGTAAAGTTTTGAGTATTGCCTTGAAGAGTATTTGCATTAGCGGCTGCATTAGCCATATATTCCTGCTTAGCAGCCTCTTCAGCCTGTTTCTTCTCCTTCTCTTTCAATTCCTCTATAATCTTCTCAATAACTTTAATCTGTTCCGGTTGCGACATTGCAGCAAGAGTCAACAAAGAGTCCTGCAAATGAACGTTTTGCGCGTAAACGGCAAGTTCGTCAAGAACGTCAGATCTCTTTTTCAGCACCTCGTAATTAGGATAGTCAAGAGGTAGTTGAGGAATAGCCTCCGCATAGCACGGCTGCGCCTTATCGTACTTAAACTGGTCGAAATAAAGTCCTCCCAAAGTTAGTTGGTTAATTGCCTTGTCGATGCCGTTTCTTGTACTTTTTTCATTTGCAAGCACATAATTTTTGATTGCGTTAACGGTATCGCCACGCGAAAGGTACAGATTGCCGACGGCGTAATATAGTTGGTCAAGGTATTCCTTGTTTCTATCCTGCCTTGCCATTCGGAGCAATGATTTCACTTCCGACTCAACGTTTGAGCCTTGAAAAACCTCGCTCTGCTTTATGCGGGCGTTAAATTGGGTGCGGTACTTAACATTGGAAGCGCCAGCAACGTCTTTAAACATCTTGTAAGCCAGAGTCTTGTCGCCATTTGTTTCATAAATCTGCCCCAGAAGGAATTTCATCCTGTTTTTTTGAACTCCACCAGTTTCTTTAACTGCTTTTGCCATATATGGGGCGGCTTCTTTGAATTTCTTTGTCTTGATGAGATAATTTGCGAATGCAGTATTGTAAAGTTTACGCAACCGCTTGTTTGTCAATTCTTTATCCTTAATTCTACTGACAACATTTTCCGACTCGTTAGTCCATTCGAGAGCCGAATAGCAGCGTAATTGCCATATTTTAGCCTCTGTAACGAGTTCCGGCAACCATTTGAAGTACTTTTCAATATATCTGAAAGTAGCGGCTGCAGCAAGGTAATCGCCTTTCAAGTACTGAGCCTCTCCCATCAGTCTCCACGCATTGTGCAAAAAGGGGTTATACTCTCCGCGTTTAAGGTATTCGCGGTATTTAGGGTCACGCATCTTGCTACGGTTCTTCTTGGGACGCTTTTGTATAGAGTGGAGAGCGATAGCCTTTTGCATCTTCTCAATAGTTCTGTTAAAGTCAGAAGACGGTTGAGGGGATTTAGGATCAGCGTATGCTTCAGCCGGGTGAATATATATTATGCCAGAATAGTCATCATCATATTCCTCTTCCATTTTTTTTATTTGTTCCAGATAATGCTGTTCCCCATTGAAATATACATTATAACGAGTTGTAAACGCTTGATAGAATCGTGATGTCGCGGTATTCTTTTTAGTACTGCACGAAGCAAGCAGTGAGAATATCGCGATGAGAGAAATATATATTAAACGGCTGTTCATCTTTGTTATAACGGTTTAAGAGGCAATTTATTGCATATTGCTTAATTTCTTTATAGCCCTTGCTGTTGCGTATGTTATCACGAGAGTTATAACTATTGTAGCCGAAGCAGGGACTTCACAAAAATAAGAAATAAAGAGACCAGCAATAGAGCAAGCAAGGCTTGTTGCCGATGCAATCATAATCATTGGTTGCAATCTTTTTGTGAATACTTCCGCAATCATTTGCGGAATTGCAAAGAGCGACATAAGCAACATAATTCCAATAAGTTTCAGGGTGAGAACGACTGCAATTGAGACAAGAACAAGCATAACAGTATTTACTGTTCTAACAGGCAATCCTATAGTCTTGGCATAGTCGGCATCAAAAGCGCACGCTGTTATCAGTCTGAAGCCTAAGCCGAAAACCAGAAGTATTATTGCGAGGAAAGAGCCGAAGACAGTCAGTTCTCCATGTGAAATTGTCAGCAGGTTCCCGAAAAGGAAAGAGTTGAGTTCAGGAACGTATCCAGGAGTCATAAAAATGAATAAAACGCCTAAAGCCATTCCAAAAGACCATATAACGGAAATAGCCGAGTCTTCACGAACTTTTTGTTTTGTAGAAAGCCATTCAATTCCTAATGCAGAGGCAACAGCAAAAATGCCAGCCATTATTAGAGGGTTAAAGCCAAGATAGTAGCCGAAGCCCAAGCCACCAAAGCATGAGTGGGTAATGCCACCAGTGACAAACATTAATCGTCGGACAATGACGTATGTGCCTATAATTGCAGAAAGTACGCTTACAAAAGATAATCCTATAAGTGCGTTCCTGAAAAATTCATATTCGAAAATTTCCATCAATCAGTGGATTTTTTAATTGAAGTGTAAAATTAACCATAAATACTAAAACTACAATGACAAAACACCGATTATTAGAAATAATCTTTTGAGAAAATAGAAGGGATATGACTCTATTAGTAACCTGCTGTGAGCCTTTTTAATTGTTATTATAGAATATCATTATCATCCAAGAGGGGTCGCATCAAAAAATTGACACGACCCCTCTCAATATATGAAAAACTATTTGTTATTTTATTATCTTTAGAGTTCTTATGTTCTTTCCTGCATGGCAGCGAACCAGGTAAATGCCTTTGTTAAGGGAAACAAGCGAAAGTTTTTCAACTTTTTCGGCCGAAGCAATGAGAGTACCAGAGATATTATATACTTCAACATTCCCCGACATGCTCATAATTATATTTCCGTTTGCAAACTTAACGTCAAATTTTTCAGTAAGGGCTTCGGTAATACCACTTGGGATAGTTGAGTGCATGCGGTATGCGGCAAGTCCGTTAGAAGGCACATAGAAATAGATGTTAACAGCATCTATTTCACCTATGGAATTAGTGTGCTTCTCATAGTCGGCAAGTGCGTCGCCATAGAAACTGTATTCGTTCCCTAATCCGTTTTCAGGAACAGTCCAAAGATTTTTCAATGTTGAATAATTCTGTTTTGAGCCAACTTCTGTAATAGCAAAGTCGTATGGTCCACCGTAATATTTACCGTCAGACTCATCCATCCATACAGGATTGTTCGGGTAAACGAAGTATTCTTTGTTCCCATAATTGAAGAATGTGCAACCGTTAGCATATTCTGCCAAAGGAGCCAAAGAATTGTTCTTATCGAAAGAACCAATGACCTCGCCTGTGCTAAATCGGTAAAGTGTTGGGTTGCAGAATGAAGAGTTTACATAAACCAAATCTTCGCTTTTAGGGAATACCCTGACAGAGATTCCTAAGTCAGAACCCGATGGTTGCAGTTTTGCAAGGTAGGAAGATGCAACATTTGTGCAAGTGCCATTTTCAAATGTCCAGCGGATAACGTATCTTGATTTAGAAAGTCCGGCAAACACATAGAAATTTCCAGAATTGACGTCACCGTAAACAGCGCAGTGGTCCACACGTCCCCCAGCATTGTCAGAGCAAGATGCAACTTGTACCGCTTCGCCTGTAAACTTGTCGATTTTATGGATAATAAGAGGGTTTGAAGCAATGTTTAAAGAAATGCTTGAAACAAGTAGGTTTCCTGCATTATCCTTCATTACGTCGTTGCAAGGGAGATACTTGACCTGGACGTTAGAAGGCAATGTAAGGTTGCTGATAAATTCACCCGTCTTGGCATTGTATCTGCTAATATAGCATTCTGTTTCAGTTTCGTTTGCAATGCGACCAGAGATGTAGATAATGTTGTCGATAACGCAGAAACTGCGGTTGAAACTCCATTCAGTATTTTCTGGCAGGTTGTTGAATTCGCTATTGATAGAGCGGAACCAGAGGTTCTCAAGTTCCAATTTGTCAACAGGGTTATAGGTTGCCTTGTCCTTCTGCACATTATATCCCGCTTCGCCGCCGGCGATGTCTAAATTGAATTGCCAAGCGTCAGATTCTGTATCAACGCAACCCTGTTTGCTTGTTGTTATTCGCCAGTAGTAAGAGCCCCTTGCCAAGTCTGATTCAGATACAGTGTATTTGATGGTGCCGTTATCTTTAGTCCAGCCTGTTGACAGAGTCAATACTTTAGTTGCAAAAGAATTTGAATTAGCGACTTCAAGAGTGTAGTTGTCAGCATCAACATCTTTGAAAATGAAATCGAAAGCACCTGTCATTGTCGCTCCTTCTTTCGGTGAAATTAGAGAAGTCTTTGGAGCGGGTGTCCTTTTAGGTGTCTGAAAACTCCATGTGGAAGTTGTTGTTTCCTTGTATCCTGCTTTTGTAGCAGTCACCCTCCAGTAATATGTTTCGTTATAGTCAAATTCAGACATATTGACAACAATAGAGTTTCTTGTTGGCGTTTTGCTTAGAACAGGTTGGCGGAAAGTATTGTCGGTAGCAAATTCAACCTTGTATGAAGCACCGCTAATTGCAGCCCATTTGAAGGTAATTGTTGCTATGTCGCTAACCATATTCCCATTAGCGGGAGCCGTTAGTGTCAGGCCGCTGATAGGCTCGTATTCAGCGGTCTTTATCGTTGCAATGTCAGAAGGAGTTGGCTCTTTTCCTGTTTGAGTGCAGATGATTCTCCAGTAGATTGTAGCACTTTCTCCAAATTGAGAAAGGTCAACACTTTTTGAATTTGTGGTTAGATTTTCGAGTTCAATGTCAACGGTGCTCATGTCGCTTCTTTTGCTTATTTGCAGTGTATATGTGGCACCTGAAGCAGAAGACCATTTGAACGTTGCCGGGGATTTTACCACTGAACCGCCAACAGGAGAAATGAGAGATACTTTTTCCGAAGGTTTTGAGTTCTCGTCGCTGTATCTTGGAGCATATTCGTTACCGTATCTGTCGAGGACGCAAATTGCGTAGTAATAGCCAGTTGCCTTATTAGACGGTAAGGTGTAGCTGTTTGTGTAAGTAACGCCAAGCAAATAGTCTGATTTTATACCTGAAGAAGAATTACTCTGTGCATTTGTCTTTGAAACGCTTGTTGGAATCGCATATACTGAATATCTTACGTTATTTATTGCGTCCCAAGTCATTTTGGTACCTGATTTTGCATAATTCTGTATCTTGCCATGCTCGGCGGCAGGCTTCCAGTCAATAGCCGGAGTTAGGCACTTTGTCTGGAATTTGTTTGCAAGGAGGTATTCTCCCAGACCTTTGACAGAGCGTCCGCTTATATATTTTTGTGAGTAGAAGACGCAGCCGGGAGCGGCATTTTTAGTATAGTCACGTGACAACTGTACTTGTTTTGCTACTTCCTTCCAGTTTGTCTCAGTGTTATTCTCTGCAAGAAATGAAATAGAATGACTTGCATAATGGTGCCTGCCAAACTGGTTAGCGACTTCAGACCACCATTTGGTTAGAGGTCCGAAAGGTGCAGTTGTGTGATATGTTGTCCAATATATTTGAGGCGAAATATAATCTATAGTACCCGCTTTCAACCAAGCAACAGGGTCAGAAAATATTCCATTATACTGCCAGTCACCCGCAGGGGCAGGGCAAGGCGTAACGCCGTGACCAGCAGCAACATTACTATCTGTACAAGCAACACCTGCTGGAGAGATTCCAAATTTAGCCCACGGCTTAACAGACTGTATCATGTTGTAAACATCAGCGACCATCTGGTTTACGTTTGCACGACGCCAGTCGCCGATGCTAAGTGAAGAACCTGAATTTTTCCATAGGTTATAGTCTCCTGCATTTTTGTTGCTCGGAATGCCGTTAGGGTAGAAATAATCGTCAAAAATGATTCCGTCAACGTCATAGTTGCTAATGATTTCGCGGCAAACGTTAACGATTCTTTCCTTTGCTTCGGGAATGCCCGGGTTGAGGATGGTAGTTGATTCATGGGTAAGGAGCCAACCGGAATTTTTCAATTCATTGTCTTGTCCGGTTGTCCAGTTAGCGCCAGTAGAAAAACGATAAGGGTTTACCCATGCATGGCATTCCATACCACGTTTATGGCATTCTTCAATGACGAAAGTTAAAGGATCCCAACCAGGATTTGCTCCGCGGCTACCAGTCAGGTAACTTGACCATGGCTCGTATGACGACTTGTAGAAAGCATCGCACATTGAACGCACTTGAAAATAGACAGCATTGAAGTTGTCTGCCTGCAATTGGTCGAGATACTTAATCATCTCGGCTTGCTGGCTTGCTCTAACAGTTGCTGAAGTTCCCTGTTCGGAAGGCCAGTCAAGAGCCCATACAGTAGTTAGCCACACAGAGCGTACTTCTCGTTTAATAAAGTTGTCGGCATTACTTATTATTGTGGCAAAGACAAATAATAAGGTTAATAAGATTTTTTTAGACATGTTAGGGTTGTAATAAGGTGTAAAAGTTTTTGATAGTATTGTTTATGCAAATGTAGTTTAATTTGTGGGCAGAACAGGCTTAAATATACATAATTTAACTATTATCAAGTAATATTTAATTTATTTTTAAGGTCCTATTCATGCAATTTCAAACAATTCGGGTGATTTTAAAAAATTGACATTATGTTTGATAACATATTTAACAATAATTGTAATATATTTTTTGCGTTGTTAGTATTTTTTCAACAATTTTACTGCGAATTTTTAACCTAACATTTAACCATGCAATGAAAAAAACTTTATTTCTAATAGTGTTAAGTATTGTCAGTTTTAGTATATCAACAGCCACGAACATTATGGGTACAATGCAAGCCGATGTTGATAGAATGTACTATTTTGTAAAGTCAGTAAATAGCAGTTTTCCGCGGGAGATTGCCGAGAACTTTTATAATGTAGCCAAGAAATATGGTATGCGCGGCGATATTGCTTTGTGTCAGTCTTGTGTAGAAACAGGGTGGTTCAAATATACAGGCGGAACGGCAGTGCGACCGGAACATCACAACTATTGCGGGCTTGGCGTGACAGACTTTGGAAAGCCCGGGTGTATATTTAGCACAGTTAAGGAGGGCGTTACGGCTCAAATTCAGCATCTTTACGCTTATGCAACTACGAAAGCACTGCCGGCAGGCGAAGTGCTCGTGGATCCTCGTTTTAATTATGTTACCAGAGGTTGTGCTCCTACTTGGGAATCACTCGGCGGAAAATGGGCGGTGGCAACAGATTACGGAACAAAAATCCTTAGTATATATAAGGATATGATGAATTACACGTTGCCAGTATCGTTGAAGGCAGACAAGACAAGTGCTTCTCTTACAGGAACTCAAGGCTGGTCTAAGCCGTCGGTAAATGTGCAGATTACCGCAACTGGACTTTCAAGCGATATAAACGTTAACTCAAGCACTTCAACTTTTGAAGTTACTAAAGTTAATTGGAACAACCGCACAGGTGGTACCTTAAAAATCTCTCTAAACACATCAAAATCGCCAGGTAACTATTCTGGATATGTAAAAGTGCAAAGTGGCTCTTACAGCGCAACCATCAATCTAACAGGTACAATAAAAGTGCCGCCACTGTCTTTATCAGAAGGTTGGGAGGCAAGCCAGGCCAAAGGTAATCAAAACCGCTTCGGATGGGATGCAACAAAAGTGCGTAACTTCTCTTATATGAACGGAAAGCTATATTGTGTTTATAACCATTCAGATATAAAGGTTATCAATGCACAGACAGGTGAAGACCTTGGTAATCTTGACAAGGCTGGCGTTGGTGGTGGAACATTGACTTTCTGCGATGTTAAGGCTATTGACGGCCATGTTGTTGCTTGTAATCTCGCTACGGCTGCTAACGGACACAAACTAACCCTTTACGCTTGGGACAAGGATAATGGCTCTCCTTATGTTCTTTTCCAGACTTCAGATTATCAGGGAGCAACACGCCTTGGTGACTGTATGGAATTATCGGGAACATGGTCTAATCTTTGCGTAACATTCGCCAACGATAACGGTTCCCAAACTAAAATTGTAGAATATCGTCGCAATAGTAGCGGAACATGGTCAACAAAAAGTTATAATGTTACAACAGATGGTTATACAAGACTGTCAACAAGTTCTACAACTCGTGCATACTCACAAGCAAACGGCTGGTGGATTGACGGCAAAGACTGCCACCCAACATGGCTTACTAACAGCAACGGAGTAGCAAAGAAATCGTATTCAATAAATATCGGCGAAACATGGGGAGCATCGCATCACGAATTCTACTGGAAAGGCATTAAATATGCTCTGAACCTTGTTTTCTCTGACCGTGTTGCCGGTGATGCTTCTTCTACATATAAAAACGGAAGAATGCGCCTAACTATTGACAACTCAAGCAACTATTCGGATATTACAAATGCCGGAGAATATCCAAAAAGCGGACTCGGCTCTACAAGAAACACAAACTGTACTGGCGACTGCATGGTGAATACCGACGGCAGTTCTTACGTTGAGGCTTGGGTTTGCTCTACGACTCAGGGTATGGCTTACTATAAGTTCGGTTCTGTGCCATCTTACAACCCGCAACCGATAAAGCCTGCTGGTCCGGAGATTAAAGCCTCTATATCAAGCATTTCGCTTTCAAGCGAAATTTGGTCAAGTGCAACTTCAAATGTAACTATTTCGGGTGCTAATTTGACAGGCGACATCAAGTTGGAACTTTCTGGCTCTGACGCTGATAATTTTGAATTGTCAACAAATACGATTTCTAAAAACACTTCAGCAAGTGTAACGATAAAGTACTCGCCTATATATACCGGCACGCATTACGCCACTCTAACAGCAACATCGGCTGGCGCTGCTCCTGTAAGCATCTACCTGACAGGTAATGCAACACCGAAGATGGAACTTGACGACAATGTTACAAAGATGACCGAAGTATGGAACTATTCAGGAAACACTTCCGTTCCTTCGTGGATGAATCTTACCGACCCGGCAGTTAGAAGCATTGCTTTCTTGAATGGAAAACTATATGTTCTCCATGGAAATCCATGGGGTACTCCGGTTGTGAAAATAATTGATGCCTATACAGGTGCATATAAGGGCGACCTTAATTTAGATGGTCTTGCAAGTGCGATGCTTGGCGTTTCAAGCATCATTGCCTTCGACGGAAAGTTATTTGCATCAAGCCTTTCTGCAGCAAACCATGCTTTAACTATCTACCGCTGGGATAGTGACACTTCTAAACCTGTTGCAGTTGTAAGTGATGCAACCCACGGCGGAGTTGTATGCGGAGCAACCCTTTCAGCAAGTGGCAACTTGCAAAACGGCAGATTCTGGATTAATAATGATAATACCGACAGAGTAATGTACTACACAATCTCTAACGGCAGTGTAAGTTCAACACCGCAAACAATTATGCTGAAGAATGCTAACGGCTCTGCGTTTGCAGGCGGCAACGGTCGCGGTGCCTGCGAGGTTGTTGCAAACAGTGACGGTTCATTCTGGTTGGCAGCGAAAGACGCAGTCCCAACATTGTTTAGCGCGTCAGGTATTGCTCAGAAATCGATGAACGTTTCTGCATTGAACGGCGTTCAATTTGGTACTGCTATGAAGATATTCAACTTCGGAAAACGCAAATACGTTGCTGCAACAACATATTTGAGCGGAACATCTAATGGCGGATTCGTTTTGGTTGACGCTACAGACGGAATCGAAAAAGCTGAAAAGAGCAATTTCTTCTATCCTGAAAAAGGTCTCGGAGCAACAGCAAACCAGCAACGCGTATCATCTGTCTGCCAGTCAACAAGAAACTCTGGTGGCATTCTTGATATCTGGGTATGCGTTAATGGTCAGGGCGTTGCATACTATACCTACGAAGGCGGAAAACCGTCAGGCGTTGAGGAAATAGGTATAGCCGGCGGAGATTTGATTTATAACGGAGAGACAGTTGCTTTAGTTGGTGCAGATGCCAAGCAGATTGCAATTTATTCAACCTCTGGCGCTTTAGTTGCTAATGCGATAGAAGTAAATGAAGTCAGTATTTGTAATTTGTCTAAAGGTATTTATATAGTAAGAGCCGTTGCTGGTAATGGCAGTGTTCTAACAAGAAAAATCATAAAACGATAGAAATAGTAAAGTAAATTTTAAAGGTTAGTAAATTGGTTTGAGGGCGCCTTATAAAGGAGCCCTCTTTTGTATGGTTTCGATAAAAAACTTTTGCTAAATTACGTTATGGCGGTCAACGACCCATTTAAGAAAAGATTCTATGGATGGTTGCGGCAGTGGTCCGAAGCCTTTGTGCGAGCCACCTTGCATGCTTCCAACATTCCATACCTCATCTCTGCTTTTTTCGAGGGTATAGTATGCGCAGGCGTTTTTGTTTATGCGAACAAAAACCGCACCAAATGCTGCGTGATGCAGTCTTTCCGGTTCTGGGAATACGTATGCTATGATTACCGAATTTTCATCAACGCGGAACATTTCATGGCGGAATTCGTGCCATTCAAATTCTATTTCCGGGTAACTGTCAGCCAAAAATGGTTTCCATGTGTCAACACTGTTGAGGATTCCCCAGTCAACAGCACCAGCGTTGATATCGTCAACAAGTTGCGGAATCCACTGGTATTCTATAAAATCCTGCCCTAAGGCTCTCTTTTCACTATCCATATTGTTTCTTTTGTCAACAAAATTAATATAAACATATCGATTGTGAAAATTGGAGTGCAAAAAGCGAAAATTGAAGTCGTTTATTCGTGTGTTTAGCGGGCAAATACTGCGGGTGATTGCGGGATTATTTAGTACGGAATGGTTATATATTGAGAGTTAATTGCAATTATATACATACAAATAATTATTTATTTACTAAAATGTTTGGATAAAATGTGATAAATTGTTACCTTTGGCTGTCTTTTTGTGAAAAAGAGAATTTTTATTTTTCTTTTGGCAATATTTTTATTGCTATTTAGGTGTATTTTTTAATAATATAAATATATTACTATGAAACAATTCTACAAGTTTTTTACTCTGTTTGCTGTATTTGCTTTTTTAGTGCAAAATGCGAATGCTGCAACTTGGAGTTACGATTGGCCGAAAAGTGCCACTGCTGATAAGCCGGATTATGCGGGCGGTTTCTATAATTTTGGTACTGTCTATGATGCTGAGTTGACGGCAATGACCAGAACTCTAAACGGTCGTGCTTGGACCTTGACTTTTGATAAGGGAACAAAGTTGGCATATCTTTCCGGCAGTGGTCAGTCAATAGGCTCAACAGGAGCCTTTACCAGTCAGTTTGGGCTTTCTTCCAATGCGTTTAGCGGAAAGATTACCAAGATCTCCGTTACTGCCCGAACAAAGGCAAGTGATGCAAAATTTGGCGTTGCAGTTAATGGTAAGGCTTATTTATGCAATGGAGTTGCAGAAGTGGGATATACGAATACAACAACTACTCCAGAAGAGTTTGTTTTCATTCCTGGTGCAGATGGTGCTCAAGAAGGTGAGATTGCTATGAGTTTTACTATTCCTGGTGCGGCAAAAAACGCTTATGTCAAGAAGATAGTTGTTGAGTATGAAGAAGTTGCCTCTGCTGTGGCGGCACCGACTTACTCTCCTGCAGCAGGTACTTATGACGAGCCTGTCAGCGTTACTCTATCTGCTGATGCTGGTGCAACTATTCTATATACCCTTGACGGTTCTAATCCAAGAACGGAAGGCAATGTTGCTGTTAAGACTTATTCTGCTCCGTTCGAAATTGCTGAGACAACTGTTGTTAACGCTGTTGCTAAGGTAGGTGGTGAAATGAGTGCCGTTGCTGAAGCAAAGTATGTTATTCGCAAAAGTCCAGGCTTGTCGATTTATGGCACTCAGGAGTTCACTATAGAATTGCTTGAGGAGGGTTCTATCATTGTTGACAATCCAAATAATGTAGAGCCGATTACCTATAAGAGTTCAAATCCACAGGTTGCGTACGCAGACAAGACAGGGCATATTTACACTTATGCCGTTGGAGAAGCGGTTATTTCTGTAAAGTATGCAGGCAATGAAGTCTATTTGCCTCAGGAATTGCTTGTTCCTGTAAAGGTTATTGCAAAAGAGCCTCTTGCTGGTCTGACAGTTACTCCGGCAGGTGGTACCTACAATGATCTTACAGAGGTAACTATCCAATGCACCGATGCAAGAGCCAAGGCTTTGTGGTATTATATTGGCGATAAGGCTATGACGCTCGACGAGTTGGGTATCCTCAATGAGTTTGAGATAAACAAGTCAACTTCGATGACTTTGAAACTTGACCATTCATGCGTGCTTTCCGTACAGGCTATGGGCGATAACGTTTGGAGCGAACCGCAGTTTGTCACATATACAATCAATATGCCTCTAAGGGCTGATTTTGAGGCAGGCGAGGCATACGAAACGGTTTATGGCAATGGCTTTGATACAGATGCAGACTTGAAGGAGTGGGAGGTTTCTACCGGTTCAAGTTGGAAACTCGCTGCAAGTTGCAACGCTTATCCAAACCTTCCGGAATTTTCATCGATTAATCCGAACAGTAAAAATTCCTTGTATCATAAGTATGCAAGTACAGGAGAAACCGTTGTTATCTCCTCTCCGGCAGTAAGCGTTCCAGAAGGCGGTAAGGTGCAGTTCTATTCAGCATTTAACCCTATTTGGATTTTCAACGGAAATGTTATTCTTTATGTAACGGAGGATGTTCCGAATGCCGTTCCTGTGAAAATTTGGGACGCTTTTCTTGCTTCGCAAGAGGCTGCTTCTGATGACGTTAAGTGGAATAAGTATTCTGCTGATTTGAAGGATTTTGTTGGCAAGAAAGTCAGATTCTCGTTCAGTTACGTTCTTGACGGTGGCGATGATGTCTTTATTGATGACTTTAAGGTGACCGTTCCTAAGACTGGTGTTGAGTCGGTTACAGTTCCTGCTGGTGAAAAACTTCAGTTCAAAGACCTTTCAACAGGCGAGCCGACGGCTTGGGAATGGCAATTCCCAGGTGCAGATCAGCCAACTTCTAAGGAGCAGAATCCTGCCGTTTCGTATTCAAAGGCAGGAACGTATGATGTTAAATTAAAGGTGACAAAGGGTACCGAGACAGCGGAAGTTACCCGTAAGGGCTATGTTGTTGTTCAAAATGTTGCGCCAACTGCAGAAATCGGAACCCCAGAAGGCGTTTATTATTCTCCAGAGGCAGGTTTGGTTGTTCCTTTAAATACTCCGATAACATTCAAAGATGCGTCAAAGGGCTTCCCGACGGCTTACGAGTGGAGTCTTCCAGGTACGGACCTTTTGACTTCTAAGGAAAAGGACGTTACAGTTAAGTATCTGAAGGAAGGTATGTTCGACGTTGACCTTGCCGTTTCTAACGATGCAGGTCGAGCAACGACATATATCTACGGCGTTAAGGCAGGTGGCGAGTCTTTGGTTTGGAATATTGCCGCTAAGGATAATGCTAACCTCGGAATGATTGAACTTGGCTGGTATGGCTGCTACGGTGGCACTAACTGGCTCGATATGGATGCTTTTGCGGAATGCTTTGATAAGCCAGCCGCTCCTGTGAATATCAGCAGCGTTAATATCTATTTTGCAAGTGTTGCCACAGCGGGCACGCCAGATGCAGAGATAACGGTTTCTATTGCAAAGGCTGATGCAAAGGGTATGCCTGGTGAGGTGCTCGCTACTTCAAAATTGCCGGTTTCACAACTTGTTGACGCTTCTCAGACATATAACGACCCGACAACGTTTGTATTGGACAAGACAGTCAAGTTGGCAGAGAAATTCTTTGTAACGGTATCAGGCTTCCCTAATGGAGACGGTGACAATGTGGTTATGTTTGCATTGCGTCGCCAGGCAGGCGAAAAGGGTACAACATACCACTATATGAAGGAATACGATGACAATAACCAGCCGACTGGCGAGAGCAACTGGTACGCACAAAGTGAAGATGTCTGCTCATTTGCTATCGCTCCTAAGATTGTTTTCGATACACCGCAGGGCAGTGTGGCTGAAATTGAGGCAGAAGAGCAGGAAGGTCCGGTTACTTATTATAACTTGCAGGGTATCCGTATTAATGCAGACCGCTTGATTCCAGGTATCTATATCCGCCAACAAGGCAAAACAGCAAAGAAAGTGATTATAACTGAGTGAATTTAGAATCTTTTTATCAATTATAGCGTATCTAAAAGAGGGTGACCTGTAAGTAATAAGACTTTAAGGTTACCCTCTTTTAGATACCATTCGTACTATCAACCCTATGCTCCTACGGAGTGCTTTCCTTATGCTAATGCATGGGCAGTGTCCCCAGACCGGTGAATAAATGTTTTTGATTCCGCAATCGCGGACGCTTGCGAGATGCGTCCCAACGGCAGTATGATTGTAAGGTTTTGATAATCAATTAACTGTAGGGACGAAATGTATTTCGTCCGCCATTGCAGAAACGTTCTCAAAACAGTATGATTCACGGACACTCTGCAGAGTGTCCCTACGGTAAACATTAGGCAATGTATTGAATATTAATTATTTATATTGAAATATTGCAAATATGTCTGCCGTGTATGAACAAAAGTAGGGCAACCTAAAAGCCTTATGGCTTTTGGGTTGCCCCTTTGTTGTATTGTTCTTTTGAAAGAATTATTCTTCTCCTTCTTCAGTTTCGTCTTCTTTCATGTTGTGGAAAACGTTTTGAACGTCTTCGTCGTCTTCGAACTTTTCGAGGAGTTTTTCGATTTGCTCGCGTTGCTCGGCTGTTACTTCCTTATAGTCAGTCGGGATGCGTTCAAATTCAGCGCTTTCAATTTCAAACTCGTTTTCTTCCAAGTAGTTTTGGATATTAGCAAAAGAGTCGAATGCACCGTAGAGAACGATTGATTCGCCTTCGTCTTCAAGTTCGTCAACGCCGTAGTCAATCAATTCCAATTCGAGGTCTTCCAATGAAAGTCCTTCTTTCGGTTTGATTTTGAACACACACTTGTGGTCGAACAAGAAAGAGAGACTGCCTGTAGTTCCAAGTGAGCCACCAAATTTGTTGAAGTAACTGCGAACGTTTGCAACAGTACGAGTATTGTTGTCAGTAGCAGTTTCAACTACGATAGCGATACCGAAAGGACCATATCCTTCGTAGATAATTTCCTTGTAATCGCTTGAATCTTTGTCAGTTGCCTTTTTAATAGCACGTTCAACAGTATCCTTAGGCATGTTAGCAGCCTTAGCGTTTTGGAGGAGTACGCGGAGACGGGAGTTTGCTGTCGGGTCAGGACCAGCGGCTTTAACCGCGATAGTGATTTCTTTACCGATTTTAGTGAAAGTGCGGGACATGTTACCCCAGCGTTTCAATTTTCTCGCTTTGCGATATTCAAATGCTCTTCCCATTGTATATATTTTTTACTTTAGTTTTAAATTATCTGAGTTTAGCGTCGAGTTGCTTTTGCAAGTTTGTGATGATTTTATTCATAACGGCATCGATTTGCTTGTCGTTAAGAGTCTTTTCGTTGTCTTGAAGAATCATGCTGACAGCGTAAGACTTTTTGCCTGGTTCGAGGTTCTTACCTTCGTAAACGTCGAATAGGGTAACTGATTTGAGCAAGCGTTTTTCAGAAGCCTTAATCACTTTTTCAACTTCGGCGAATGGAATGTCGGCGTTAAGAAGTAGAGCCAAATCGCGCTTAACAGCCATTGATTTAGGAAGGTCTTGATATTCAACTTTCTTCTTCAAAGCCATTTTCAAAAGGCTGTTCCAGTCAAATTCTGCGAAGTAAACTTCTTGGTCTATGTCGGCAGCTTTAGCGATTTTGCGGGCAACGATACCGAGTTGTCCGAGAACTTTTCCGCCACGGTTTTTATATACCAATGCTGCAGAGAATATTTCGCTCTTAGTTTGCTCTGCAACGATTTCGTTTTCTGTGATGCCGAGGCGAGCAAAGATATTTTGAACGGTAGCCTTCAAGTCGTAAACTGTAGCCTTTCTTGCAGGAGCCGCCCAGTTTGCAGCGTAGAGGTCGCCAGTAAGCCAAAGACCGATGTGCTGCTCTTCGCTGAACGGAGCAAGAGGTTTTTCTTGAGTTGATTCTGCTTCAGGGTTGAAGAAGTAGCAACTGCCAAATTCGTACATTGCAAGGTTTGCGTTCTTTCGGTTGATATTGTGAGCGAGGCTTTCCAAACCGCCGAAGAGCAATGTTTGACGCATAACAGCGAGGTCGTTGCTTAGCGGGTTGAGAAGTTTAACGCATTTATCCAAAGGATAAGTTTCTGCAAGGTTTTCGTAGTATGAAACCGCAGTAAGAGAGTTGTTAAGAATTTCGTAGAAGCCGCTTGCACTGAGTTGCTCAGACAGGAGTTGCTGCAAGTGCTTAGAGTTGTCAGTAGGCTGACGGTATGAAAGGCTTGAGTGGATTGTTGTGCCAAATTCCACGTTGTTATAGCCATATACTCTCAAGATTTCTTCAACGACGTCGCATGGGCGGGTTACGTCAACGCGGTATGTCGGGATAAGGATTTCGAGAGTCTTTTCATTCTCCGCAACGATTTCTATTTCGAGAGAATTTAGAATTTCCTTTATTGTTTCAACTCCGATTTCCTTACCTATAAGGCTGTTGACGTATTCAATATCCAAAGAAACCTTCGGACGCTCAACAACTTCCGGGTATATGTCAACAATGTCGCCACATATTTCACCGCCAGCGAGTTCTTTAATCATCAAAGCGGCAAGTTTGAGGGCATAAACAGTATTGTTAGGGTCAACGCCTCTTTCAAAACGGAAAGAAGAGTCAGTATTAAGACCTTGGCGGCGAGCAGTCTTTCTAACCCAAGTAGGGTGGAAGCAAGCCGATTCAAGGAATATGTCAGTTGCAGTTTCTGTAACTCCAGAGTCAAGGCCTCCGAAAACGCCGGCGATGCACATAGGCTCTTCAGCGTTGCAAATCATAAGGTCCTTGTCTGTCATCTTGCGTTCAACGCCGTCGAGAGTAGTGAATTTAGAACCATCATCAACGGTTCTTACAACGATTTTTTCACCTTTAACCTTTGCGAGGTCGAAGCAGTGCAACGGCTGGCACATAGAATGAAGGATGAAGTTTGTAACGTCAACAACGTTGTTGATAGGGCGCTGTCCGATTGTTGTAAGGTAGTTTCTCAACCATTCCGGGCTTTCAGCAACCTTAACGCCTCTGATTGTCAAACCACAGTATCTGATGCAGGCCTCAGGTGTTTCAACGCTTACAGGAACGGCACCGTCGTTGCGGTCTGTAGCGAAAGCGTCAACTGATGGTCTGTGAAGGTTTGCAGTGCGGCCGTTTCTAACCATCCATGCAGCCAAGTCGCGAGCAACGCCGTAGTGAGAAGCAGCGTCGATGCGGTTAGGAGTCAAGTCAACTTCGATGAGATAGTCATCTTCGATATTGTAATATTCCTTAGCAGGCGTTCCAGGAACGGCAGTTTCAGGGAGAACGATAATGCCGTCGTGAGATGTTCCCACGCCGATTTCGTCTTCAGCACAAATCATGCCGAATGATTCAACGCCTCTAATTTTTGATTTCTTGATAGTGAATTCTTCGTCACCGTCATAAAGTTTTGTACCAACAGTAGCGACAACGACATGTTGTCCTGCAGCCACGTTAGCGGCACCGCAAACGATTTGTGTCGGTTCGCCGTTTCCGAGGTCAACTGTAGTGATGTGAAGGTGGTCACTGTTTGGGTGCTCAACGCAGGTAAGAACCTTACCGATAACGATGCCTTCCAATCCACCTTTGATTGTTTCCACTTTTTCCACTCCGTCAGTTTCCAAGCCAACAGAAGTAAGGGCGACAGAAACCTCTTCCGGTGTAAGGTCGAAATCAAGATAATTTTTCAACCATTTATATGATATATTCATAGCAAGTATATTTTCTGATAAAACGATACGTCTTAAAATCTCGCAAATTTACAAATAAAATCCTGAATATGTGCAATCAAACACCGAAAACTTGCCTGAATAAAACGTTAGTACGGACTTAAATTCAAATCTGCATAAGCATATACGGTGCCATATAAGAGGTTGATGGTTGTTGCTTTCTCCAGTAATGTGTCTTTCTGTATGAATAAAATATGTTTTCTGCAAAATACACAGTATCTATACTATTTAAAATTATGTTACCGCTACCAGATTGGTTTGTATACAAATGCGGAGTATTATAAACCTTTGTCTTTGTTGCGTTTGACATAATTGACTAATTGTATGATATAGAGAGTGTCGCTATATTGAAATTGCCATATCTGACATCAAAGGTTCGGAAAAAATTTTCTTAAAAAGGCATCCTGCAATTCATCAAGTTCCATAAATTGACAATAACGGTTAACACCTATTTTTTCAAGGGCGTCTAATGATAATTTATTACCATTATACATTGCTGCTGTAGGAATGAGTTTGTAACAGTCGTTATCAGGTATGAATGGAGCAATCCAGCAGGTGTTGTCGTTACGAGTGCAATTTGTGTCAACGACTTCAAGACGATAGCGCACTTGATAATGCCCTTTGCCAATGAGATAGAGATAGCAAATATCACCAACTTCAAATCTTTTATTGCGTGCCTTCTTCCAGTATACACATCCTAGTGTTTGAATGCTCTTTACATGATCAATAACGCTTTCTTTCCCTTTCAGTAAAAATGTTCGAATATATTCCATATAAAAAATAATGCTTAATTAAAAAATGATTTATTTGAGTCGCAATATACGAAATTAATTTGAAAAATATAGTTTTAATGCACGGAAAATTAAGAGAATAAGAAAACTTGCCTGAATGGATTTTTGTTGGTTAAACTTTGAACCTCAATTATAAATGTCCATATTGGCAGATTGAGAATATTCTGTGGCCATTATTTCATAAAAAAATAAAAATACCTAATAAATAAGCCCTAAGGTCTTGACAACCGATGTGTTAATGTTGTATCTTTGTACCTAATTTCATTATTTGGGTAATTATGTCAAAGGAGAAAAAATCCAAGATATCGTATTTTCAGTCGAATTTTACGTCAACGGTTAGTGTGTCGCTCGTGTTGCTTCTTGTAGGAGTTGTTGCGTTTCTTGCAATCGTTGCCAATAATTTCAGTACTGAATTGAAGGAAAATATCGGTTTTAACGTTGTCGTTGCCGATGAGGCTTCAGCGGAAGAAATTATAGAACTTGACAAGGTCTTTAAAACTGCGCCTTATGTATCAAGAAGTAGGTTTATCTCCAAAGAAGAGGCTTTGCAGAGTTGGCAGGCAGAAACAGGTGAAAATCTTGTTGAACTATTTGGTGTAAATCCTCTTGGTGCAGAGTTTGAAGTATATGTTAAATCAGAATATGCAAATGTTGACAGTCTGACGAAAATAGAGAAGGGACTTGTAACAGTTCCCTTTATAGATGAAATCGTTATGCACAAGGATGAGGTAGATGCTGCAACAAGAAATATTAGCAATATAGCAGTTATACTTCTTGCCGTTGCAGCAGTTTTGCTATTTATTTCGTTCGCGCTTATTAATAATACTGTCAGGTTGACAGTCTATTCCCGACGTTTTCTTATCCACACTATGAAACTTGTTGGAGCGAAGCCGGGATTTATTCGCAAACCGTTTATTATAAGCAATATGATAAATGGAGCAATAGCGGCTATGCTTGCTATCGTTTTGCTCCTCGTCATATATTTTTCCATACAGGAAATCGACAACTCTCTACTTGCTGGCATCGACTGGATAAATAGCCTTATAGTTTTTTCTGGTCTTATCGGCATAGGAGCCATGCTTTGTGGCATTGCAGCTTTCTTTGCTTCAAGCAAATATATTAACCTTAGTTACGACGAATTATTCAAACGATAAAAATATGAACGAAACAAACCAAACTAACGAGGGTGGAAAATTTGCTCTCGGAAAAATGAATTATATAGTAATGGGCATTGCCGCAGCCATGGTTGTTATTGGCTTTCTGATTACAGGTTCGGGAGAACCTTCAACAGAAGAAGCGTTTAATCCTGATATTTTCAGCACTTTGAGAATTGCAGTTGGCCCAACGATTGCCTTTCTTGGCTTTGTTATGATGTTTTTTGGAATTTTAATCAAGAAAAAATAAAAGTAAATGGAAATTATTGATGCTATAATTATAGCGATTGTTGAGGGTTTGACAGAGTTTTTGCCGGTTTCTTCGACAGGTCACATGATTATTACAGAAGGATTGCTAAACGTAGAAATAACACCTTTTGTCAAGGCGTTTACAGTAATTATTCAGTTTGGAGCGATATTATCTGTCGTTTGTCTCTATTGGAAGCGATTCTTCCAGTTGAATCATGCGCCGGCTCCAGAAGGGGCATCACCGCTGAAACGCTTTTTGCACAAATATGACTTTTACTGGAAACTGCTTGTAGCCTTTATACCGGCAGCCGTTATCGGTCTTCTTGCAAGTGATTTTATCGATGAATTGCTTGAGAGTGTTGAGGTAGTTGCCATTATGCTTATTGTTGGCGGAATCTTCATGCTTTTCTGCGACAAGATTTTCAATAAAGGCAGTGAAAAGACCGTGCTTACAGAGAAGAAGGCGTTTATGGTCGGACTTTTCCAATGTATTGCTATGATACCTGGCGTTTCCCGCTCAATGGCTACTATCGTTGGCGGTATGGCGCAGAAGATGACAAGAAAGGCAGCTGCTGAATTTTCTTTCTTCCTTGCTGTTCCAACAATGCTTGCCGCTACAGGGTATAAGGTGTTGAAACTTTTCTTGGAAGAAGATGGTGCTCAGATTCTTAGCGAGAATTTGCCTGTGCTGATTATCGGTAACGTAGTTGCATTTATTGTGGCGCTTCTTGCTATCAAGTTCTTTATTTCCTTCGTAACCAAATATGGTTTCAAGGCTTTCGGATGGTATAGAATTTTGGTGGGAACAGCAATCTTGGTAATGATTCTTTCAGGTCAAAGCCTTGCTATAATTTAAAAACGCAACAATATGCTAAATCCTATAGAAGGAGAAATTTTTCACGTTGACAAACCGTTAAAGTGGACGTCATTTGATGTTGTCAAGCGTATCCGTGGCATCCTGTCACGCCGTACAGGTAAGAAGAAACTGAAGGTTGGGCATGCTGGAACGCTTGATCCTCTTGCGACAGGCGTTATGACTATTGTAACGGGCAAGTCAACAAAACTGATAGAAGAACTGCAAGCCCATACAAAGGAGTATGTTGCAACAATCCGTCTTGGAGCGACGACGCCGTCGTATGACCTTGAAACCGAGGTTGATGCGGAATACCCGTGGGAACATATAACGCGCGAAGGTGTTGAGGAAACCTTGACAAAATTCATTGGCAGGATACAGCAGACGCCTCCGGCATACTCTGCCTGCAAGATTGACGGCAAAAGGGCGTACAAGATGGCAAGAAAGGGCAAGGAGGTTAACATCAAGCCTAAAGAACTCGTTATTGATGAGATTGAATTGCTGTCATTTGAAATGCCAACAATCGTTATCCGCGTTGTTTGCAGTAAAGGAACGTACATCCGGGCACTCGCACGAGATATTGGCGAAGCACTCGGCTCAGGCGGACACTTGACCGCCTTGCGACGCACAAGAGTTGGAAGCGTTAGGGTGGAAAACTGTCATAGCGTTGATGATTTGACAAAGATATTAGAAAACGAACAAATAATAAATCCGGAAGAATTATGAACTTGATGGAAGTTATGGGTAACCGTGAAATGAAATTGTCACAATTTAAATTTAAATTGCCAGAGGAACTCATTGCACTCTACCCGACAGAAGAAAGAGACGAAGCAAGACTGATGGTCGTTAACCGCAAAACCGGTGAAATCGAACATAGGGTCTTCCGTGACGTTATCGATTATTTCGAAGAAGGTGACTTGATGGTTATGAACGATACTAAGGTTTTCCCTGCAAAACTTTATGGTAACAAGGAAAAAACTGGTGCGAGAATCGAGGTTTCTCTCCTTCGCGAACTTAACGAAGAGCATAAGCTTTGGGACGTCCTTGTTGAGCCTGCTCGCAAGATTCGTATCGGTAACAAACTGTACTTCGGCGACGATGAGTCAATGGTTGCGGAAGTTATCGACAATACAACATCAAGAGGCAGAACTCTCCGTTTCCTTTATGACGGTCCGCACGATGAGTTCAAGGCAGAACTTTTCAAACTCGGAACAACGCTGTTCCCGGATTATTTCAGCAGAGAGTCAGAACCGGAAGATGCAGAAAGGTACCAGTGTATCTATGCAAAGAATGAAGGTGCAGTAATTGCTCCTGCGGCTGGTCTTCACTTTAGCCGTGAGGTGATGAAGATGATGGAAATCAAGGGTATCAATTATGACTTCCTTACACTTCACTTCGGTCTTGGTAACTATCGTGAAATCGATGTTGAGGACCTGACAAAGCACCGTATGGATTCAGAGCAGATGGAAATCTCGGCAGACTTGGTGAAACTTGTTAACGACACTAAGGACAAAGGTCATGCAGTTTGTGCTGTTGGTGCTTCTGTTATGCGTGCTATCGCAACTGCGGTTAGTATGAACGGACACATTAAGGAATATAGCGGCTGGACAAACAAGTTTATCTTCCCGCCGTATGACTTTACTGTTTGTACGTCAATGATTAGCAACTTCCATTTGCCATACTCAACAATGCTTATGATGGTTTCGGCATTTGGTGACTATGATATCATCCGCAATGCCTACGACGTTGCCGTTAAGGAAAAATACCGTTTCGGCGTTTATGGAGATGCTATGCTGATTATCTAAAAATTGCGTAAATAAAGTAAAAGCGGAGGGTTATGCCCTCCGTTTTTTATATGGTTACGTTTGCAATGGAAATTGCAAGGATTAATATGGAAACTATTGCTTCCAAAATACTTTTCCTAATTGACTTTTTCTTAAATTCTTCTTGTTTGTGTGCTTTGGTTAAGATTATAATGTTGAATATAAGTGCAATTACCGCAATTGAAGCACCGATGTAGAAGAGGAGATTTATTTCAAGAATGTCTCCTAATCCCATTGTTATAAATGCTATGGTGTTTGTGATTGAAAGGTTGTCGTATCTCTTTTCCATCGTGCTGGTGCTTTTAGATCGTTCAAACGTATTAGAGTTTGGACTGTTTGTCAATAGTTTCCTCAATTATATTTTCTGAAAGCCACTTTCAGTCCGAATGATAGCCTCATGTAGTCGCGTGGTCTCAGACAGGAATTTGTCACGCTGCTTACCAAACCGAGGTCAGTGGTACTCAATTCGTAGAATGCGGTAATGCTTGGGAACTGCTTCCATTTTGTGTAGAAAGTAATTGATTCGCCGATAAATGCTGTTACTCTCAATCTTGTAGCGAAGTTGTAGTATTTGTTAGGGTACCTGTCTGGCTCGCGTCCCCAGAAGTCACCGCCAGTAATGGTAGTTATATAAAGTCCGCAGGAGAACGGTTCAAAAGAAACGGCGTCGCAGAAGCGTATGCTCCACGGGGTATATGTTTCCTTTAGAGTAAAAGTCAGGCGGAAGCGTTCCGAGAACTTTTTAGGTAGAAAGCCAATCATCAAATCTGTTGATGCCTGGTCTCGCTTACCGTACTGCCAGCCTATTCCCAATGCTGACACACCCATACCTCCAGCAAACTGGTAGTTGAATGTTTTTGGCTTCATTCGTTCCCATCCTTCATACTTTACCCTCTCTCGCTTATCCCATTTCTTTTCTGCTTTATCTTTTGCAGTTACAGTAACTGGTATGAGGGTAATAAGAAAAATCAGAATGCTAAAAATCAATCGTTTCATATATGTATCCCTCGTCGTTAATTGTGAAATGCAGATAATTTCTTTTGCTTGCGCAGGTGCATTGGTAGTATATTGTCCCGTCATTGAAAAAGTCATCAACGCCTACTTTGTGACCATGTCCGTAAACGCAGAATTGCAAGTTCGGAAATTTTTTTATTGCGTATTGGAAAGTGTTTGCCGTATTATTGTCGAACTGCTCAGAAAAAGGTCCGGCGTGCATTGCAACAACGGTTTTTTCGGCAGTCGGGGGAAAGGTTTCAACTTGGGTCTTTATGAAGTCAAAGTTAGGCACAGGCTGAGAGCGGTCAAATTCCAGCGCATTAGTGTTTAGACATATAAAACGCACATTTCCGGCGGTAAATGAGTAGTCTCTTTCTCCGAAGATTTGGCGGAAAGCCTCTTCACCAGTAGCTATGCAGTCGTGATTCCCGATAACGCAAACATAAGGAACGTTAAGTTTGTTTAGAATATCTCTTTGCAGTTCAAATTCGTGCCTCGCACCAAAGTCCGACAGGTCGCCGGTATGGAGTACGAAGTCAATATCATTTCGTGCATTTATTGCGTTGACGGCATCAACGGTTTCATCGTACCATCTCTGTGTGTCGCTAATAACTATAAAAGAGATTTCTCTCTTTCCTTTGGTTGACTCCTCTATTCTGGCTATGTTTTTCGCATTGATGTCCTTTTCTCCTGAAATGTTTAGGTCGTATGGATGGTATTCAATCATTTCGCATGATTGAATTAGGGTTAGCAATGCTGACAATAAAAAAATATATCGAACTTTCATACACTGCAAAGATGATATAAAAATCCGATATATCTTTTATCCATTTAACCTATTAAATGGTTTAATTGGAATATCTATATGCTATAAAACTTCCTCGCCGATAAGGGTTGCAGAGGAAGCCTCCTTAACGGTTACGTTAACCCTGTCGCCAATCTTGTGGTTGCCCTTTGGGAATACGATAACCTTGTTTTGCTCAGTTCTTCCGAACAGTTGCTCGCGGCTACGCTTAGAGTAACCTTCAACGATTATTTCAAAAGTCTTGCCGATATCGTTGTGGTTGCTGATTGCAGAAAGTTCGTTCTGCAAGGCAATCATTCGGTTGAGTCGGTCAATCTTCACCTCTTCGCTAACGTTGTCAGGAAGATTCTTGGAAGCGAAAGTTCCAGGGCGTTCAGAGTATTTGAACATGAAAGCGCTGTCGAAGCCAACTTCTCGCATTAGACTAAGGGTCTGTTCAAAATCCTCTTCAGTCTCGTCGTGGAAACCTGTAAACATATCAGTTGTTATGCCGCAGTTAGGGATAGCCTTTCTGATAGCCGCAATGCGGTCAAGATACCATTCTCGAGTATATTTTCTGTTCATTGCCTTCAGCACCTTGTTGCTGCCGGATTGAACAGGCAGGTGGATATGCTTGCAAACATTAGGCGTTTCTGCAATAACGCTGATAATTTCATCGCTCATATCCTTCGGGTGAGAAGTTGTAAAACGGACACGCATTTCAGGAGCCGTTTCAGCAACGAGTTTAAGCAATCCGGCGAAGCCGAGAGTTGTTCCGTCTTCATATTTGAAATTATATGAGTTAACGTTTTGTCCCAAAAGAATAACCTCCTTAAAACCTTTGCTTTGCATATCCTTCAACTCGTTGATGATGCTTTGCGGTTCACGGCTGCGCTCTCTACCGCGAGTGTAAGGCACGATACAGTATGAGCAGAAATTGTTGCAGCCACGCATGATGCTGATATAACCGCTGAGATTGTTATGGCCTATTCTGCTTGGAATAATTTCTCGGTATGTTTCTGTTGTTGACAGTTCAACGTTAATAGCCTTTTCACCAACTTCTGCTGCTGCGATAAGGTCAGGAAGGCTAAGATAAGCATCAGGACCAGCAACGATGTCAACGCCGTGATTCTTGATAAGTTCATCTTTAACGCGTTCAGCCATACAGCCGATAACGCCCACGATAATTTTTGCAGGTTTCCTTTTTCTGCGGAGAGAAGCCAGATAATCAAGACGTGAAAAAATTTTCTGCTCAGCATTATCACGGATAGAGCAGGTGTTTAGGAAGATTGCATCAGCACATTCGATGTTGTCGGTAAGTTCGTAGCCAGCCATTTTCATAACAGAAGCCACAACCTCGCTATCAGCAACGTTCATCTGACAGCCGTAAGTCTCTATAAATAATTTCTTTTCGTCTTGCATCTTAATAAAATTTTGGGTTAGCAAAGTTAGCAAAAAGATTTGGATAGAGAAAGACTAACATGATATATGGGTTCGCTTTATTGCAAACGGTGTTTACTTTTGGATAGTCTGTTTGCAAGCAGTAAAAAAGAGGTTGCATCAAACTTTGCATTTGACACAACCTCTTTATTTAGTGTTAATTTTTCTGATTACTTGTATTCAGCCCAGTTTGTATTTGACATATCGCCGGATTTCAAGAATTCAGTATGGAATCCGAATGCAGCGTTAAGAGTATGCGGAGTGTGAGCGCCCTTAGAAAGTTTAAGGTAGTCACGGAGCAATTCTCTATATGCAGGGTGAGCACAGTTTTCTATGATTGCTTCTGCTTTTTGTATTGGAGATTTACCGCGAAGGTCAGCAATACCTTGTTCTGTGATAATAACTGCAACGCTGTGTTCGCTGTGGTCAAGGTGGGAAACCATTGGCACGATGTTACTGATTTTTCCACCCTTAGTGATTGACGGGCAACTGAAAATTGAGATGTAAGCATTGCGAGTAAAGTCACCAGAGCCACCGATACCGTTCATCATCTTAGTGCCTGTAACGTGTGTAGAGTTTACGTTACCGAAGATGTCTGCTTCAAGGGCAGTATTCATTGTTATAATACCAAGACGGCGGATAACTCCAGGGTTATTTGAAATTTCACCTGGACGGATAACAACTTTGTCTTTGAAGAAGTCGATGTTGCCGAAGAATCTGTCCATTGTTTCGTCAGAGAAAGTCAATGAGCAAGTAGAGCCGAAGCGGCATTTTCCTTGTTCCATAAGGTCAAGAACTGCGTCTTGAATAACTTCAGTGTACATGTCGAATTGTGGAACTTCCTTGCTTTCTCCAAGACCGTGAAGAACTGCATTTGCAATGTTACCTACTCCAGATTGCAAAGGAAGGAATTCCTTAGGTATTCTGCCCGCACGGAGTTCGCCAATAAGGAAGTTGCAAACGTTCTCGCCAATTTTCATTGTAGTATCATCGATAGGAGAGAAACCTGCAACGTGGTCGCTGCTGTTAGATTTGACGATACCAACAATTTTGGCAGGGTCAACTTTCAAGTATGGAGTACCGATTCTGTCACTTGGCTTATATATAGGAATTTCTTGACGGCGAGGAGGGTCGTTGGGGATATATATATCGTGCAAGCCTCTGATGCTTGATGGAATATGTTCGTTTAGTTCGATAACGATTTTTTTTGCGAGCATGGCAAATGTAGGAACGTTACCGATACCAGGACCAAGTATGATTTCGCCATTTTCGCTAACATCACATGCTTCGATAACAGCCAAGTCAAGGTCACCAAAGAAGCCGTACCTCATATTTTGTGACAATTGAGAAAGGTGCATATCACAGTAATTGATAATATTACTGTTGACAGCCGCTCTTGTGTCTTTGCAAGATTGGTAAGGAGTTCTGAAGTTTACTGCCTCTGCTCGTGCTAACTCACCGTCGATGTAGTCGTTAGTTGACGCACCAGTAAATAGGTTGATTTTAAAAGGTCTGCCTGCTTCATGCTCTTTTTTTGCTTTTGCAGCGATTGCAGGCGCTACAACTTTCGGAGTACCTGCTGCGGTAAAACCTGAGAAACTGATGTTGTTCCCGTTTTGTACCAAATCTGCAGCCTGTTCCGCTGTAATAAAAGAAAATGACATACTTTTATATTTTAAGATTGTTTTATGCTTTTCGCAAAATTAATAAATTATTGAATATAAAACGATTTTTCAAGAAAAAAAGAGAATAATTCGAACTCTTACCCCAAAATGGCGATTTGTGTGGGTGTTGAAATAAAAAACCGAGTCAGAACAAATGCTCCGGCTCGGTTTTGTTTTGCTTATTGTTTTTATTATCTAATAACCAATTTTGCAGTTGTTCTACCGCCGTTGGCATTGTATGCAGCAGCGATGTAGATGCCGTTGCTTAGGTTTGAAACTGACATTTCTGAACCGTTTGCTTTTGCAACGCAAACACCGTTTAGGTTATATATCTCAATTCTTTCTGCACCGTTAGCGATAATGTTTCTTCCGTTTTGAACGATAGACATATTTTCAGTAACGATTTCGTTAACAGAAGCGTCACCAGCAACGACAGTACATGTTGCAGTCAAGTTGCCAAGTTTTGCTGTTAGAGTAACAACACCGTTTGCAACGCTTTCAAGTGCAACATTTACTTGGATATTGCCATCAACATTGTCAACAGTAACGCCTGTAACTTTTACGATTGCATCATTTGAAGAAGTAACTGTAATATCGTCTGCATTTCCGTTAGAAACGTTTATTGTTGCTTCTGCTGTTGAATAAGCGTCCATTTGGATTTTGCTTTGTGCAAATTCCATGTGTATAGCGTTAGCCTCGAAGTATAGAACTGGGATAATGTCGCCAGTCCAAGGAGCATCGGCATTGTTTCCGTAAACGTATCCGTTCTTTTCAAAGAATGCTTTGTTAAGGTCGTTTAGAACAATGTTGCCGCCGTTTTCATTTTCGATAGTTCCAGTAAGAGTGAAGCCGTTGATAAGCATTTTTGAATTAGCATAGCAGTTGCCAATTCCGTTTTCGCTCATACCCATTCCGAGGTCACCGACAGAAGTACCAACGAGACGGTGTACGCCGTTGTATTTTTGCTCGTTGTTGTTAGGGTCTTCTGCTTTGATAAAGTCTTGCATTGCAATGCAGTTTTCAACAACCTTGTCAGAAGAACCGTTCCAGTCAGTTGCAAGAGAACCGATAATACCTCCGGCATTGTATAGTGGATTAGAGTAGTCACCATATTCAGCGGCAGTTGCTGTTATGTTACCGAATGCGTAGCAGTTCTTGATAAGAACTCGAGAAGATGTTCCGGCGATACCACCGATAGCATATTCACCTTTAAGGACAGCATACGCATGGCAGTCGATAATTGAGCCAGTGTTGTCAGATCCTCCAGCTGCACCAACGATACCTCCAATAGTGCTTCTTGCTTGTGCGTTTATTTCAGCAGAGCAGCGAGCAATGTTTGAACTGTTTCCGATAGAACCGGCAATACCACCAACGTTAGTTGCTTGTGAACTTGTAACTGTCATTTTTGATACAAGGCAGTCTGTTATGTTAGTATAAAAAGAAGCGTCGCCTGCGATACCGCCGATAGAAGCTGCGTATTCGCTTGACCAGTTGATTGTTGGAGCGATAACATGAACATTAGTAATGTCAGCAGCACTTACGGTTCCAGCAAGAGCGCCGATGTTCATATTTACATCGTTTCCTTCAATAACAGGATTTACTATAATAAGGTTTTTAACGTATGCTTTGTTTTTATCGTCGGTACCTTCAATGTTTCCAAAAAGGCCTGCGTAATCAGTAGCGCTGTTAACCTTCAAACCAGAAATGGCAAAGTTACCACCGTCGAAACCACCTTTGAGATCAACTGATGTCCATTCACCGGCATTGCTCAGGTCAATACTGTTAATCATCTTGTAGTGAGCAGATGGGTTGTTGGCAATTTGCATAAGGTCACCAGCAGAAGCAACAAGGAATGGCTTCTCAGCAGAACCTTCTCCTCCATTAAACTTATTGAAAGGCAGTCCGTAGTATTCAAGGCGGAAGTTTTCGTAGTTGTCATCAACGTAAACAATGTAAAGAGATGGGTTTTGAGAGCCAAGGCCTAATATAGAGCCATATAGGTAGTTCCCTTTAGTTGCATCACCTTTGAATTGGCGAATCATAGAACCGTCTTCGTTGGCAATGCAGAGAACGTTGTCAATAACTTCAGAGTTGTCTCTTCTTATTTTTGCGATGAAGATGTATTCTCTTTCATCGTCTGTATCAAAGAGATAAGGATTTAGATAGTCATTGTATATAACAGGAGTGAACAATACTGCGTTTTTGCCAAGGTTGAACTTAGTGTATCTGATTAATTTCAAATCTTTTGAGTACCATGCAATGGAAGAAATAACGTTTCCTTCTTCATCAGAGTCACCTTGACCGATGCCGATAGCGTAGTTGTATGTGTCGCCTTCTTGGATACGGTCAAGATTTGTAGAAATCAATTTGCCGTCAAGTTCAGCAGGGATAACTTGAGCAATCTTTGCAGAAGGAAGGTCAACGAGTTCAAATACTTGCTCAGTAGCGTTTAGGTTCTTTAGAAAAGCCATTTGTTCTTCATAGCCTTTAATAGAACTCATTGGTTGCCAACTTGTAACGTTATCGCTAATATGCTTGATAACAGAACCGTCAGCATTGTAAACGTCGAAAGAATAGAGGTATCCGTCAGTTGCAATGTTGTAATCTTGGTGAGTGATAATTAGGTTAATGTTGTCATCACCAGAGAACATGCCTTTAGAAAAGTCGTAGTCAGACAAGATGCCATATCCATGCATTGTTGGAATATAGCCTTTCTTCTCCACTGGGATTTTAACGCCGGCAACTCTTTCGTATTTTGAGTTGTAAACGTCAGTTAGGAAGAAGTTGTTTTCAGTAAATGTCATTTGACCAGCATCATAGTCTGTGCCTGAAACGAAAGGTTTTTCGTAGTGAGCGAGGATGTAGTAGAATTCATCGTTAAGATACTTGATGTCGAGCCACATACCCTCGCTATAGTTGATTGTGTTGCTGTCGAATTTGAAAGAGTGCTCGGAAATGATGTTGTCAGACACTTGGTCAGACATTGTTGCTTTTCTGTAAATGTTAACAACATTGTTAACTATTGTCTCTTCTCCAACAACTTCGTCTTCGGTAGTGACAATGGCAAGTCTTTCTTTTTTATTCCAGTCGGAATTTCCTTCGCTGAACAGAAGGGCGCTTGTTGCACCTTCAAATGTTCTGACTTTTTCACCTTTGGAGTTGAAAATGATAACATCACCTCTGATTACTCCAGGTTTGACAACCGTGCTTGTATAAACCAAAAATTCGTAAGTAGAAGTGTTCTTGTCAAAGAATGATTTAGAAACCTTTCCGAATGGCGTTATCTGGTTTACTTTCTGGTCATTAGGGATGGTTACAGTAAATTCGCAGACTTTTTCGTTCTTGTTGTTGTAAATTGAGATAGTGCTACTTCCATAGAAGAACATATTTGTTGGGCTGTCAGTGAATGTTTGTGTAAACATCCATTCAGAATCGTCTGGGCCATCTATTGTTCCGTAGAAACTTGTTTTTTCAATAGTGAATGATGGGTCTGTTGATTTTGTTGATAAGGCATTTAGACGGTTTGCCTTGTCAACATAAGGGCGATTGGCTTTGTTTGCCATTAATGGGAGATGTTGTTTCCCCTTCAAGCGTGCAAAGTCAATATTGGCAGCACTTGTTGTCAAGCCACTTGCTGCAATTGCCATTGCTGATAGTAGAATAGTAAGTTTTTTCATTTAGTGAAGTTTATTATTGGTTTACTGATTTTTGTGCAAAGATAGCTAAAAAGCACATATTTTCTAAACAAAAGTAAAGAAATATGTGCTTTTTAGTTTGCAAATGAAACTTTAATACTCAAATTGTTCGTTTAAGTCGTTTTAAAAATTCATCAGCCAATTCTTTTGTAATTGATAGAGGAGGAAGAAGTCTTATAACATTTGTTCCTGATGCACCTGTGAATACGTGTTGCTCAAACAGCAGGCGGGTGCGCAGTTCTTTTACTGGTGCGCCAAAGTCAAGCCCAATCATCAAGCCCTTGCCGCGAACTTCTTTTATCTGAGGAATTTTCTTGAGTTCGCACATTAGATATTCGCCAACCTTTGCTGCATTTTCAACAAGGTTTTCATTTTTTAATACTTCAAGGACAGCAATTGCGGCGGCGCAACCGAGATGATTTCCGCCGAATGTTGTACCGAGCATTCCGTATGATGGCTTTAGTTCTGGACTGATGATTACTCCACTCATCGGGTATCCGTTTGCAATTCCTTTGGCAACTGTTATAATGTCAGCCTTAATATTGCAGTGCTGGTGGGCAAAGAATTTTCCTGATCTTCCGTATCCAGATTGTATTTCATCAGCAATTAGAATTGCTCCGTATTTGTCGCATGCTTTTCGCAAATCCTGGAAAAATTCCTCTGTAGGAATGTTAACACCGCCAACGCCTTGAATGCCTTCAATGATGACAGCGGCTACATCGCCTTTTTCCAATTCTTTCTCAACTGCGTCTGCATTGCCAAATTCAATAAAGGAAACGTTTCCGTTGGCATTGACAGGGGCAACAATTTTAGGGTTATCTGTGGCTTCAACGGCAAGAGATGTTCTGCCATGGAAGGCTTTGCTGAATGCGATGATTCTTGATTTTCCCGTATGGAATGAAGCGAGTTTCATTGCATTTTCGTTGGCTTCAGCACCTGAATTGACGAGAAAAAGTTGATAATTATCGTAACCGCATTCCTCACCGAGTAACTTTGCAAGTTTCTGCTGTAGTGAATTATGTACAGAGTTTGAGTAGAAAACCAGTTTTTCTGCCTGCTCCTTGATAGCCTTTACATAATGCGGGTGGCTGTGACCGATTGAAATAACTGCGTGACCTCCATACAGGTCAAGGTATTCAGTCCCGTTTGTATCGTAAACATAGCAATCTTTGCCTTTGACGATTTCAATATCGAACAAAGGGTAAACATCAAATAAATTCATTTTTACAATAGTTTAAAAAGCCGAAGCCTTTAGTTGCAGACCAACTCTTTCGTGTAGTCCGAAAAGCAGGTTCATATTGTGGACTGCTTGTCCGGAAGCACCTTTGAGAAGGTTGTCGATAACAGAAATAATTAGTAGTTTGTTGCCTTCCTTTTCGAGGTGAATAATACATTTATTAGTGTTGACAACATCTTTCAAGTCCGGCATTTTGTCGCTGATAAATGTAAATCGGTGATCGTCGTAGTAATCTTCGTATAATTTTTTGATTTCATCAAGGGCAATCGGGCAGTCGAGGTATGCGGCAACGAAAATTCCACGAGAGAAGCAGCCCCTCATGGGAATTAGGTTAATTTCGCTGTTGAAACTGTTTTGCAAGGATTTTAGCGTTTGCTTGATTTCTGCAAGGTGCTGGTGCTTGAAAGGCTTGTAAACAGAAATGTTGTCATTTCTCCAAGAGAAATGAGATGTTGCACCAGGTTTAACACCGGCACCGGTAGAACCTGTAATTGCAGTAATGTTAATATCACTGTTAAGCAGCAAGTTCTTTGCAAGTGGCAGCAAAGCCAGTTGTATTGCAGTTGCAAAGCAGCCTGGATTTGCAACTCTTTTGCCTCTGATAATGTATTTTCTGTTAATTTCAGGCAAGCCATAGATAAAGTCATGGTCACCTTCAAGGCGGAAATCTTGTGAAAGGTCAACTATTTTTAAGTCTTCCGGAATATCGTGAGATTCAATGAATTTCTTAGATTCTCCGTGCGGAGTGCAGAAGAAGATAACATCCACCTCGTTGAAAGGGGTGGAAGAGGTAAAAATCAAGTCAGTTTCTCCAATTAAACCTTGGTGTACTGAAGATATAGGGTTCCCCGCATTGCTACTGCTGTTTACCCAAATTAATTCAACGTCTGGATGGTTAAGAAGAATTCTTATTAATTCACCGGCTGTGTAACCGGCACCTCCAATAATTCCGGCTTTTATCATTATATATGTTCGTCTTTATGGTTAGTATAATAAACTCTCAACGGAGTTGAAAGCACTTTAATAAATCCTTTAGCGTCTTCGGCAGTCCAGCCTTTTTGCATTTCACCGTATTCTCCAAATTTTGTTTTTACCAAATCATCTTTTGATTCAACGCCAACCATGAAGAACGATAGCGGTCGTAGTTCTACAATCACGGTGCCGTTGACATTTCTTTGAGAAGACTCAAGCATAGCCTCAATATCACGCATGACAGGTTCGAGGTACTGGCTTTCGTGAAGGAACATACCATACCAGTTTGCAACTTGGTCTTTCCAGTACTGTTGCCATTTGCTGAGTGTGTATTTTTCGAGGAACTTGTGAGCGTTTATAATTAGCATAGGCGCTGCTGCTTCAAAGCCAACGCGTCCCTTAATTCCGATGATTGTGTCGCCAACGTGCATGTCGCGTCCTATTCCGTAAGGAGCGGCAATTTCTTCTACTTTCTTGATAGCTTCTATCTTGTCATCATATACAGTACCGTTAACGCTATACAGTTCTCCGTTTTTGAATTCAAGACGGATTTCTTCTTTACCAGTCTTTGTAACCTGTTTTAGGTATGCTTCTTCTGGTAGTCCTTGTGCTGAATCAAGTATTTCACCACCGCAGATTGACGTACCCCATATACCAACGTTATAAGAGTACTTCATCTTTGTAAAGTCAGCAACGAAGCCGTTTTTTCTTAGGTATTCAATTTCCTCTTCGCGGCTTAGGGCATTGTCACGGGTAAGAGTGATGATTTCTACGTCAGGAGCCATGACAAGAAATGTCATATCGAATCTAACTTGGTCGTTACCTGCACCTGTTGAGCCGTGCGCAATGGCGTCTGCCCCAATTTCATTGGCATACTGGGCAATTGCAAGTGCTTGGAATATTCGTTCCGAACTAACGGAAATAGGGTATGTGCCGTTTCTTAGGACATTCCCAAATACCATATATTTAAGGCTTTTTGCATAGTATTCCTGAGTGACGTCAAGAGTTACATATTTTTTTGCTCCGAGTTTGTATGCGTTTTCTTCGTTCGCTTTTAACTGCTCCGGGCTGAATCCGCCTGTATTAGCACAAGCAGCGTAAACGTCATATCCTTTTTCTTTGGCAAGGAACATAACAGTGTATGATGTGTCAAGACCACCACTGTAGGCAACTACCACTTTTTTCTTGTTATCCATAATTTTATTTGTTTTCATGTTCTTTAGGGTCGTAGAGCATGCCGGTGCAAAGGCACATTCTTCGTCCGTTGCGTTGTAGAATATCAAAATTTACACAACTTTCGCACCCTTTCCAGAATGCTTCGTCATCGGTGAGTTGTGAAAAAGTTACGGGTCTGTAGCCGAGTTCGTTGTTCATTTTCATAACAGCAGCCCCGGTTGTTAAACTGAAAATCTTAGCGTCAGGAAATCTTTTTCGTGATAATTCGAAAATTTCCCTTTTAATTTTTTTTGCCAGTCCGATTCCTCTGAATTCATCGGCAACAATCAAACCTGAGTTTGCAACGAAAGTCTTGTTACTCCAACTTTCTATGTAACTGAAACCGGCAAAACGCCCTTCGTAAAGAGCAACAACGGCTTTGTGCTCAAGCATTTTCTGCTTGACGTATTCAGGCGAGCGCTTTGCTATACCGGTTCCGCGAACTTTCGCAGCTCTCGTAATTGTGTCGAGGATTTCGTCCACATACTCGATGTGCTCCTCGCTGGCAACAACAATTTCAATTTTTTCTTGGTCAATCATTCTTTTTTTATAATAATACCTTTATATAATAATGCTGTTAACAGGAATAAAGCGTTGGAGAATCTGCATCGCTTCATCATGAGTGACGTCTTCTCTCAATACTGCAAAGATTGTGTCAGCGCCAGCAATGGTACCCAGAATTTCAGGAGGCCTGCTCATGTCTATGTCGTATGCAAGGCCGCTTGCATAGCCGTTTCTTGTCTTTATAACTGCCATGTGCCCGGAGAATGTTAGAGATACAAAACCAACAGAGTTGTTTGGGTTTGTAGGACCTTGATTTACAGTTAGCATTGTGTCTCTAACATCATTGCTGTTTGGAACGATATAGATATAGTCGCCTTTGTCTGTTGCAACTTTTGTAACTCTTAGTTTCTTTAGGTCTCGTGACAACGTTGCTTGTGTTACTGGAAATCCTTTTTCTGCAAGGATTTTGACTAATTCGTCCTGGCAACCTACGCTTTGAGTCTTGATAATCTCAAGAATGAGTTGTAATCGATTTTTTTTATTCTTCATTAGTCTCAATTTTATTATGTGTATCTAATATGGAATTTTTATGCAAAGATACGAATTATTCTGTAGTTATAGCGTTTTGTTCTGTAAAACGCTAAAAAATAAGCATTTTTAAGAAAAACGCCAAGTTATTTAAGAATTGTTTTGAGTATAATAATAGAAAATGCAAAAATGAAATTTTGATTATCCTTTTTAATGGATATTTAACGAGCAAACTTCAATAGTTTTTACTCAAATCTCCAGATGATTGTTCCCATCTTTTCACCAGTTGCGTTTTTTGGTACTGAGAATTTTGAGTTGAGTGAAGCCTGCTCGCAGGATCGTCGGACGCGTTGGTTAGCGGCGGCGGCTCCAGTTCCTCTAAGATATTTTGCGTATGTAACGTTACCGGCACTGTTAACTTTTACTTGTATTTCAATAGTGCCGTCAAATCCGCTTGAAGGTCTTCCCCAAGAAGCGAGGGTGTATCCGATGCCGAGAGTGTGTCCTGGCTGACCTTTAGCAAGGCCTGTTTCTGAGTTTCCGCTTTCAGAGCCGGACTTTCCCTTTTGATTAGATTTGCTAAAAGCGTTTTTTATGTTTTTGTTAATTTTCTTGCTCTCGTTTTTCTGACGTTCCTGCTCTTTTTTTGCACGTTCTTTTTCTGCAAGTTCTTCTTTGGAAGGTCCGTTTGCTTTTTTCTCGGATGTCATTTCCGATTCATTATCTGTAGAAACAAGAGTAGAGCCGTCGCCAGGTTCGCCTGCGTTTTCGTTGTCCTGTCCTGATGGCGTTGATTCGCTGTCGGCACTATTTTGTGAGTTTGGCTGGTCGTTTAAGTCTGGCGTTTCCATATCACCCATTGCAACAAATTCACCTCCGAAGGTGATGTCGGTTTGTGCCGGTTCTGGAATTAAATCTTCTTCTCCAGGATATATGAGGGTATTCCACATAAGAATCAGTGCCACTCCAATGTGAATGAGAATGGCAATTGCTGCTGCTGTTATCTTACGTGAATCGAATTTCATTATTGTTCGCCGGTTGTTGGTGTTATAGATTCGGCAACTTGTTCTGCACTTTTCATTTTTGCTGGTTTAGTTGCCAAAACCATTTTCAGATTATGTCTTGCAGTCATGTCAAGGACTTCAACTATCTTTCCGTATGGCACCGACTCATCTGCGTATAGTGCGATAAATTGTGTTGAATCTTGTTTCTGTGTGAGTTCAAGGAAAGTAATCAGTTGGTCGCTTTCGATAGGTTGAGGCTCTGTTTCGCCGAATGCTGCGAAAAGTTTCTGGTCTTTATCGATATAAACCTTTGTTCCTGGCTTGATGACAGTCTGCTCGGAACTTTGTGGCAATTTAACCTCTAATGCCGTAGGGAATACGAAAGTTGAAGTTACCATAAAGAATATGAGCAGCAAGAAGATGACATCGGTCATAGATGCCATGCTATATGTTGCCAGAAGGTCGTTTTGTCGTTTCAAAGCCATATCAGAATGTATTATTTAGAAGCCGGCTCGTTGAGCAGGTCCATAAATTCCATAGTCTTGTTTTCGAGTTGGTTCATAACGTGGTTTACGCGTGCTGACAGGTAGTTGTAAGCAAATAGGGCGATGATACCAACGATAAGTCCGGCAACGGTAGTTACGAGTGCTTCGTAGATTCCGTTTGCCAAGATTGAGATATTAGCGTTGTTTCCGGCGCTTGCCAATGAGAAGAACGCTTTAACCATACCAGTAACAGTTCCCAAGAAACCGAGCATAGGTGCTCCGGCTGCTGTTGTTGCGAGCCATGTGAATCCCTTGCCGAGGCGTGCAACCTCGATATTTCCAACATTCTCAATAGCAACGAGAACGTCATTCATCGGTCTGCCGATGCGGGAGATGCCTTTGAGAATAAGGCGAGAGTATGGTGTATCGGTTTTTTTGCACAGGTTTTCAGCACTTTCAATTTCTCCTTCGTGGATGTAGTCCTTGATTTTTTTCATGAAAGTTGCATCGTCAGAGGCTGCTTTCCGTAGAGCAATCCAGCGCTCGAAGAAGATGTAAATGCTTACCAATGAAAGAACTATTAGAGGAATCATTATGAATCCGCCTTTTAGACAAAGATCCCAAACGGAGATTTCCTGCGTGGGAGTAACTGCCGGTTCGGCTTGTAGCATTATTGCTGAAAGTATGTTGCTGTACATCATTATTTATAGTTTTTGCGGTGGTTATTTCAAGCAGTTTTTGTATTGTTTTATTGTTTCTTCCAGTCCGAGGTAAAGTGCGTCGGAGATAAGAGCGTGACCTATTGAAACTTCGTTAAGGTATGGCACGTTCTTGTGGAAAAATTCAAGATTTTCAAGGCTAAGGTCGTGACCAGCGTTAACACCAAGACCAACATTGTGAGCAGCGATAGACGCCTTTACAAAAGGTTCAACTGCTGCTTCCGGATCTGTTGGGTATAGAGTGGCGTAAGGCTCGGTATATAATTCCACTCTGTCAGCACCTGTTTTTGCAGCCAAGGCGATGTTTTTCTCGTCTGTACCCACAAAGATGCTCGTTCTGATTCCTTTTTCCTTCAGACGGTCAACAATCTGAGTGAGAAATTCGAGGTTTGGCTCTATATCCCATCCGTGATTAGATGTCAATGTGTCGGGAGCGTCAGGAACAAGGGTGACTTGTGCCGGCTTTACTTTCAGAACCAAATCCATAAAAGGTTCTGACGGATAACCTTCAATATTGAATTCCGTTTTTAGCAACGGGCGCAGTTCGTAAACGTCGCTATGCTTGATATGCCTTTCATCGGGCCTTGGGTGAACGGTGATGCCGTCCGCTCCGAACTGCTCGCAATCCAAAGCAACTTTGCTGACATTAGGAACGTTTCCTCCGCGGGCGTTGCGGATTGTTGCCACTTTATTTATATTTACACTTAAATTAGTCACCATAGTTGTGTCTTAAAATTTTTTCAAGCAAAATTTTTGCATTTCACGTCTGCAAAGTTACAAAAAAAGTTGTCGTTTAAAGATTAAAGAATAATAAAAAAGTGTTTTTATTGGGTGTTGTAAAGGAATAATGTGTGTTATTACCTTGAAAATATAAACTTTTAGTAAATTTGTTGAACTTGAAATCCATAATAAATATTAATATGAAAGGTAAGGCTTTATTTTCAGTTTTTGTAGTCCTTTTTGTCATGGGGTGTTCTGGTAACGAGGAAAAGGTTGCAAAGGTTTCTGTTCAAAATGGGCTTTTGCAGACTGTGGGGAATGATCGGTATGAACTTTATCCAACCACAAATATGTGGAATTTCATTAAACTTGACACTCAAACAGGTGTAATGAAGATGGTGCAGTACACAGTTAAGGAGGATGATGTTCCGTTTGAATACAGTTTGAGCGATGAGGTGCTTGTCTCTCCGTCGCAAGCAAGGGTGAATGGCAGATTTGAATTGCACAAGACGCAGAATATGTATAATTATATTCTTCTTGACAAAATAGATGGTCGAACCTGGCAGGTACAGTGGTCATTTGAGGAAAATAGAAGGTTCGTTATCCCAATCAGCAAATAATAAAGACCTAATTTATTTTGGCATCTAAGGCAGATTGATGGTGAGGTATTGCTGAGCCGAACGTTAAATATTTCATTTTTCGTTTGTCTCTGCACTTACCTTTCACTAATTTTGTAAAAAAATAGGAAGGTATGAGAATAGCATTGTTTGGAAGTCGTCACCAGTCTTATCATCTTGACAATATTGTCCGCTTGCTTGACAATTTGTCGGCACGTGGGGCTTACATCCTTATGGAGGAGCGCTTTTATAATTATCTGTTGACATTGCTGCCTGTGGTAAATGTTGACGACGTTTTGTCGGAAAATGTTTTTCAGGCTGATTATGTTATTAGTATTGGTGGTGACGGGACTTTTTTGCGCACAGCAACGCAAGTGGGCTCTTTGCAAATACCTATCGCGGGAATTAATACCGGTCATTTGGGATACCTTGCGGATTTCTCTTTTGAGAATATCGACAAGTTCGTTGATGACCTGTTTGGCGGTAATCTTCCTATTGACCAGCGCTCGCTGCTCGATGTCTCGACAAATGGCAATGTTAGTTTACCAAAGCGTTTTGCCTTGAATGATGTTGCTATTCAGAAGAGTTCTTCAGCCTCAATGCTCCACATGCGTACCCGCATAAACGGGAAGGAACTGACTACCTACCTCGGCGATGGCTTGATAATTTCCACCCCTACGGGCAGTACGGCTTATAACCTTTCTGTTGGCGGTCCAATCATACACCCGGCTTGCAGTTGTCTGGTAGTTTCTCCTATTGCCGCGCATTCTCTGACAATGCGTCCGCTTGTCGTTTCTGATGAGTCGGCTATTGAAATAACAACGGAATCTAAGCGCTCGGAAACCTTCCGAATAAGTATAGACGGAAAGTCGGTCGCTGTTCCGATGGGAACAACGTTGCATTTGAAGAAGGCAGATTTCAAGGTGCATATAGTGCAGAATGCTGCTCACGATTTTGCGTCAACGTTGCGGAGCAAGTTGATGTGGGGCGCCGACAGCCGCTAATCGGCAGTTGATAAGGAAGCATCTGCTACGTTGCCTTCGATGTTCGCACTCAGTCGAGTACGGACGTACACTCCTTTCGCGCTCAATCTCGGACGCCTTGCATCTGAAACCTTCTAAACCGCCTTAAGTTTGGAAAAGACAGCCGCTAGTCGGCAGTTGATAAGGAAGCATCTGCATCGTTGCCTTCGATGTTCGCACCTGGCGGACGAAATACATTTCGTCCCTACAGTTGTCTGATTTCCAATAAATTATACACACGATACTGTAGGGACACTCTGCAGAGTGTCCGCGAAACGTGCCGTTTGCGGGCTGAAAGACCAACGGTTCATCAGCCTGGGGCAACGCCCCAGGAACGGGCAACCCCCAAAAAGCGCTCTGTAGGAGCAAGGGGTCTCTAATCTGTAAACAAATAATCCTTCTTATTATTGCGACTTACTAATAAAACACGGATTAAAAGATGTCGCAAGTTGTTGATTATTTTAATATTATACAGATATCAATTTCTAAATTGTTGCTCCTACAGAGCGCTAATTATTTAACATACATACCTGGGGCAACGCCCCAGGCTGTAAATCGATTTCCCCTTCAGGGAAAAATTTGTTTTTGCTCATGCGAGGGCGGGACGATAGAGAATCGTCCCCTACAAATTATTGACGGTTTCTTTTGTTTTGTTTGAAGTATGTTATTTTTGCGAACAGAATGCGTATGCAGACTGTAATTTTGCGGATATTAACCTTATATCAAAAAATTATGTTAGTCTATCAAAAAGAACGAATGATTGAAGAGTGGAAAATCCGCACTGGATATGGGGATTTTCGCCGTGACTGTACAGTTGAGCGTGATGACGGTCTGGATATTAACGCTTATATTGAGCAACGCATAAATGTTTGTTATCGGAAATTGCTCAGTGAAGCACCTTTTGATTTGCTTCCTATAAAGAATTTTGCGGGAGATGTCAGTATGCAGGTAATGCCAGACCTTTCCGGGTTTATCGCTTTGCCTAATGACTGCCTTCGTGTTTCGGAGATAAGGGTTTCCGGATGGAAACGAATGGTTAAGAGTTCGGAATTTGCTGTTGGTGAGCGTGCTGCATTGCAGTCAAATGAATGGATACGTGGAGGTTGTGTCAATCCTGTTGTTGTTGAGGGGCATCGAAGTCTGACCGTTTATTCTGTTCCAGATAAAAGTGCCGTAGTTGAATTACTTTTTGGCGTTTCATACCAAGAACCAGGTGTTTATGCTTTTGATGAAGCCGCCTGGGAAGTGCTTTTACAGTATGATAAGGAAATGCCATAATCTCATATAAATATTCTTTTTGTCATATTATGGTGAAAGTAAGGCAAAAATGCTGTAAATTTGCGTTATGATACTCAACAGCCTTTCTATATTGAATTTCAAGAACATCGCAGATGCTTCTCTATCGTTTTCCGAAAAGGTGAATTGCTTTATCGGAAATAACGGTATGGGGAAAACTAATATCCTTGATGCTATCTATTATCTCAGCAATTGCAAGAGCGCACTATCTTCTACCGATGCGGCAACGGTTCGCTTTGGTGAAGATGCGATGTTGCTTCAAGGCACTTATTCGCGTATGGAAAAAAAAGAGGTTATTGCGTGTGCTATTCAGTCAGGCAAGAAGAAAGTCAAGCGAAACGGCAAGGAGTATAAGCGTTTGAGTGAGCATATCGGGCTTTTCCCGTTAGTGCTCGTTTCTCCGCAGGATTGGAATATGATTGTTGGTGGCAGTGAGGAGCGCCGGCGACTTATTGACAGAATTATTTCTCAAGGCAATAGGCAGTATCTAGACGCACTTATCCGCTATAACAAGTCTATGGAGCAGCGAAATTCCATGCTCAAGCAGGGATATTCCGACCCTATTCTGTTTGAGTCGGTAGATACATTCCTAATAGATGCAGCGGAGCAGATTCATTCCGGCAGAATGGAGTGGATTGAGAAATTTACCCCCGTCTTTATGGAGTTTTACGATGCCATAGGAGGTGCTGGAGAGAAGGTAAAATTGGGGTATAACAGCGAACTGAACAACAGGAATATGCGTGACATTCTGTCGGAAAATTTCCACAAGGACAGAGCGCTTGGGTTTACTTCTCAAGGCGTTCACCGCGACGATATAGAGTTGATGTTGGGAGATGCTATGATGCGTAAAATCGGGTCACAGGGTCAGTGCAAGACATATACCATTGCCCTCCGCCTTGCCCAGTTCAAATTTTTGAAGGATATTTCCGGATTGACGCCAATTCTATTACTTGATGACATCTTCGACAAACTTGACTCTTCAAGAGTTTCAAATATTATGAAAATCGTTTCAGACAAGACATTCGGACAGATATTCATTTCTGATACCAACCGCCAGCACATTAACGAAACAATCGAAGCTATAGGCTCTGATTATAAGATATTTACAGTTTCTAACGGTGCGGTTGAATAAAACAGAATCTTAAATATAAAGGAAGGTGATACAAAAGTCATAAGACTCTGAGGTCACCTCCGCCACTCATGAACAAAAAGAGGGCAACCTCAAAGCCTAATGGCTTTTGGGTTGCCCTCCTGTATCAGATATAATCAATATGCTATTGAGTAACCTTTTCGAGCCATTTTACCATGCCGAGCATAACGCCCATTGAAACGAGGCAAACAGCGAGGAATACACCCCAGCATTCCCAGATTGGCCAGTTGTCATACATTGTTGCACCTACCCACAAGAAGAGATTTCCGAGGGCTGTTGCACCAAGCCATAGACCTTGGCAAAGACCCTGAAGGTGCTTTGGTGCAACCTTAGAAACAAATGCCAAACCAAGAGGTGAGATGAATAGTTCTGCTACTGTCAAGAAGAAGTAAACAGCGATAAGTACCCATGGACCTGCCTTCATTGCAGCCTTGGCACCTGTTTCCAATGACTTGAAGTCTGTGCCTGAAGGGTAGCCTTGCATGTATGAGAATACTGTAAGGAATAAGAAAGCAGTACCGGCAATACCCATACCAATGGCAATCTTCTTCGGTGTAGAAATTTCCTTACCGTTACGAGCCATGGCAGCAAAGATAGCCATGATAATCGGAGTCAATACGATAACGAAGAATGGGTTAACTGCTTGCCAGATTTCTGGTGCAATCTTATCTGTGTCAACGAAGTCACGAGCAAAGAGTGACAATGAAACACCGTTTTGGTGGAATGATAGCCAGAAGAAGATAACAATACCCAAAACTGCAAACAATGCATAAAGGCGTTGCTTGATTTCTTTAGCCATCGCAATCTTTTCTTCCTGTGTGTATTTAACAGTCTCTTTCTTCTCTTTCTTTCCCGGAGTTGGGAACATCTTGCGGAATGCAATGAATACTACCAAAGAGATAAGCATTGCAACAACAGATGCGATGAAAGAGTAGTGTATACCAGTGTTGAAAACATCGAGGTATTGAGAGCAGAAAGCAGAAAGGTCTGCTGTTGAGCCTCCAACCTGCTCAACAAGTTTGTTGAGGTTTGCTGATTCGATTTCAGAAAGGCCTGTACCTTTGAGGAACTTGTGGCAAAGTTCCGGCAATTCTGCATTATAAAGAAGGTTATGAACCTTCAACCACCATTCGCGAAGCAATGGAGCGACGAATGGAGCGATAAGACCGCCAATATTGATGAAAACGTAGAAGATTTGGAAGCCAGAGTCACGTTTTGACTTAGCAACAGCCAATTCTTTTTCGCCTTTCTTTGCGGCTTCTGCTTCGAAGTTGTCGTACATCTGACCAACGATAGCCTGCAAGTTGCCTTTAAACAAACCGTTACCGAAAGCAATAAGAAATAGGGCAAGACATGTAACAGGAAGCAACCAAGTGATTGTTTCTGATGTTGAAAGAATTGGTAATGAAAGAATTACATAACCAAAAGCCATAACAATAAGACCAGACATAATTGTCGCCTTATAGTTTTGTGTTTTGTCGGCAATAAGACCGCCAACGAGGCTAAGCACATAGATACCGCAATAGAAAATTGAGTAAATCATAGTACTTTGGTCATTGTCCAAGCCGAATTTAGAGCAAAGGAAAAGCACCAAAACGGCATTCATAATGTAGTATCCGAAACGTTCGCCCATGTTCGCGAGAGCCGCCGGAATAAGTCCTTTAGGGTGGTTTTTAAACATAGTTATTATTAATTTTTAAATGATTTTTCCAATGGTTTTATGTTTTTCAATTCAAGCAAAACGGTTGCAAATGTTGCTATCATAACGACTGTCGAGATAACTGCGCCACACCAAAGCCCGCTACCGAATAGCGTTGTCATGCTAACTTCGCTTGTCGCTTCCGATAGTGGTTGGGTGTAGTTATTTGCCATAATTATCATATATGTGTAGAACATTACTGGTAGAAGAGAAAATGCCGAACTGAGTATGTGGGTTGCTTTGTTCCTCAAAAAAAGTGTTGCAATTATTCCAGCCGTTCCGATAATCGGCAGAAGGAACGAAGCAATATTTCCAAAACCGCCTATTTCCCACACTTGTCCAATCATTTCCGCACCTGTCTCAACACCGAAAATAGGCAGACTGAATAGCGGTAACAGCAGATATGCCGCAGTGCCTAAGAGTGTTAGAACGGTGATTGATATTTTTATTGCCTTATATTCTTTCATAGGGTTTCTTCTTTTGTTTTGTATGCTAAGGCGTACATCTTAATTTGCTTTACCATTGCGAGCAAACCGTTGCTGCGTGTTGGTGACAAATGTTCCTGTAAACCGATTTCGTCTATGAAATAGAGGTCGGCATTGAGGATATCAGTAGGGGTTTGTCCTGACAATACTCTGACAAGCATAGATATAATCCCCTTGACAATGATTGCGTCGCTGTCTGCGTCAAAGGTCAGAACGCCGTCGCTGTATGTTGCGTTTACCCATACTCGGCTCTGGCAACCTTCAATAATATTATCTGGTGTTTTGTACTTTTCTTCAAGTGGTGCAAGGCTGTTGCCCATCTCGATAATGTAAGAATATTTGTCCATCCAGTCAGTAAAACCGCTGAACTCCTCGATAATTTCGTCTTGAATTTCGTTAATTGTATTCATTTTTCGCATTTTTGCAAATATAGTGAAAGGTGAGAGCAAAAAAAAGCGAAAAACACAGTTTTTTGAATTTTTTTGCCGAACCGCATCCTATATTATCCAAATATAGTGAAAGGTGAGAGCAAAATAAGCGAAAAACACAGTTTTTTGAATTTTTTTTGCCGAACCACATCCTATATTATCCAAATATAGTGCAAGGCGAGAGTAAAAATAAACCGCTTCTTTTTATGTTTTACTATTTTTAAATGTTGCTAATGGTAAAAACACAACAAAAGATTTGGAAAATACCATATTTTAATATTATATTTGCAGCAGGAAAAGCAAAAGAAGTATTCTAATATCAAAAAACACAAACACAATGAACAATTCAAATTCTTTAATGTACAGCAGTTTTGTCAGCGAATGCCGTCAGGCACTGGCAAAGGCCTTTAGCAAAGGCGGTGACTTGACCTACAAGTCCATTATAGGGGAAGTTCTTGCAAAAGGCAGACCGTTTTTCACGTTTTCTTACGCCTACGCAATGAAGATGATGGGCGTTATGCTCGTTCACGGCAAGCCTTGCCCGGCGAAGGGAGTCAGAAAAGAAATGTGGGAGGAATTTGCCGACTATGTTTCCGAAGAGTTGAGAGAGCGTAACTGCAAACTGAGCGAGGCAGTAGGTCGGGTAATGTTAAACAAGCGGGCATCAAGGTATTTTATATCATACGACCGCGCATACAGAATTTTTCGCTATGAGGAAAAGCGTTGCCGCCGTTGCTCTTAGTCTCTTGCTTATCGGTTGCCGCACCGGCAAAACTGCTGTTGTTAGGAATACCGATTCCGTATCGGTGGCGAAAACCGAGCGCAGCGAAAGGGTTGCACTGTCGGCATTGGGCAACTTGGAGGCAGAAGTCAGGGAAGTGACATTCTATAAGCCAGACAGTTTGGGCGTTAGCCACGTCAAATCCGTCCGCAAATCGCGGATAAAGGGTACGCAAAAAGCAAAAAAAGAGATTGTAGCCGTGGCAGATACTCGTGATTCGGTATCCGTGAAAGCATCGCAGAAAGTTGAGAAAAAGGGTAGGTCGGTAAGGTCTTGGAAATGGCTCGTAGCCGCCATATCAATTTTGCTAATAGGTTTGTTTATCGGAATAAAAAAATTTAAGAAATGAAAAACATCACAATTGGAATAGACTATTCACAAATACGGAGGGAGGTATATGCAGAAAGTGCTTGTGTAGCATTAATGACAGGCGGCAACCGCCCTCAAATAATAACTGAGGACAATGAAAATCTTGTTAACCTTTATATCGATACAGCGATAGTAGAAACTGTAACTTCACTTATGGGGTTTGTGGAAAAAGGAATTGATTTTGGAACCTTTCCCATAAAAGAAGTTCCATTTATTATCCCAGACGGGTTGCAATCTGTTGTGCTGAGAAAATTGTTTGAGCATGCAATTGTATCTAAGGTTTTGGAGATTATCTATGAAAAGGACAGTGTGTTGACTATGGTTTATAGTAAAAGGTTTAATTGTTTGATTAACAAAGCAAAACAACTGTTTGCTAAGCCTTAGAATAGATTAGAAAGATATGAGGTTGTTTACAAAAACCTGTTTTTGCTTTGATAAATCTGCCAAAGATATTAACTTTGTGTAATTAAAAACTTTAAAGAAATGGACAAGAAAGAAATACAAATTGAATTGACACCGGAAATGGCGTCAGGAAAATATGCAAACCTTGCAATTATCTCTCACTCAGTAAACGAGTTCTTCATGGACTTTATCAGCGTTGTACCTAATGCGCCGCAAGCACGCGTACAAAGCCGTATCATCATGACTCCGGAGAACGCAAAGACTTTGTTGATGGCATTGCAAGAAAACGTTTACAAATACGAGCAGACATTCGGCGTTATCGTACCGAAGGGAAGCAAGGAAAACCAAGGCGGAGCACCGTTTGCACCAATGGGTGGCGGTCAGGCATAAACAATAAAATATGGACAACGCATTATTTATATATAACTCGTTAAGCCGTCAGAAAGAGTTGTTCAAACCAATCCACCCGGACCGCGTCGGCATGTACGTATGCGGGCCAACGGTTTATGGCGACGGACACTTGGGACACGCAAGACCGGCGATTACGTTTGATATACTTTACCGTTACCTTACCCATCTCGGTTTTAAGGTAAGATATGTAAGGAATATCACCGACGTAGGGCACCTCGAGCATGACGCTGATGACGGCGAAGACAAGATTGCTAAGAAAGCACGACTTGAGCAACTCGAGCCTATGGAAGTGGTGCAGTTCTATCTGAACAGATACCACAAATCAATGGAAGCGCTTAACGTTCTTCCTCCAAGCATCGAGCCGCACGCTTCTGGTCACATCATTGAGCAAATTGAGTACGTCAAGAAAATTCTTGATGCTGGCTACGCATATATCAGCGAGGGTTCTGTTTATTTCGACGTGTTGAAGTACAACAAAGACCACCGTTACGGCAAATTGTCGGGTAGAAACGTAGAAGAATTGCTCAGCACAACGCGCGAACTCGACGGACAGCAAGAAAAGCATAACTCATGTGACTTTGCCTTGTGGAAAAAAGCGGCACCAGAGCATATCATGCACTGGCCGTCACCATGGAGCGAAGGTTTCCCGGGATGGCACTTGGAGTGTTCTACAATGGGAGAAAAATACCTTGGCGAGGAATTCGACATTCACGGAGGCGGTATGGACCTTATGTTCCCACACCACGAGTGCGAAATTGCCCAATCGGTTGCCCACAACGGACATGAGACAGTCCATTACTGGATGCATAACAATATGATTACCATCAACGGTCAGAAGATGGGCAAATCATACGGAAACTTCATTACTCTTGACGAGTTCTTCACAGGTAGCCACCCGAAATTGGAGCAGGCATATTCACCAATGACTATCCGCTTTTTTATTTTGCAGGCTCATTACCGCGGTACTGTTGACTTCTCCAACGAGGCATTAAAGGCGGCAGAGAAGGCTCTCGACAGAATGCTGGAGGGATGGCGACGCTTGCAAGGATTGAAGGCTTCAGAAGAATCAACAGTATCCGTTGCAGATATCCGTCAGAAATGCTATGACGCACTGAACGATGATTTAAACACTCCAATAGTTATTGCGCGACTTTTCGACGCTTGCCGTATTATCAACTCAGTTAACGACGGCTTGGAGAAACTAAATCAAGCAGACATTGACGAACTGAAAAGCGTATTCTCAACTTTCCTTGTTGATATTCTTGGTATCAAGACTGATCTTTTGGAAGGAGAGTCAAGTTCTTCTCTTGAACCGTTTGAAAAAGCGGTTGACCTTTTGCTCGAATTGAGAAAAGAGGCTAAGGCGAAAAAGGACTGGGCTACTTCTGACCTTATCCGCGACAAAATCCAGGAAATTGGTTTTGACGTTAAGGATACAAAGGATGGTTTTGAATGGTCATTAAGAAAATAATTTTTCAGAAAATTTTTATAACACACAACTTCGGTACAGGCTCTAATACTTATACCGAAGTTGTTTTGGAATTAAACAGATTGTATCGATGAAAAAATGGACAAAAAGGTTTTATTAGTCTGTTCCCTCTTGTCTGCAGGGATAGCCAATGCGCAGGACGCTCCTGTAGCTATGTATTATTCAGACTATACAGGTGATTCGTTTGTTGCAAATTGGGATTTGGTAGGAGAAGGTTCTAATACTCGTTTGAGTGTTTTTGAAACTGGAGAAAATGTGCTTGTCACAGAAAACTTCAGAGGAATCAATTCGACAGATGGAAAAATCGACCAAAGCAATCCTAACTATCCGGCAGGATGGGTCGTTTCAGTGAGTGATTTTGGCAAGGCTGACATTGCCTATGACGGGAAAAGCAACCGTCTAATGCTTGATGCCGACGGCGATTATGTCAGCACAACTCTGATTGTTGGAAGTAATCTGAAAGATTTTACTATCAACGCTAACCTCGTTAATGCAGACGGAATCACAAAAGAAAATTCTTCAATCTTTAAGATTGACTATTATGACTGTGACGGTTTGCGTATTGCCGGCGGTCAAATAGAGGCGTTGTACTTTGCTTCTCAGCAGTCGTTGAATATGAAGGACGCATTGAGCAGTCAACCTGTTGACGTGGGCACTGTCAAGATAAGTCTTGTTACAGAAGGTGACAGAAAGGTTGGCGCACTTCTTTTGGAATCATTGTCATATACTTATGACAAGCCATTATACGTTATGGAGCAACACGCCGTTGAAGGTTTGAGCCATAAGGTGGATAATCTTGATGCGGAAAAGAAATATTGGTATTATGTACAAGGAGAGAAAGACGGAAAACTGTCTGCAGTGTCAAATATAATCAAAGTTGACGGATTCCTTACACCTACTGCAACAAAGGCTACAAGCGTTAGTAAAACCGCTTATACAGCAAACTGGGAGCGTCTTCCAAAGGCTACTGGTTACCTCGTGCAGAATTATCAGTTTGTAAGAGTTCAGGAGGACGGTGATATGCCTGTTGTTTCTGAAAGTTTCAGCAAGGCAACTGAAGGTTCTGTTGAAAGTCCTGTAAGGGTGACAAATCCAGATGATATTACTGACAATCCAGGATGGACAGGAAATAATATCATTATGGCTCCAGGTATGATGGGCGCTTCTGCTGGCAGGTTCCCAATGAATTTGTCTTATGTGTACTCTCCAAAGATGAATCTTGCAGGTCAAGGCGGTAAGTACAAAATTTCTATCAAGGCGCGCGGAAAGGCTGGCAATTATCTGTCTGTTTATCGTGTCGGTTATTTGATTGATACGGATGGTGACGGCAATCCTGATAACTTAAATATACATAAGACGTTGCCTTTTAATGAAAATGGCATCCTTGAAGACACTTGGGAAATGACTGACGGTGCTGATGGAATGACTTTAAGTTTTGAGGAAAACAAAATGCAGCAATTCTTGATTGAAGAAGTTACAATATCACAAGAAGTTAAGGCTGGTACTGTAATGACTTTCTTGGGTAAATTGGCTGAAATTAATGACGGAAACGTTACTTCATACGTATTTAAAGACCTAAAGGAAGGTTATGAATATGGTTATGATGTGGTTGGTGTTCGCACTAACGACTATGAACAGAAGGAACAATCAAATCCGTCTGAAATTGTACGCGTTCAGAATGCTGGTAGTGTAGAAGAACTTCCAATTGCTGATGATGTGCAAGTTTTAGTGAGCGGAAAAACAGTTACTGTAACACTAAAAGATTATTCATTAATTGAACTTTATAATATTGAAGGTAGATTGGTTGAAAGTGTTTCTGGAGTTGCAGGTCAAAGTAGCTTGTCAGTGCCTTATGCTGGCGTTTATTTGCTTAAGGTTGGAAACTCTGTCTTTAAGTTGATAGTTAGATAAAGGCAAGGCTAAAATATAGCATATTTTAAATGCTGAGTTCTTAACGGGTTGTTCGGCTTTTGGTCGGCAGCCTGTTTTTTTTGATAAGGTCAGTGCTGGCAGGTTCGGAAAGCCCGAAAATGCGTGTATTGTGTCTTTTTTAGAGTTAATTCAGTTAAAATTTTGTGAAATTCGAATATTTTATGTCTAAAACTTTTGGTATTAAATTTTTTTGATATAACTTTGGCCTTTGAAGAAAGATAAGAACAAAAATTTACACTTCAACCTTAATCATTTAGTCTAAATTTCCCTACGTCGTTGACAGAAAAGAAGTATGTGAATATCGAATGGATGGATGACGACACAACGGCAATCAGCAATGATTGCTGTAGATAGAGAGGCGCAAGTCTCTCTATTTTTTATTCTACGGGTACTTATGGATGAAAAGGGTTAAATAGAGGGTTCTTACTGTGAGGTTTTTCTAATTCGCTGATAATCAGCAAATAAGCGTTTAGTGGTGGGTTGATTTGCTCCTTGCGTGTTAATCTTGGTTAAGAATGAAATTTTATTGTTTGGTTTTGAATAATTGTTTGATTATTGTTGTACATTTGCAGTGCTTTAAAATACTTAGAATCTGATAAATTAATTACAATAACCTATGAAAAAAATTTTATTGAGTTCAGTTGCCCTCTTTGTGGCAATGATTTTCACTTCGGCTAATGCAGAAATTTTCCAATTTCGTGGTTCTGTTAACAATTGGTTAAATCAAGTAGATGAAGTGACTGTCAACAAGTACACTTTCAAACCAGGAGACGCTCCTGATACTTGGGTTTTAACTGATTTGGGCGTTTTCTATTGGGTCAGTGATGACAACAATAATAATCGCTTTAAGATTGTTGAGTGTGAAAATGGTGACCGCTGGTTTTCTCCAAACACTACAACAATGGATGCCGGCCATGATTATCCGTTGGTGAATGGTGATGATTCGGGTTTCAATTTGCCGGAATCAAGATATATTAATAAGATTACCATTGTAAAAAAAGATGGCAATTATTTGATGTCTTATGAATATTCTCGTGCAAAATATATTTATGGGGACAAAATAGCGGGTAAAACAAATTGGGATTTTGCCAAACCAACTGGTTCTGTTCTTGTAGAGCGTTTTGATGAAGAATTTAACGCAAACGTTTTTTATGGTCATATAGTTATGGGGGCATCGGCAGATGGCAAATGCTATTGGAGAATCTATGATAAGCCGGTTGATGACTCTAATGACTATCAATACTGCTGGGGCTTTAATGGTAATGATAATGCTCCGCAGGAACAGGCTGTTTTTGAGGCGGTTAAGGGTACTGGTTTTTGCTTTGTTACAGAGCCAGAGCAAGGCGTGAACCATACTATTTACCAAATCAAATTTTTTGAAAATGAGGGTAAAGATGGTTATGGTACAGTTTGTATAAGAAAGCTTGATTCATTTGACGATATTCCAGCAGGCGTTGAAGGCGTTGAGAAGAGTGCTGCTAAGGTTATTGGCGGTCAAGGTGAAATCCGCGTAGAGGGCGTTGCTGGTCAGTTTGCCGTATATTCATATAGCGGAGTATTGCTTGCAACAGGCAGCGAGGTTGTGAGTGTTCCGGCAGGAATGTATATCGTACTTGTTGATGGCGTGGCTACAAAGGTAGTTGTTAGATAATTTACGAGTGATAATGATAAAAAAAGGTGACCTTAAGGCTTTTGTGTCTTTTAGGTCACCTTCTATTTTGTATGTGCCCATTGGGTAGGCGAGTTGATTGCAGGTTTATTAAATGTTACGGAGTGAAGGTCAAGGTAAAAAATAATCCGACTAATCTCTCGATCCGTCGGATTCCTTAACCTATGATTCACTTATTTGTTGTTGTTGCTTTATAATCGTTTCAAATTCCAACTATATAACAAATTAGTACGGAGATTGTTCGCCATACTGTTTATTTGTATATTTTTATTGATTGAAATACATAACTTTGTCTTCTATAATTGGTATTGCAAAGATATATTTAAATTTTTAACTCAAAAATACTAATTAACATTATTTTTGAATTAATATTATTTTTTATTTTAAGTATTGAGTATTTACTTCACAAAGGTAAAGTTTAATTCTGAAAATACAAAATTAATTGGTAAATTTGCAAAAGAATTCTAATACATAATATTATGCGTTTAATTATAGAACCGGATTATGACAGAGTATCGCAATGGGCTGCGAACTATGTCGCTTCAAGAATTAACGAAGCAAACCCAACAGCAGAAAAACCTTTCGTTTTGGGATGCCCTACTGGTAGTTCTCCTCTTGGCATGTACAAGAAACTAATTGAGTTGAATAGGGCTGGAAAAGTAAGTTTTGAAAATGTTGTAACATTCAACATGGACGAATATTGCAACTTGCCACAAGACCACACAGAAAGTTATCATACATTCATGTGGACAAATTTCTTCAGCCACATCAACATCAAAAAGGAAAACGTTAACATCTTGAACGGCAATGCAGAAGACCCAATTGCTGAATGTGCAAGATATGAGGCTAAAATTGCTTCTTACGGCGGTATTGACTTGTTCCTTGGCGGTGTTGGTCCTGACGGACACATTGCTTTCAACGAGCCGGGTTCATCTTTGACATCTAGAACAAGAATGAAAACCCTTACTCTTGACACAAAGATTGCTAACTCTCGTTTCTTCGGCGGTGATATCAGCCAAGTTCCGGAAACTGCTTTGACAGTAGGCGTTGGCACTATCATGTCGGCTAAGAGCGTGCTAATCATCGTTAACGGTTACAACAAGGCTCGCGCTTTGCAGCAAGGTGTTGAAGGTGCTGTTTCTCAAATGTGGACTATTACAGCATTGCAACTTCACGAAAAGGCTATCATTGTTGCAGATGAGGCTGCTACTATGGAGTTGAAGGTTGGCACTTACAAATACTTCAAGGATATTGAAGGTAAGAACCTTGACCCGGATACATTGCTTAAGTAATCTTAAGTAATGAAGTCTTGCGGGTTTAAATAGCCTGAGCACAGAATTTAATCAGAGGTATCATGTTGGTATCTCTGATTTTTTTGTATCATTTTAAGATATTGTTTGTGTTAGCACATCTGAGTATATGCATTTCGGATCAATGTTTCCTTGGCTCAGTAGCAAAAAGGTGTGGGATTGACCTAAAAGCCATAAGTCTTTGAGGTA